>NPIE01004501.1_pt1 | contig 99914 bp, 84 predicted proteins | sample 8637661 | NCBI WGS metagenome assembly NPIE01 (sample SAMN07420842, study PRJNA396082) | bioreactor metagenome | isolation source: sample BA12 brine-fed electro-methanogenic bioreactor BA | place: Japan: Kochi | collected 2016-12-09
GATCAAGGACGAATCCTTCTGGCGACAATTCCGGGCAGCCACAAAGTTCCCCAACAGCGATGCCTATCTCGTGGGTGAGATTCCTACCGAGGCGCAGGATTGGCTTCAGGGCGATATGTTCGACGGTGTGATGAATTACCAATTCTCCGCAGCCTGCGTGGGTTTCTTCGGCGCTGACGACCGTGATGAAACCATGATCTCAGGCATGATGGGTCTGCCGGAAGTACCCAGCCTGGATGCACAGGGCTTTGCCCGGCGATCCAAAGAACTGCTCGAGATCTACCCGCGCCAGAACGCATTAGCCCAGCTCAACCTGATGGACAGCCACGATATGCCCCGTTTTTTGAGCATGGTCAGCGGCAATAAAGACGTCTTCAAACTGGCAACCCTGTTCCAGATGACCTACCCGGGCGCCCCCTGCATCTATTACGGCAATGAGATCGGGATGATGGGCGGCCGTGACCCCGAAAACCGGGCTGCCTTCCAATGGGATGAAACCTTGTGGGACCATGACTTGCGTAAATTCATCCAAACTTGCGCCCACAACCGCCTGGCATACCCCGTGTTGCGCACGGGTGAATACGTGCCCGTCTACGCAGAAGGACGTCATCTGGCGATCTTGCGCCATCTCGAACGGCAAAAAATGGTAATTGCCTTCAACGCCAGTGACGGCGAATGGGACCTGAACATCCCCATCGGTGAGCACCTTTCGGAAGCTACGCTGTTAGAAGATCTGCTGGGCGGCGGTGATGGACGGGTCGAAGAAGGCCATCTGCGCAAACGGACGCTAAAACCATGGCAGGGTGCGATCTTTAAACCCCAAGAATAACTATCATTTGTAAAACCAGGTTTTGGAATTGAATAGGGGTTAAGCTTTACGCTCATCCTTACGATAAGCGCGCAGGATGGCGATTTTCGTCGGGTGATTGAAGGGCGTCGGGTCCACCGGCGGCGGGTTGGTGATCGTCTCTGGATAACCGGTCACATCTTGCGGCACATCAATCATCCCCTCAAAACTCAGGTAAGGGTTATGGCACAGGCTTTTCAATTCCGTCACAAAATCCTTCCCGCTCAAAAACAGCGCATTATTGACCACTACCAGCCAGCCCTCGTGTGCTACCAACGGCCGCACCTTGTTGATCAGGCGCGTGGTCTGGTTCTGCAGGTCCACCTGGCCGGCATCGGTGATTGAAAAATATGGAGGGTCAAGGATCACACAGCCAAACAACCTGTCAGCGCGGCGCAAGCGCCCCACCACCCTGAAGAAGTCACCTGGAATGAATTCGCATCCGTCTATCGGTAAGCTGTTCAGTGCCCACGATCGCCGGCCTACTGCAAGAAAGCGGCTGTTCAAGTCTGTTTGGATCACCCGCTGCGCGCCGCCCACCCCTGCCGCAACCCCCAGGCTGCCTGTGTAGGCAAAGGTGTTCAGCACGTCCAACCCCTCGCAACGATCGAGCAGCCAGCGGCGCAGATTACGTGTGTCGATATAGAAGCTGGCATCCTGGTTCATCTGCAGATCCAGCGCGTAAGTCACGTCAAATTCTCGAATTTCGTCCGGTAGAGAATCCCCAATCAGTAAAATCCCATTTTTGCGCGCCTCATCTGCGTGCTGGCGCTGTTTCAGTAATATAGTGCTCAAACCCTCCACCCGGTCCAACAAAAAAGCAGCGATCTCTTTGAAGTTTTCTGAATCCCCTTCAGGTTCATTATGATCAGAAATTACCAGTGCCGTATTATAATGGTCGATGGTTAACCCTGGACAACCCTCATAGAACCCGTTGAACAGGCGGTAAACCGCTTGGAGATCGCTTGAAATTTCCCGCTGGTTAAGAGCCTGTTGAAGCTGCACTCGAATTTGTTGAAGTTTGATCATAGTCCTATTTTACCGCGATCGTCACCACAAATTAATTAGGTATGGATAAATATTAGTTTACATCAAACTAATTTCGTGTTATAATTTCTGGTAAAATAATTACAAACTACAAGGAGCAGATTCGCATGGTTGCGTTTATTGAACATTATTCCCCGATCATCCAGGCGCTAATGGGTACACTCTTCACCTGGGGCTTGACAGCATTAGGGTCAGGGTTGGTCTTTCTGACCAAGGACGTCAGTCGTAAATTATTGAATGGTTTACTGGGGTTCGCCTCAGGCGTGATGATTGCCGCCTCTTACTGGTCGTTACTGGCACCTGCCATCGAACTCTCGCAAGACCTGGCAGTACCAAGCTGGCTCCCAGCCGTTGTCGGATTCCTGCTGGGCGGCGTGTTCCTGTTCGCAGTGGACAAACTCCTGCCTCACATGCACATGAGCCAGGAAACGCCGGAAGGTGTCAAAAGCTCCTGGCAGCGCAGCGTGCTGCTGATCACCGCGATCACTCTGCACAACATCCCGGAGGGGTTGGCGGTGGGTGTGGCTTTCGGCGCGGCTGCCTCTGGTTTACCGGGTGCTGATGTGGGTTCCGCGGTGGCATTAGCAATCGGTATCGGCATCCAGAATTTCCCTGAAGGTCTAGCGGTCTCCGCCCCGCTGCGGCGCGAAGGATGGAAAGCAAATAAGGCATTTGTCTATGGTCAATTCTCCGGGATGGTAGAACCTGTGGCAGGTCTCTTAGGCGCAGCCGCCACCCTCCTCATCCGCCCGATTTTGCCCTACGCGTTAGCTTTTGCCGCAGGCGCGATGATCTATGTGGTTGCAGAAGAATTGATCCCCGAATCAAAGTGTGAAGGCCACTCCGACATACCAACAATCGGCGTCATGCTCGGTTTTGCAGTGATGATGCTGCTGGATGTTGCATTGGGGTAAGCGATTAATTTATCCGAAAATTTAAAACTGGCTTCCGAAATTGGCAGCCAGTTTCGTGTTTAATTTAGTTTTTCCCACACCTGGTACAGTGCCAGGTTGCCCGGCTTACCGTCGGAATAAAAGCTCTCAATTACCCGCAACCCTGCGTGCGCCGCCAGCGATGCCAATTCCACCTTGTCGAAGGTATGCACATAGCGCAGACCTGGGTGTTCTCCTGCCCGCCAATCTAAAAGCACATCCCCCTTGTCAAGGTCCGCCGCATCCAATCCAGCATCAGACCAGGGCAGCACCCGCTTACGCAGACGGGGGCTGTTTTGCCATTGCCACACAGAAACAGCAATCGAGCCTGCATCCGCCAGCAATTCTGCCATCGCCGCCACAATCGCCTGCCTATGCGCTACTCCCGGGATGTGGTGCAACACGGCAAAACAGGTGATCCAATCATATTCCTGTCGAAGTATTCCCGTGTGCCAATCCGGGTCAGCCAGATCAACCTGTTGAAAAACAAACTGTCCCGCCGAAGAGTCATCAGTCAAACTGCGTGCCTGGCATAGCAAACCCGCACTCATATCCACCCCTAAATAGCGCCCCGAAAAGCCCTGCTCCTGCAATGCCCTGGCTAAAGTGCCGTTCCCGCAGCCCACATCCATCACCGAGCCGGCATCCAGCATCCGTTCAACCAGGGCTTGCACGCCGGGTTGCGCCTGGTGGCGCGTGGCGCTGAAGGAACTGGCAAATTGATCATAAAAAGCCTGGTTCAATTCAAACAATCGAGACTGTATTTTTCTATCCATGCTAATCAGAAGTATATAACATCCCCCCGCTCATCGCAAACGAGACACAACCACTTAAAATAATTCTCAGGCTATTCCCCTAAAATTATTAATTTATTTCTGCATCCGAAGGTTCTGCGCGATGTTTACGCCGGTTTTTTCCGCAAATCCACCAGGTCAGCGCACCCATGACACCGCCACCAATCACACCGATCGGGAGCCATTCCAATTGCTGCAACAGGATGATGCCCCTGGTCCACCGCCAGAATTGCCGCCAAAAACCTTCGAAGTGTTCCCCAAAGATATTAAACCCTTCCAAATTTGGCAACTTCCCCAACGAAAATAACACAGCATAAAAAACATAATAACTGAGCAATGCAACACACCAGGTGAGAATCCCGGCCTTGATTGGCCCTTGGATAGAATCGGCGCGCCTGCTTTCATAGACAGTCACAGGGATGATCGGCACCAGCCAGATGCCATAATTGAGTGCAATCATCACCGGGATTGCGATGATTGGGTTTTCTGGCAGGTTCGGACCCAATCCAAAAGCCAGCCAATCCAAATAGAACCAATCAATGATCCCAAAGATCAATCCGATCAGCCCATAAAAATACCAGCGTTGCTTGTCCTTCAATTATGCACTCCAATCCTATTTTCAATTGCCATCCTTTCAATCATACCAAAGATAATTAACGTCGCAACAAAAAAAGACTGCTTCCTGTCCTTCAGAAGCAGTCTTTGGGGTGTTCTTTTTCAACCTCAGACAATATCTCGTTTCTCGTTCGGCGGAGCAGTGCGCTCACCCTTTAGTTTTTGGTTCAGCCACATCCGCTGCTGGACGCTGTCTGAGGTCACCAAGCCAATCAATTGCCCATCTTCGATCACGGGTAAGACCCGGTTCACAGTCAATTTCGGGAGGACTTCATATAACGGCATATGCGGGTCAATCCCAACGGGCTCAGAGCCGATGGCAGCGTAAGCAGGGGCTCGGCGGCCCAATCGCTGCATCGCATTCAGCAGTTCGCCCCGACGAATGAAACCGAGGAAACGACCATTGGAGACGACGGGCAAATGCCCCTGACCAGTCGCCATCGAAAGCTGTAAGACGCTTTCCAGGGCTTGATTGGCCTCGACCTGGTAGAACTGTGAGACCATCCCATCACGGACAGCTAAACCCTGCAAGCCTGCCTTGAGTTCAACGGATTGGGCTTCAGAACCCGCGCCTGACCATACAAACAGGGCAATCAAAATCAGCCAGGGATTAACGAAGAACCCAACAATGCCCATCAACACCGCCAGCCCGCGGCCAATGTTGGCGGCTGTGCGCGTCGCTTTCACATAATCCATCCGGGTCGCCAAAATCGCCCGCAGCACACGGCCGCCATCCATCGGGAAAGCCGGGATCAGGTTGAAGATCGCCAGGGACACATTTACTGAAAGCAGCCGCACCCAAAAATTCGTTTGCAGCAGTTCAGCCGTCAACGGCTGGTTGAAAGCACCCGTCAGCAGCAGCGCCAGGAACATCACCGTACCGATAACCACATTCACCAGCGGACCGGCACCAGCGACAATCATTTCTTCCTTTGGGTCTTCAGGCATCCGCTCCAAACGGGCAACACCACCGATTGGCAGCAATGTAATATCTTCCGTTGATATGCCAAATCGCCTGGCTGCCAACGCATGCCCCAATTCGTGCAGCACCACCAGCACAAACAAAGCGATAACGAACAGCATTTCGTTCACCAATCCCAAAAATGAACCGCTCGAAATCAGCCCCGATAAGCCAATCCACAAAAGCAAAAAGAAAAATGTGAGATGGATTTTGACATCAATCCCTGCAATTCGCCCGAGTTCCCATGACCACTTCTTTTCATTCATTTCAATTTCCTTTCTCATGCTTACCTTCGATCGTATGCTAAAAGTATAAGAAATTTGTCGGTGATATGTAAAATCCTTGTAAAGACTTTATGAGGTAAGTTTCCGTAATGACACAAAATGGGTACAATTCAGCCTATGAAAGCAGAAGAATGGAAGAAGAAAAGAGCCTACACCGAGGCAGAGATGGCACAAGCACTGGCTATCTTACAGGCCCTCAAAGCAGGCAGTGAATTGCAGCCTGCCCAGCGCGCCCATCCTAAACCGGATGGCGCAGGTTTCATCCCCAAGCACGCCCTGGTTGCCAAGTATTATCAAATGGTCAAAAGCGGACAGTGGGAAGAGGATGAAGAACTGCTGGGTAAGATCCGCATGAAGCCTACCCGCACCCTTTCAGGTGTGACGACCGTCACCGTGTTAACGAAGTATCACCCCTGCCCGGGGAAGTGCATCTTCTGCCCGCAAGAAGAGATGATGCCAAAGAGCTACTTGAGCGAGGAACCAGGCGCCAAACGCGGGCTGGAAAACGCCTTTGACCCCTTCGCCCAGGTGCATAACCGCATCAAATCCCTCAAGGCAGTCGGTCACCCAACCGACAAGATCGAATTGCTGATCCTGGGCGGCAGCTTCAGTGCCTACCCCAAAGAGTATCAGGAATGGTTTGTCCGACGCTGCTTTGATGCGATGAACGATGTCAATCCACAGGATGACCTGGATTTTGAATCCCTGCCCGAAGCACAGGCACGCAATGTACAGGCTGAGCACCGCAACGTCGGCCTGGTGATTGAAACTCGTCCCGACCTGGTGCGGCAGGAGGATCTGGCCTGGTACCGCTATCTGGGCGTGACCAAAGTGCAGATGGGCGCGCAGAGCCTCAATGACCGCATCCTCGGGCTCAACCAGCGCGGCCACACCGCCCAGCAAACCCTCAACGCAACTACACTCTTGCGTGCAGGCGGCTTTAAGATCGTCCTGCACTGGATGCCCAATCTGTTTGGCGCAACACCAGAAAGCGATCGCGAGGATTTTGCACAGTTGTGGGAGGAAGGGGCGTATTGCCCGGACGAGCTTAAGATCTATCCCTGCCAATTATTGGAAAATACCGAACTTTATCACCTATGGGAGCAAGGGAAATACCACCCTTATTCTGAAGAAACGCTGCTCAACCTGATTGCCGACATCAAAACCACAGTGCCGCGTTATTGCCGCATCAACCGCATCATCCGCGACATCCCCTCCACATACGTCGTGGAAGGCAATAAGAACACCAGCCTGAGGCAGGATGTTCAGCGAGAGATGGCAAAGCGCGGTACCCGCTGCGAATGTGTGCGCTGCCGCGAGATCCGGCGCACCAAGGTCACGCCCAAAAAACTGACCTTTCATGACCTGATCTACCATCCTGCCCACGCCGAGGAGCACTTCCTATCCTTCGATACCCCGGAGGATAAATTGGCTGGGTTCCTGCGCCTTTCGCTGCCCAAAGACACCACTATCAGCGGTCTGGAAGATCTGCGGCTCGCAGCGATCATCCGTGAAGTGCATGTTTATGGGCAATCCCTGGAGGTCGGTGAAGAGCGCAGCGGCATTGCCCAACACAGCGGTTTAGGCACCGAGTTGATCGATAGGGCAGAAACCATCGCAAAACAGGCTGGTTATAAACGCCTGGTAGTGATCGCGGCCGTCGGCACCCGTGCTTATTACGCTGGCAGAGGGTTTAAATTAAGCGAACATTACATGATCAAAGATCTTTAAATTCACAACCCATCTGGTCATTGAGTGTTATGATTAATACAATTCAAGGAGTTAACCATGTTTGATAGATCGTCACCAACCTCACAATCTTTAAACGCTGATCATCGCCTGATGGAGCTGGATGATTTCGAAGTCGATGCCGTATTCAAGGCTGTTCTGCGCCGGGTTTACTTGTGGATGGCGCTGGGGCTGCTGGTTACCGCCGGTGCAGCCCTGGCCACACTGACCACGCCATTGGGAACGTGGATCTTCAGCAACACCTTCGTTTTTTATGGTTTCATGATCGGTGAGCTTGTATTGGTAATGGCATTAAGCGCCGGCATCCGTAAACTGCACCCGTCTTTGGCAGGTGTAATGTTCTTCGCCTATGCCGGGTTGAACGGTATCACCTTATCGATCATCTTTGCCATCTATGAATTGGGCAGCATTGGGTTGGCCTTCTTCGTCACAGCCGCCCTGTTTGGCGCGATGAGCATCATCGGCTACTCGACCAAGAAAGATCTCAGCCAATGGCGCAGTTATTTGTTGATGGGCTTGATCGGGTTATTGATCGCTTCGGTAGCAAATATTTTCTTTGCCAGTTCAGGCATGGATTGGTTGATTTCGATTTTTGGTGTTTTCCTGTTCCTGGGCTTGACCATCTACGATACCCAGCACATCAAACACATGACGATGTGGAGCATGCAATCTGGCGATGAGGCGGTTGAGATCAAAATGGGCATTCTGGGGGCACTGAAACTCTATCTGGACTTTATCAACATCTTCTTATACTTGCTGCGCCTGTTTGGGCGGCGCCGCCGGTAGCAAATTTTGCCTTGAACAACAAAGCTGTCATTCCAGTGGCAGCTTTTTTGATTAACCCTATGTTCTTTTTGATCCCCTATGAGCAACCTAATGAACCCCGAATAAATTAATAGAGGAACGCAAGGAGTTGCATCGCCAGCGGTTTGAGAGCCAGCGCCACCACCCCCATCACCGCACCCACCAGCCAGCCGGCGACCACATCCGAAAGGTAATGCACACCCAGTGCCACCCGTGACAGCCCAACCCACGGCGCCCAGAGCGCTAATGTAAGCCCAAACCAGGGCGGTCCGATCGCCAAACCCATCACGGCTAAAGCTGCAGACCGGGCTGCGTGCCCGGAAGGAAAAGAGTGCGGATCAGTGATCCGATAGATTTTTCCCCATTCGCCTTCAGGTCTGGGACGGCGAATAGAAAACTTAAGCAGGATGACCATAACCGCCATCACGACCAAGCCTACCCCTAAAAAGACCGTCCTCTGACGCCACTCACCCGTGCTGAACAGCCAGACGATAAAAAGCCCAGCCAGCCAAAACCAGGAATCCCCGGAGTGTGCCACAATTTTCAACAGCAAAGACAAGAAAACCCGCTGCGGCGGCACAAGCAATGCAGCAGATAGCTTTGCATCCGCCTTCATCAATTTCCGCATCCAGTCGCTCATGACCGCCCCTCCAGATCACCCCTGAGCAGCGCAAGCTGATTGGGTTTATCCGCATCCATGCCGATTTCAGCATACGGGCTGACCAATGCCTTTCCCTTGATGGAAAGTTTTTTACACACTCGCTCCACAGCGTCTTCCAATGATAACAAGCGCAAAGCAATCAGGATCAGGCTATCGACACCCAACAGCATCATCTGCCTGACCGGGTTCTTTCGAGCAGCGGTCAGCTTTTGCCACACAGGTTGTTCCGAGGCATACAGACGTTTATCAACCACATTCAAATCGCCGCCGCAAACAGCAATATTCTTGAAGCGCACAAATGAACGATTGGCACCAAGAAACCGATTTTCCATGACCGCTTGCGGGATGACATTGTAATAGATCCAGAAATCAGGCGCCGCAGCAACTTGTTGGGCCAACCAATCCACCATATGGGGCTGAATGGCCGGGATATCCCCGGAGGCAATCATCACTTTTGATTGATCAGGGTTCCGCCTTGTGATCTCCAGCACGCCCGACCGCATGTTCTCAAATAACCCGCCCTCATCCGATAAAAAATGCAATGCTTTGGATGAAGATAACCCATGCATCTCCGATAGACCAATCACATAGATTTCACCAATTGAACGGGCAGCACTCAACGCATCAATCACCCACTGCACCATGGGCTTACCATGCAGCATTATCAAACTACGCCGGGCTTCATCATTTTCGAAGTATAGCGGATCCTCTGGCGTCATTAACCCCCCAGCCAAGACAAGTGCATCTATTTTTATCAATTTAGCACCTGCAACTGGGGCTTGATACCTGCCTGCTTGACCAATTCTGCCATCATGCTGAAATAATCTCGATAATTCCGGTAATTGACTCTGTCCTGATAGTCAATGGCAGCCAGCAAACCAGCTTCCATCATGTTCGTTCCAAACGAGCGCCCATCATACACAGGCGTAGTGGTCAGTAAATACCTGACCCCGCTGGACTTAAAAAGCGCGATATCTGCCGGTGTGGTCGTGTTGGTTACAACAACTTTTCCTTCCATATTATCGGGCATGAAACGGGTAATGTAATGGCAATCACCTGCAATCACGCTTGCTGATTGAAAAGCCCACTCAAATTTGGGGCTACGCTGATGCTGTTTTTCACCAACCGGATAGACCCATTTGAAAGGTAACCGGCTGACAATCGGGATCAGCGTTGCTGCCAGTTGTTTGATCCCTTTTTCGGTGCGAATCGGGAGTGCCACACCCAATGAAAACAGCGCATCGCCAAACAAACAGTCATATCCCGCATCCACAAATGAACGCACCAAACCATAACGGTCAACCGCAGTCATCACCAGCGCTTTGCGCCCGACACGGTCAAGATAGGGCTTGATTTCACTTTCCAGGATCGAGGCTGATTGTGTCTCGAGAGTGTTCTTCAATCCACACCCATCAACCACTGGTGTAATGCGCACATCCTTCACCAATGAGGCGACAGAATGCAGTGGATACCATCGATCGTCCACAAACAATCCCAGGTCTGTGCCGCCGACACCGAAAGCCCCCACTTTGCCGTCTTGCTCACGGAACATCCGCCTGGCAGCCTGCATATCGCCGTCTGTGCCAATCCGCTCAATGTGCACTTCTTGACCAAGCAGGTTGACAGTGACGGATTTATCTCTTTTTGATGATCCAATACTAATGCTGAGAGCTTTTTTCATCTTCCATTTCCTTATCTTTTAATCAGCCGAAAGTATACCATACAGCCCTTAAAACAACCTGCCGCTTCACTAATCTAACACGCAAAACGCTTTAAAGTTTTGGGGATATTTTACAAGTATAATTGGGGTTCAAATTAAACGGAGGTATCATTTGACACTTACTCAGCAAGCCCTCTTGTGGGATTTAGATGGCACGATCATCGATTCGAAGGTTTGCCACTTCAACTCCTGGCGCTATGCCCTCAACCAGTTTGGGCTTGACCTGACCCAGCAGAAATTTGATGCCAGCTTTGGGCGCAACAATCACGCCAGCTTGTCCATCTATCTGGAACAGAAAGTCGACAAAGCTTTCGAGGATGAAATCGTCAGAATCAAAGAGGATTATTTCAGAGAAACCGCCCCGCGAGAGACTCAACTGGTGCCTGGCGTGATCTCGTGGTTTGATGATGCCAAAGAGATGGGGATGCCACAGGCAATTGCCTCCTCGGCACCCATGGAAAATATCACTGTCTTACTCAACTCTTTCAATTTGACATCCTATTTTGACCAGATTATCTCTGGCGAACACATGCCAGCCAAACCCCACCCAGACGTGTTCCTCAAAGCAGCCAGAAGCCTGAGCCAAAGCCCAAGCCAATGCTGTGTCATCGAAGATTCTGCCCATGGCGTTCAAGCAGCCAAATCAGCCCAAATGCGCTGCGTTGCCGTCACCACCAGTATATCAGGTGATCAATTATCGTTGGCAGACATGGTGGTGGAAGATTTCACCCTTCCGCTTGACGACGTGCTGAAGCGAATAACCAGAAAATAAACCTTCAGAGTGGAATAGTGCTGCAGTTACTCACAATCAAACACAATTTACTATATAATATGATTTAGAGCATTAAAATTTAATTTCACCTCGTGTCCTGGCACGCGGTTAGGATACGATGGGGAACAGTGTGTTTTTTAAGGAGATGGCAATGATCCATCCAAACGTATCTCAAACCATAAGGCGTTGGAGTCAGATCCTGATATCTCTGATCGTCATGGCAAGCCTTCTGGCGGGTTGCCGGCTGCCGTGGCAAACGCAATCTGAGGAACCAACGACAAAAACGAACGGCTCTGATGAAGTAACCAGCGTCATCCCCACACCTGAACCGCGTCAAGACCTCCCGCCAGCCGTTGTTGAAGTAACTCCCCTGCCGAACACATACATTGGTCTCGAAGAACCCATCTCTCTATATTTCAACCAGGGGATGGATCGAGAATCCGTTGAAGCCGCAATCCATTTTGAGCCCAACACCAGCGGGTTATTCACCTGGGAAGATAACAACACTGTCACATTTACCCCCGATCAACCGCTTTCTGCCGGCAGCAACTTACGCCTGGTTTTGAGTACCTCAGCCCAGGCGCTCAACCGCGAGTCCTTACAATCTCCCATTGAGATTAATTTTATGACGGCTGAACATCTTGAAGTTGTTCAAACCGTCCCCGCCCATAACACCCAAGATGTCAACCCGGAAAGCGTTATCTTTGTCGCATTCAATCAACCTGTGGTGCCACTGGGCGGCGAAGAAAATGCCATGGATGCCTTTATGCTGACACCCGAAGTAGAGGGCACAAGTGAGTGGCTGAATACCAGCACCTATGCCTTCACACCTGAACCCACAATGAACGGCAGAACACAATACACCATTACCCTCAATCCGGCACTGACCGCCGCATCGGGAGCTTCACTAAAACCAGATCAGGAATCCTCCTTTCAATTCACGACAACCCACCCCCAGGTGTCATCCATCCAACCGCTCGAAAGCAACGCGCTCAGTCTGGATGGACCAATCGAAATCCAATTTAATATGCGTATGGATCCCTCCAGTGTGGAGGAGAATTTCAAGCTTATCTCACCCAGCGATGTAAACGTAAATGGTGTGTTTGAATGGGATGAAGATTTCACAAAGTTAACATTCCGTCCATCATCAAACCTGACGCGTAATAGCAGGTATACACTCCAATTGACCACAAACGCCCAATCCTATGGCGGGTTACCTATTAAAACCCCACTCGAAACCCAAAGGATAACTTATCCTGCATTTAATGTTAACCAGGATATTCCTCCGGCCTTTGAAAGCTTTTACGGGCAATATGGGCGCTATACCATTCAATTCACTGCACCTGTAGACAGGCTAACCATAAAAGAAAACATCCTGATTGAGCCCGAATTAATCTCACAGAGTTTATTTCTCACTGGCGGGGGTGAATACTTAAATATTTCTGGCTATTTCAAGCCTGAAACGGAATACATCGTCAGATTAAATCCGAACCTTCAAGATATATGGGGCGGCTCACTTAATCAATCACTGACATATACCTTCTTCACCCCACCTCTGCCGCCTTCGCTTAACATTACCACTGGATTAGCCAGCGATAGTCTGGTCTTTGTCCCAACTGCGGCATCAGAGGTTGTATTGCAAGCCACCAATATCGATACAGTGACCCTCGACATTTCACCCATCAGCGTCAACGATTTAATCACCTTATTGCACCCAGACAATTACGATTACCGCCAGGTGTTCCTTCCCGAAGCTTTAGAAACCTCCACTCACAATCTCAATCTTGAAAAGAACAAGTCCCAGGCTGTAACAATTTCCCTTTCATATCAAGGCGAACCGCTTTCACCTGGTATTTACTTCTTACAAGTATCCTCGAACGACATCCCCGGTGACCCGATTGAACGTTACAAGAAATTGTATTTAATCGTCAGCGATAACAACCTGGTAATGAAGATTGCACCTGAACAAGCTGTGATTTGGGCGACACGACTTACCGATTTTGGCCCACTAAGTCAAACACCACTAACCATCTACGACACTGAAGGTCGCAAGATTACTTCTGGCCAGACTGATTTGCATGGCTACTTTGAGCAAACCTTCAGCCGTTTTGACGAGCCATTTGCTAGTTTCTTCGCGATTACTGGAGAACCCGGAGATTCAAGCTTTGCATTTTCAATATCCTCCTGGGGTCAAGGATACTTCCTTTATGAAATGGGCATTCGCACAAATCCTCTTCCTGAGGTGACTGAAGCCTATATCTATACAGACCGTCCACTCTACCGCCCTGGAGACACTATTAATTTTAGGGCGGCAGTGTTCGGAAGGCAAAATGGTATTCCGATATACCCATCCTTAGAGAAGGTTGCGGTATCAATCCATACTGACCCGGGAATGTCCGGTATTTCAGATATGATTTTTTCACAGGAACTAACATTGAGTCGCTTCGGTACTATCGCAGGATCTGTTGAGTTATCAGATAATGCACCAACAGGAATGTATCATATCCAAATTAAAGATGGCGACACATTCATCGAAAGTTATTATTTTAATGTAGAAGCTTATCGAAAACCTAATATCGAGTTATCGGTCAAGTTACCAGTAGATGAAATAGGCCCAGGTACCAGTCTATCGGTGGATATTCAGGCTAACACATATTTTGGCATGCCCGTTGCAAATCAACCCTACTCATGGAACCTCGTAAGGGATGACTCTTACTTTTATTTAGCTGGTTACCAGGTAGGACCGCTTAACACCGATTGGTTACTCCCTCCTCCTTACGAATTCCCATTTGGCACACAGGTTCAATCCGGCGAAGGAATGACTGATCAAAGTGGATATGCCAGCTTAGAACTGATAGCAGAGGATTTCATCACTGAGGAATCGAAAGAAAATTCTATACAAAGATTTGAACTTGAAGTAAACATCATCGATCAAACTGGCCTCACAGTCAGCCATAGAAAATCTGTTACGGTTCATCCAGAAAATTTCTATATTGGCGTTAAGCCTGAAGCATACTTTGGAAGGGCAAACTCATCTTTTGAATTTTCAATATTAACCGTCGATTGGGAGCAAGAACCTGTGGGTCGAATTCCTATTGAGGCGACATTTGAGTCAATTGAATGGGAGTTAGAAGAAACTCAGAACCCTGAAATGCCCTACCGTTACGTTCCACAAACATCCTTCATTGCCAGCGCCAGCCCTATCACAGATGAGGATGGCAAGGCGCGGATCGCCTTCACACCCATTGAACCTGGCAATTATCAGTTGAGTTTGCAATCGGGGGATGCAATAACTCAAACCGTCATCTGGGTTAGTGGAGAAGGTCAAGCCCTTTGGCCTAAACAGACACAAAATCGAATCAACCTGACCGCAGATGCTGACGAATATCAACCCGGGCAAACGGCTCGTATCTTCTTTCCGAACCCATTTTCTACAGAAGCACAAGCCCTGATCAGCATCGAACGAGGTGAAGTGATGGAGACCCAGATTGTTTCTGTCAATGAGAATGGGCACCAAATTGAAATCCCAATAACAGAGGAATCCGTTCCTAACCTGTTTGTTTCAGTGATCTTATTAGGTCAAGATCAAACAGGCCAACCCAACTTCAGGCAGGGTACGCTTAACCTACCTGTTTCTCCTCTGATCAAAACACTGAATGTTGAAATTTCCATTGATCCTATGAAGGCTGAACCAGGTGATGTCGTTTCAGCCAAACTTAAGATCACCGATCAACAAGGAAAACCGGTTCAGGGTGAATTTTCAATTGCAGTGGTCGACAAAGCGCTGCTGACAATGGTCAGACAAACCCACAAATCAATTATCGATGCCTTATATGGTGAACGACCACTTTCTGTGCAGACGAGCATTTCATTAAAAACTTACGCCAGCCAATTATCCTTAATGGCTATGGGACCTGGGGGCATGGGCGGTGGCGCAGATGAAGAACAGCAAGCAGGTCCCCGTAAGGACTTTCCAGATACAGCCTATTGGCGAGCAAATATCGTCACAGGCACAGATGGAACGGCGCAATTAGCGATACCGTTGCCCGACTCGCTGACAACCTGGGTCGTAGATGTGATCGGCCTGACTGAGGACTACCTGGTCGGCCAAGGTGAAGCAGAAATTCTTACCCAGAAAGAATTGATGATTCAGCCTGTTACACCACGCTTCCTCGTTGATGGAGACAGAGTCGAAATGGCGGCTGTTGTCTATAATAATGCGTCTGAAACATTGGATGTGGACGTTTCTTTGCAAGCTGTGGGTTTTTCGCTGGAAACATCCCCCGCCCAGAACCAAAAGATCACTCTCAAACCCGGAGAAAGCAGGCGTGTCACCTGGTGGGGCAGCGTGGAAAGCGTGCCCTCAGCCAGCCTGATCTTCCAAGCTTTAGCAGGATCACTCTCTGATGCATCAACACCGGTATGGGGAGATCTCGAAATCAAACGTTATACCATGCCCCAAACCTTCAGCACAACAGGGCAATTAGAGCAAGCCGCCCAGCGTTTGGAATTGGTCAATTTACCACCATCTAAAGACCCCAACTCCGGTGAACTCTCACTTAAAATAACACCCAGCCTGACAGCCACATTGATCGAGGGACTTGAGGCACTCGAAACCGCTCCATACGATGACACCGTTTCAACACTTTCACGCCTGCTGGCAAATCTGCATGTTTATAATGCCCTGAACAGCCTGGGGATTGAGTCTCCGCAGCTACAGGCTGACCTACCCGAATTGATTGAAACGGGCATCAACACCCTGCTGGATGCACAGAATTTCGACGGCGGCTGGTCTTGGTGGTCCAATCATGGAACATCCACCTCCGACCCATTTATTACTTCTTATGTTCTTTTAGGCCTCTTGCAAGCCTCTGATGCCGGAATAGAAGTGGCAGAAACTTTCACCAGCCGGGCTGTGGAATATCTCAATACAAACCTGAGATGGCCGGGCGAAATAGAAACATCAGCGGGACTGGACCGGCTTGTATTCCAGTTATATGCGCTGCGGAACACAAACCTTTATCTATCGAACTATCTGGACGGATTATTCACACGCCGGTCTGAGCTTAGCCCCTGGGCAATTGGATTGCTGGCGTTGACCTACAATGACGTTGGCAGCTCAAGCCAGCGAATGAATACCCTGCTGGCAGATTTAGAAGCGCTGGCTGTGCGTTCAGCAACCGGTGTCCACTGGGAAAGGGAAAATGATTCTTGGCTGATGCCTGGTTCGCCCATCTTTAATACGGCTGTCGGCTTGTTTGCCATTGCTCAGCTAGATCCAGCCTCAACCAGCCTGCCCCTGGCATTACAATATCTGCTGATCCAAAGAAAAGCAGATGGATTGTGGCAGTCCAACTTCACGTCTGCCTGGGCGCTGATGGCTGTCACAGAAGCCCTGCAGGGCACTGGTGACTATCAGGCGGATTTCACCTACCAGGCAAGCCTGAACGACATCCTGATTGCCTCTGGCACAGCTACAGGCGCTGACTCAAGCAGGCCGGTGAGCGCAGTGGTGCCAATCAGTGATATCTTCCCGGACAATCCCAACGCGTTACTGATCGAACGGAGTGAAGGCAGCGGAACGCTTTACTATCGGGCAGACCTGCAAACCTATCAACCTGCTGCGACGGCTGATCCGATCAACCGCGGTGTAGTCATCAACCGGGCTTACTATCCCAGAGGTGAGGGCTGCCCTGCTGCAGAAGGATGTGTCCCCATTGAGGGAATCAACTGGGACCAGACAGATCCCTCACAAATGGTCACCGTTGCCCTCACCGTCGTGATCTCACATGACATGTACCAATTCATGCTGGAGGATTTCATTCCGGCTGGCACCGAGATCCTCAATAAGCGCTTCCTGACCACCCAAAATTTACCCCAGGAACCTGCACCCCTGTTTGATCCGCGTGATCCCTTTGGCGAGGGCTGGGGTTGGTGGTATTTTAATGGGCCGCAAATTTATGATGACCACGTCCTGTGGACTGCGGATTACGTACCAGCTGGGACTTACACACTGACCTATCAATTATTGCCCACCCAGCGCGGGACTTACCAGGTGCTACCCGCCCACGGTTGGCAATACTTCTACCCAGAAGTTGAAGGTTCATCAGCTGGGAATTTGTTCACCATCGATTAACCTTTGGATTCAGTATTATAAAGAGAACGCCGCCGGTGAGTTGGGCGGCGTTCTTATGATTCAATTAAATTATGATGGGATTACCCTGTAACAAAGGGAATCAATGCCATGATCGTGAAGCCGATGATCACCACCACGCTTGCGACCCATACCTCACCTTTTTTACGCACATCCACCACATCAAAGAAAGGCGGCTGCCCGCCCAACCGGAGCAGCGGTCCGCCCTTCCACGCGAAGAAAATCCCGCCTAAAAACCCGCCAATATGCCCCATATTATCAATGTTCCTGCCAGGCATAAAACCATAGGTCAGGTTGATCATCAAAATCACTGCGAGGTTAAAAATCGCCTGGCGGGTGCGTGTAGGGCCGAATAACTTCCTGTTCTGGAAGATAAAAACGCCTTCTGCTGCCAAAAGACCAAATATCGCGGTGGATGCACCAAGCGAAGGTGCTTTAGTCAGCACAAAAGAAAGCACATTGCCGGCAAATCCTGAAAGGACATACAACAGCAAGAAACGGCCAGGCCCATAATATCTTTCCAGCCGGCGGCCGATGATATACAGTGCATACATATTCAAAGCCAGGTGCAAAATTGAGCCATGCAGCAGCATCGGCGTGAACAAGCGCCACACCTGGCCGATCATGATGAATTCATTGATTTTGCCGCCGTAAAAGAACAGCAGGTCACTCCCCGTTGTCGTTTCTACATAATACTGGAGGATGAAGATCAGACTCGATAAGCCGATTAAGATATAAGTGACCAGCGGCTTACGCTGTGGGATTTTGACGCGGTAAACCTCTTGCTGGGGTTCATTCTCAGGGGGTGGTACCGAGTCGTTCACAAGGTCACCTTTCTCGGGTTTACTCGATGATGTTCTGCAGAAATGATACTTTCAATCACATCCAGGGTTTTATCCAATGCATGGGTCTGGTTGATCACAATATAATCAAAAATATCCAGGGTTTTGTATTCCTCTTCAGCCGTTTTGATGCGTAATTGCAGTTCTTCATCTGTTTCGCTGCGCCGATCCTTCAGCCGCTGCAGCCATTCTTCTTTATTGTTAGCCGTCAGAAAGATCAAAACCGCATCCGGACACAATTCATGTACCGTCTGCGCCCCCTGCACATCTAAACGCATTACCACATCTTCACCGGTAGCCAATGCCTCACGCACCTGTGATTTTGGAACGCCCTTATATGCTGAATAAACCCAGGCATGTTCCAGAAATTCACCCGCTCCGATCATTTCTTCAAATTTCTCTTCCGTATAGAAAAAATAATCCCTGCCATCTTCTTCATAATCACGGGGCGGCCGGCTGGTCGCCGTGATCACGAAGTGAAAAGGAAGATTGCGTTCCTTCAACCCATCAACGACAGTATCCTTTCCAATCCCAGATGGGCCTGAAATCACGATCAACAGGGGGGATTGTTCGGGTTTCTTCAATTCAAAGTTAATTTCATTCATAAGCGGTCATTTCAGGCTAACGGGGCGACTTTGGATTAGGTCAGGCTGGCGTTCACGACCCTCACGCTGCCTGCATCGAGCCTTGATTATAATATATATTGTAGAACACGAACCGGAGATTTACCAGTGAACTGCCTGATCCAGATGATCAACCGGATGATGATTTAAGTCGATTGGGTTGAATGTCAGCCAGCGAGAAGGTCCAGCAACCTCTGATACGAACTCACCCTTGCAATCGTGTTGAGAAAATCAGCCAGCGCATCAAACTGATCCCGCAAAGCGACCACGGCAGGCCCAACAGGGTCTTCACCTGCCGCACCTCCGCCGGGTTCGTCGTTATAAGCCCCATAGAAAGCAAAATACGCCTGGTTTAGTTTGCGAATCAGGTAACCGTTCTCCCAAAACACCTGACGCCGCGCCTCCATATAGGCTTCCGCCTGCGCAATCTCACCTTCAGCCAGCAAACGATCCACCTCCAACCGGGTGATGCGCATCTCCTTTCTGAAATCGAATACATCCGGATCTGGTTCGGGTTCAACTTGCGTTGTCTGACTCTCATCCAAAACAGGGTCAGGTTCGGGCGATACATACTCAGGATAATATTTCTCCAAGATCAACCGTCCCAGTTCCTTGCCTGCCAAATTTGCTGTCGTCTCATTGATTGTGCGCAAGGCGTCATTAGTATAGTAATTGATTCCCAGCGGCCGCAGCGTGAGGTAGTTGTGTACCCACTCATGTGAAATAACCTCCGTCAGCCACACAACATCGGTGGTCTGCCTGATCATAGTAGGATAGGTGCCCACACCGCCAATCGGCACTACCAGTGCCGAATAATCCAGGTTAGAAAAAACCTGTGACTCCAGCGCTTCCATCTCTTCCACGCTTGTGCCCGGCAGCAGCGGGACGTCCATCACCTGGGCAATTTCTTCTCTGGGAGAGACCACCAGTGAATAAGGCACATCGCTGACACGCACCAATGATGGCGGTAACACCTGCCCCAACAGCGCCAAGCCGCTTTCGCGCAGAACCACATGCAATTGCGACTGCAATATCGCATCCGCCAGCCGTGAAAGCGAATCCAGCCGCCTCTGTTCTGTCTGCAGCTCAGCACGCAGCGCCTGGCTGGCTGCGAGGGGATCTTCCACCTGCGGGTCGGCATACACCAGCATAACCTGTGCTGAAAGGGCATTCACCCGTGCTGTCTGGGCTAATGTGTCCAGCACGATATGCGACTGCTTGTCAGCAGGGATAAACTTGCTCAGGCTGAGTCCCCAATCCGCAAACTTGACGCCGATCGCATCCAACGTCCAAGAGCCATAATCAAACTCGTCAGGCCGTGTCAGGGCGCGCACACCCGAAAGCAAACCACCGGGCGGGAATACTGACCCCCCAAAAAACACAGCACATGCAGCCAAAACGAGCGCAAGGCGCATCCGCCGCCAAAGCTTGCTGAAAAAATTGCGTTTCTGACCAGGTTGAAGCATGCGCTGATTCTAACACACCCATCAAGCTCACGGAAAGCGTTGTAGCACCTGCCACACCAGAGAATAGTCATTGCTGCCAGCGATTTAATGTAAAATAATCTCATCAACACACCAGTCAAAGCGAGTTGCCTGTGCCACAATCACCGAACCCACTCCCGAAAAACTCCCTCTTCACACGCTGGGCAGACGATGTTGACCCCAACCAGCCCCTGTCAGAATACCCGCGTCCCCAAATGGTACGCGAGGATTGGCAGAACCTGAATGGTACTTGGTCATACACAGTCACACCCCAGAACACTCCACAACCTACCGATTTTTTTGGCGAGATTGTGGTGCCTTACCCGCTTGAAAGTACCCTCTCCGGTGTGGGGCGTGCGCTTGAAGCAGATGAATGCCTTTGGTACCGGCGTACTTTCAACATTGAACCTGGTTGGCTGGATGATGGACATATCCTGCTGCACTTTGGCGCAGTGGACTGGCGCTGCCAGGTAAGCATCAACGGCAAACAGGTTGGGGCGCATACCGGTGGTTATGACCCCTTCACATTTGATATCACCCACGCTCTACAATCTGGAGAAAACGAGATCATCGTGTCCGTTGAAGACCCAACCGACACGCAACCAATCCAGCGCGGTAAGCAGGTACGAAAACCGGGGTTCATCTGGTATACAGCTGTCTCTGGCATCTGGCAAACCGTCTGGCTGGAACACGTCCCCGAGACCTATATCGAGTCTTTGAAGATCATCCCAGATATCGACCGCAGTTGCGTGACCGTCTCTGCCCAGGTAGCCCATCCCGCTTTAAATCTGGTGCTTGAAATCAGTATTTTTGATGGCGAGAAAATGGTTACCAGTGCAAGCGGCCAGCTGGATCATCCTATCGAGATTGCTCTCCCCAACCCCAAACTTTGGTCACCCCAAATGCCCCATCTCTACGACTTGCAGGTAAGCCTGAAAAGCGTTCAGCATGAAAGTGACCAAATCCAAAGTTACTTCGGCATGCGCAAATTCTCCACCGAGAGAGATTCTGCCGGTCATCTGCGCTTTTTCCTTAACAACGAACCCTGCTTCCTGTACGGTCCGCTTGACCAGGGTTATTGGCCGGATGGTCTTTACACGCCGCCCACAGATGAAGCCATGCGCTGGGAGGTTCAATTTATAAAAGACGCCGGCTTTAATATGCTGCGCAAGCACATCAAAGTAGAACCCGCTCGCTATTATTATCACTGCGATCAGGCTGGCGTGATCGTATGGCAAGATATGGTCAGCGGCGGTATCAGTCCGCGCCCTATCTGGTTCTTTTTTGCAGGTCTCTTCAAACACCTGCGTGATGACCGCGGCTACTGGCGCTTAGGGCGCGGCAAAGCAGAAAATCGAGCACAGTTCTGCTCTGAATATCAACGCATGATTGACACCCTGTATAACGTCGTTTCGATTGCCATCTGGTGCCCATTCAACGAAGGCTGGGGACAATTTGACGCTGCGCAAATCGCCAAATGGACCAAAGCTTATGACCCGACCCGCTTGGTGGATCATGCCAGCGGCTGGTTTGACCAGGGCGCCGGTGATTTCAACAGCAAGCATATCTACTTCAAACCCCTCCCCGAATTCGATTTAGATCCCAACCGAGCACTGGTGCTTTCAGAGTTTGGCGGTTACAGCCTGAACATCCCAGAACATGCCTGGAACCCGCAAAAAGACTTCGGTTATAAGAAATTTTCGGACTCCGCGTCCCTCACACAAGGCTATCTCAAGCTGATGAGAGAGCAATTAATACCCCAAATCCAGAAAGGTTTATCTGCAGCAGTCTATACCCAAACAACCGGAGTTGAAACCGAAGTCAACGGTTTCTTAACTTATGACCGGTCGGTCATCAAGATGGATTTAGATGCTGTCCGTAATGTTCACAAGGAGTTGTTTGCAGCGAGCCGTTCAAAGATAACCTAAAACAATTCAGCAGTCCATTTAACACACAAAACAATAGGGCTGATGAACGAATCACCAGCCCTAATATTTTCTTAAGTTGTAATTTGTTTTTAAATATTATCCGCTTCTACTTAAAAGCTGCCAACCGCCTCAAGCAAATCGTCATAGATGTTGAAATATGGCGCAATGCCAACAAGATCCATTGATTCCCGGATGCGCTCATCCAGTTTCACCAGAACAAGCTCACCGCGGTTCATCTTTTTCACCTCTTTTTGAACGCGGATCAACGCCCACCAGCCTGCGCTAGAGACAAATGTAACATCGCGCATATCAAAGACGATATTATACTGACCCTTTTCAATCAGTTGATTTAATGCCTCTTCAACCTCAGGGGCAGTATAGCTGTCAATGCGACCGCTGGTGTAAATGACCGTGCTTCGTTTATATTCAGTAATCTCAAAGTCCATTGCACCTTCTCCATGATAAATAATGATCTCTACACAATTTCAATAATTATAACCTAAATTTACCCAAAATCCGCATATCAGAAAAGGATTTAACCTTCCTCTTCTAAGCACCTGCCTTATGTGGCATTCAGATAATGAGTGCATATATTATATATTAAAATCCCGCAGGAATTAAGCGATTTTGTCCGCTTGCACCCCTCGAGTATAATAAGCCCCTATGAAATATCATATTTGGACAGAGGGCTGCCAGATGAATGTGGCGGATTCCCGCCGGGTTGCCTCTGCTTTAGAAAAATTAGGCTATCATGCCACAAAAAAACCACAGGACGCCGATGTGATCGTGCTCAATACCTGTGTTGTCCGCCAAAGCGCTGAGGATAAAGCCATTGGGCGGTTGAGTTCCCTCCGACCGCTTAAAGATAAGAATCCCGACCTGGTGATCAACCTGATGGGCTGCCTGATTGGTGTGCGCGGTAATCAGAAAATCCTGGATTGTTTCCCCTGGGTGGATGTGGTATCCGCTCCCTCTGACCCCACGCCGCTGCTGCAACATCTCAGCAAAAAGACAGGCCGGCAAACGGCGCAAGAGAGGCAATCGGATTTGAACGCAATGCTGGATGGCGACCTGACCCTGCCGATAGACCAGCAGGGAAAGTTGGTTTCAGCCTTTATCCCAATTGTTTATGGATGTTCGCATGCCTGCACTTATTGCATCATCCCTTCTAAACGCGGCATTGAACACTCCCGTGATTATGCTGAAATTTTGGTAGAAGCCAATGCGCTGGCAAGGCAGGGTGTCAAAGAAATTACCTTGCTGGGTCAAATCGTCGACCGCTACGGGCTTGACCTGCCCGAACGTCCCACACTGGCCATGCTGCTTCATGACTTGCATAAAATTGAAGGACTCAAACGAATCCGGTTCTTAACCTCTCATCCAAATTGGATGACAGATGAACTGCTGGATGCTGTTGCAGACCTCCCAAAGGTGTGCCCGCACATTGAAGTGCCGATCCAGGCCGGGGATGATGCCATCCTCGATGCTATGCGTCGCGGCTACACCGCCGCAGAATATCGCGACCTGGTCGCCAAGATCAGAACCCGCATCCCGGGTGTTTCCATTGCCACCGACATCATCGTCGGCTTCCCGAGCGAAACGGATGCCCAATTCCAACAAACTTATGACCTTTTAGCAGACCTGCGGATGGACGTTGCCCATCTGGCACGATATTCTCCCCGCACTGGAACCTATTCCGCTCGAAAAATGGAAGATAACGTCCCGGAAGAAGAAAAAATGCGGCGGTTCCGCTTGCTGGAAACGCTTCAAGAAGAGATCTCAGCGGAGATCAATGCCCGTTTGCTCGGCAAATCTGTCAATGTGTTATTTGAGGAAAAATCTCGCGGGCGCTGGCGCGGCCGAACGCCAACAAACAAACTGGTCTTTGTGGAAAGCGATGAGAACCTATTGGGACAGGAACGCGATGTAACCATCACCTGGACCGGTCCCTGGTCGATGATCGCCTCAATCACAGGAACAAACGGCTGATGTCAATCCCCTAAATTTCACTAATCTCTTTTATTATGGTGTTAGATTTTGCTTGACGCTCAGGATTCAGCAGGATCCAGGTTCTTCCCTGTAAATTGACACAGATCCTCCACCGGGCATCGGTAACAGTGCCATTTCCGCGCACCGCACACTTCGCGGCCCAGCTTGATCAAATTCAAGTGCAAATCCTCAAAGGTCTCTTCTGGAATGCGCTCCTCAAGGTAGGTGTGCGTTTTTTCTACAGAAAGATTTTTCGGCCTGAGCCCAATCCGTCCTGTCACGCGGTAAACATGGGTGTCCACCGGAAATGCCGGGATGCCCAATGAAAATAGCAGCACGATAGCAGCGGTTTTCGGGCCTACACCTTTGACATCCATCAGCCACTGGCGCGCCTCATCCCTGGGCATCTGTTTCAAAAAGTTCAGGTCGATCTTGCCGCCATTGTGTTCGGCAATTTCTCGCAGCGCTCCTTGAATGCGTGGCCCTTTTTGATTCCCCAACCCTGCTGTGCGAATCGCTTCAATCACCTGTGCGGTTGGTGCTTCCATCACCGCCTCCCAGGTCGTGAAGGTCGCTCTCAACTGGTCGAAGGCGGCATCGCGGTTGACATCGTTAGTGTTTTGTGAAAGGATCGTATCCACCAGTTCATCCACCGGAGGCAGCGGTTCACGCCACACAGGCATCCCAAAAGCTTCAATCAACCTCCGGCGGATCTTCATTATCCAGGTTTCGTAATCAATATTATTTAAATCCATAACAAACCTTTAATTCAATCCCATTGATTCTTAAAACGCCGAACGAATCTCCCCCACGGTCAGGCCGCGCCAATTTTTAACGGGCACATTCCCGTATGGTACTAAGGTTTCAAGATCTTGCGCGTTCAGCACACCCAGATCAGATAAAATTTTCAAGCTGACGGAAGCCCTCGCGCGTCCCTGGGGGTCTCCATCTGCAATCTTAACCGCAATCCCCATCCCGGGCGAACCTTCGGTGACCGCGCCTGGCATAACACCGATAATTTGATAACCCTCCGCGCCGCCTTTAGAAAAGACTTTGCCTGCCCCCACACGCATCAAATCCGTATCAAATTTCCCGGGTCCGGCAACCATCACGGGGTGCGCCATCATCGCAGACGTAATCTTGCGGCAAGCCTGCGCCCGTTCAGGCGCAAGCGTTTCGGGTTCAGCCAGAAGGGCCACCGCCCGCGCCATGTTCTTCAAAGGAATGCCATACACCGGGGCAGAACAGCCATCGATGCCTAAAGGCATCTCATCCGGGGACATCCCCACCATTTCTGCCAGAGTCTCCCGAATGGTCACCTGGACCGGATGTGTTGGGTTAAGGTAATCCTCAATCGTCACGTTCCGCAAACGAGCATGCGCCAGCATGCCGGTGTGTTTTCCAGAGCAATTATGCCTGAAGGGTGTGGGCGTTTCGTCTGCAAGCTTCATGGCATCCCGGGTTTCAGCATCATAAGGCCAATGAGCACCGCATGCCAGATCTGCTTCTGATGTCCCGATCTTGTCATGCATTTTGCGCAGAACCTCAACATGTAGGTCTGTTCCGGCGTGTGAGGCACACATAATCGCGATCTCCTGGTCCGTAAAGCCAAAGGCGGCATCGCCCCCTCTTTCAATGAAGGGTAATGCCTGGAAGGGCTTCATCGAACTGCGTGGATAAGTCAAAAGTTCAGGGTTGCCCTCACCAGCCAGCACATTTCCAGCAGCATCAACCACGATGTATGCACCAAAATGGATCGATTCCACAATTTCTCCCCGGGTCACTTCGACCAGGGGCACACAATCATGCGATTGCATATTATTCCTCTCCCTTTTCAACGCTCTTCCGACCGGGGTAATGCCGATTCAAATACTGCTCTATCCCCCAGGCCAGACGATTGCGATACATTTCCTCAGCACTAGGCTGGTAATCAAACGCCTTCAACAAAAATGGAACTTGTGCTGCAATCGCCTCTATCGACCAGGTGTCTGAAGTCAATTCGGCTAAAACAGCTTTTACCTCTGCTAGAAAGGTCATCATCCGGTTGAGATCGGCAGGGTTGATTACACCCTCTCTGCCGCTGACAATCTGGTAATCCTCAAAAAATGCAGTAGTCAGCCAATCCAGCTCAGACAACCACCGGTCCAAATCAGACCACGCAAAGAAAGGGGGTTGATTGATGATCACGCTGTCGCCAACGAATAGAACCTTCTGCGAATCGTAGCGCAGCCAGCTCCCTGCGACATGTGCCCCGGGTTGATGCGAGATTTCAACCGGATCATCATCCAGGTAGACCGTCATCTTGTCAGAGTAAGTTAGATCCAGAACGGGCCAACGGATATTGACGGGCAGTTCATAAGGTTCCCAATCCGCACCTGCATCAAAATCTTGCCCGCGAGCGGTCGTTGGGCGGTTGTTCAGGATTTCAAGCGCTCGCTGATGTCCCACAACCCGGCTTTCCATCGCCCGAATGCCAAGTGTTCGATCGATGTGAGTATCCAGCATCACCAACAGCTTATCAGCCCCTCCGCCCAGGTTGGCAACATCAATCCGCCAGGATTGCTGGTCCTGTGCCCGCAGCGGCGCATCCACCATTACCACCGATGAACCAATCCTTAATGCCCCCAGCACAACACCTGGGTAGTTTCGCTCAATATAAATCCCTTCGGCGATTTCTTGCATGGGTCAGTCACCTTCCCTAATCACTCTGTTAAGAACTTACTGATTATCCATTATACGATGAATTATGTGCCAAAGTTCTCAGCGCATCAGGGTCGCTCACAAAGCGGGACTGCCTCCTTGTTTTCCCTGGCATTCAATGCTAACCCAAAATAAGGTGAAGGATCGAGGGTATTGTTGATCTCCAGTTCATTGAGGAATTTCCCGTTGCCGTCATCCCTCACAATCGAAAAATGCAAATGCACCCCTGTGGGGTTGCCCGGTGTGCCCGAATAATTTCCCTGATAACCCAAAAGGGTGCCTGCTGTCACATAAATATCCGATGTTCCAGGCGGGAAGTCATCCACAATTAATGATTTCCCGTTTGGATCCGCCAAATGCGTGTAATAGGTCCAGATCTGCCGATCAGGTTGCAAGGGGTCAGAAGGGATGCGGATAATTAATGAGGATTTCCAATCTGGCATGCGGGTGAGGTAGCCATCGTAAGCCGCGTACACTGGCGTTTCGCCAACATCAGTGCCCGCAAAAATATCAATCCCTTGGTGGCGGTGACCTGGGCGGAATGAATCATCCCAGATAAAACCGATCATACCTGAAGTCGGCATGGTAAATGGAGCATCGCCGCAGCGGCTCTGCGCGGGCACCACAAATTCTGCATAGGCAACCGGGTTTCTGATGAAGGCGATCACCTTGCGCATTCTTGAGTCAGGTAATAAATATGTTTTATAGAGCATAAAAGCGCCAAACGCCAACACAACCGCGATGATGGCAATCAAGATGATCCAGTGTTTTTTCATTACATAACCCTAACACAAAAGTTTATTTTCGCCGGCAATTGTAACAGGCTCTGCGAAAACTTTCTAAACATCTGTAGAATTCTTATATTTTTTAAATCTTCTTCAAACAAGCTGTTAACAAAAAAACAATAAGATAGCATTGAAAATAAAACAATAACCAATGGAGGAAATGATGACCCTTTATATCAACCCTGTTCGCCGCACAAGCCGACGACGCACACTGGACGAAATCATGCGTGATTATGACCAGGACTATTCAGCAGAATTGACCTTCCCAATCGATGTCAAAGCAGACAGCGATTCATTTACTATCACAGCCTTACTGCCAGGCATCCATCCAGAAGATCTCGACATTCAAATTGTCAACGAAATCGTTACCATTGCCGGCGAATTACACGCCGACCGTGACGAAGATGGCAGCTACCTCTTGGCTGAACGACCATCGGGCAAATTCCATCGAGTGATCTCACTCCCGACACCGCTCAATGCTAACGATGTAGAAGCGAATCTCGAAAATGGTGTGCTGACACTGGTTGTCCCCAAAGCTGAGGAAGCTAAACCGCGCACGATTAAAATCAAACAGAAATAATTAAAAACCCACCCATCCCAAAATTTTGCGGGGCTGTATCTTAACAGCCCCGCGTTGCTATTTAATTGGCCTAATCGATTTTAATTTAAGATGTCAAAAATATCGAACTGTGATAAAACCTCGAGTTAATCTATCCCTCAAATAGAAATTTTTCATCAGATTGAAGTTGAGGTTTGAATATCGTATAATTAATCCATCTCGCAAGATTCATGGGGAGTTGCTTGATGTTCATTCTTTTACCCTCATGTCTTGATTTTCAGGAATTATTAATTACACACGTAATCAACACGCAATCATCAAAATCCTTTCACCAAGATTATCGGTATCATCAGGTTGTTTCATTCCACATCCTTAATCGGGGCACAAAGCACTCCCGGTCCGCCTTAGCCCCCCTTGGATTGGATTAAATTACCTGTAATACTTCTATCATCACAGATCGAAACATTTTTAAATTGGTTTTGTTCGTAATAAAAACTAATAAAAACAATATTCAAAAAATGAGAGGTGACATGATGAAAAAAATATTCCTAACAATCATTATTGTGACGATCCTGGCGTTGATGTCGCACAGCATCACAGCACAGGCAGCGACAATCCCGACCATATCAATCGTCGGTGTGACCAGAGATGAGCAGGTAACAGTTCAAACCCACAACTTCCCTGACGGAAAGGATTTTGAAGTCCGCATGGGGCTCTTGGGCACCAAAGCCATTGGGGGCATCTTAGTAGGTACGGTTGATTCAAGAGATGGCGGAAGCCTGAAGTTTACGTTTGACATCCCTGCTGCCTTATATTCTAAGAGCGCCCTTGCTATCCGTTTTGACTCAACCACTGGCGGATACTATTCATACAACTGGTTCACCAACACCACCTTTGGCACCCATGAAGGCGGTCTGCCGCCAGACGAACTGACCGGTATGCCCAGTGTGATTGTGGTTTCTGTCAAAAAGGACACCGTTGTGACTGTCAAGGGCACATCGTTCCCGTCAGATGAGGATTTTGACGTTTTGATGGGAGAATATGACGCGGATCTCGATGATTTTGTGTTGGTCGATACCATCACAGCTGATGAAGACAACAGGTTCTTGCAGACATTCGACATCCCTGCCAGCCTGCATTCCTCAGAAAAACTGACCATTCACTTTGAATCAAAGGACAGCGATAAATCCGCTTCAGCTGATTTTGCGAATGTAACCGGTGCCTTCGGCGGAACGGGCAGCACAGATGGAACAGATGTCTACACAGGTATCCCGACCATTTCAATCACATCGGTAGAAGAAGATGAAACAGTAACCTTGCAGACCCATAACTTTCCCAAGGATAAAGAATTCTCCGTCCTGATGGGGAAAATCGGCACCAAAGGCGTTGACGGCATCGAGGTTGCCAAATTCAATTCTGGTGACGGCGGATCATTCTCAAAGACCTTCGATATCCCAGATTCGCTCAAAGGGCTTTACCAGATCGCCATCCGCTTGCAGACCAGCGACAACCATTACTATGCCTATAACTGGTTTTTCAACAACACAACCGATGGATCTCTTCCTGATGGATACACCGGCATCCCGACCTTCACAATCATTGGCGTCAAAAAGGGTGAGACCGTCACCATTAAGACCAATAACTTTCCTGCAGATATCGACTTCAAGGTTTTAATGGGCAAAATGGGCACACAGGGTGTTGCCGGCATCCTGGTCGAGACCATCGATTCGGGTACGGGCGGCGCCTTCACCGACACGTTTGACATTCCGGATGCGTTAGCTGGGGATGCCAGAATCTCGATCCGCCTTCAGGCAACAACTGGCGGATTTTATGCCTACAACTGGTTCTACAACACGACCTACCCATAGAAAAAAACCGTAGAATCTGAGCCAGAACAAAGGAAAAATTATCGGGCAAAATTCGATCAAATTTTAACAAAAACCACTGGTCTCGCGGGTTTTAATGTGGTAATATCCTGTCGAGGTAATCACTTATGGATAATAAAATTACAATCATCGAAGGCCCAACCCCCAGCTTTGACTCGGTTGAGACAGACTTCTTAATTGGGATCAATGGTTGGACGGCAGGATTAAGTGAAGGCCCCTTCCTCTACGATACCGCACGCACCACCTTGCGAACATTCAACGGCGCAGCGCTCCTCGAACGCTGTCACAAAGCCTGGGCGCAAAAAGCGACTATGTTCCTGGAATATCGGGACCCCATCGGGATGAAGAAGGAAGTTCCGATCGTAGCAGCCCGTTCCATCGACTCTGAAGATGGCGACATGCTGGTGTTGTGGGTTCGGCAAGAATATGAAGAAGATGAAGAGGAAGACTTCGACATCGACTTTGACGATGACGACTCTGTCTGGTAAGTAAAAATTTTTAAAGAACACAAAAGCGCCCTAATAAGGGCGCTTTTTGCTTTATTCTGATCAATGCTCCAGGAGGGACTCGAACCCCCAACCTAGGCGTTAGGAGTGCCTTGCTCTGTCCAGTTGAGCTACTGGAGCAAAAATCGAGATGATTATATCACACATCAACCCGGAGGTAATACCGTCCATGGGTTGAGGAAGCCCCCCAAATAGCGCACTTCAAAGTGGAGGTGAGGTCCGGTTGAATTGCCTGTCGAACCTGCGTACCCAATCACCATCCCCTGGGAAGCATTTGAGCCGCAGGAGACATTGATCGAGCTGAGGTGGGCGTATAGGGTATGGTAGCCATTCTGGTGATCAATCATCACCACATTACCGTAGCCGTTGCTATCCCAACCGGCAAACACCACCACGCCTGCATCAGAGGCGTAGATCGGAGCACCTGTCCCGGTGGCAATATCAATCGCCAGGTGACCGGACCAGAAGTCGTTCCCAGAGAGATAGTGGTTATCGGCAGGCCAGATAAAGAATCCACCGCCATAAAAACCCGGACCAGCAACCTCACACCCGCCTGGTAATGATGCATTTGTACCAGATCGGCCCACAGCGTATGTCGGGACCACCCACTGTTGAAATTCTCGTTGGCCACCCGGGATCATAACCATCTGACCGGGTTCAATCTCAGGATTAGTGAGATCCAGGTTGTTACCAACCCAGTTCATAATATCGTCTTGAGAGGCGCGAAAATCCGCCGCAACCTTCTCCAGCGTATCGCCCTCTTTCCATTCATATAAGATGCCATTGGTCGGCGGAATTCTTAATTCCTGCCCGACAGAGATGGAGTGAGGATCGTCTTTGAGAACATCATAATTTGACCACAGCAGAGTTTCAGGCGAAATGTTATATTTTTTCGCGATGCTAAAAACTGCATCCCCCAACTCAACTTGATAAAGTACAGGTCGGCTGCGGGGGCGTGTTGGCGCAATGGTCTGAGTTTCCGGGTAGCGGGTCAAGTAGCTGTCGTCTTGCTCTGCTGTAAAATAAGGCATACTCGCCAAATCAGAGGCCGAGGCTTCGGAAACAGGATCTACATCAATCGATTGTGCATTCCCTGTTCTTTCGGTTAGTTCACGCGCCAAAATTGGCTGCCAGTAGAGGAGTGATACCAAAACCGCCACCAGCACAGCCGTCACCGCCCAAGATAGCAAATTTTGCCATTTGCGCGGCTGTTTTTGCTCTTGTGAATCTGTCTTTAAATTATTTTCCAAAACAATCACCTACCTGTAATAATAGCCCTTAATTGTTAAGCGTTTCTAAGAATTCCAGGTTCGTTTTTGTGCGAGAAATCTGTTGAACAATCGCTTCCATCGCCACAGCCTGGTCCATACCAGCACCTTGCGGTGGTTGGGCAATCATCTGTAAATACATCCGGCGCATCAGCCAGGCACGCTTCATGATGTCTGGCCCCAGCAGCAGGTCTTCACGGCGGGTGGATGAACGTTCAATATCAATCGCGGGGAAGGTGCGCCGCTCTTGCAACCGTCTCGAAAGATGCAATTCCATATTACCCGTTCCTTTGAATTCTTCAAAGACCACATCATCCAATCGTGAACCGGTATCCACAAGTGCTGTTGCGACAATCGTCAACGAGCCGCCTTCTTCAAGATTACGTGCAGCACCAAAGAAGTTCTTCGGTGGATAAAGCGCTGATGGATCCAGACCACCGGAGAGCGTACGTCCGGAGGGGTTGACAACCAGGTTATACGCACGGGCTAACCTGGTGAGGGAGTCCATTAAGATCACCACATCATGCCCGGACTCAACCAGTCTTTTCGAGCGTTCCAGGGCAATTTCTGCCATCCGCACATGGGCTGATACAGGCTCGTCAAATGTCGAGGCAACCACTTCAGCTTCCACAGAGCGATCCATATCTGTCACCTCTTCAGGGCGCTCACCGATCAACGACATGATCTGGCGCACTTCGGGGTGGTTGTGAAATATGGCGTTTGCGATTTCTTTTAGAATGGTGGTCTTACCGGCTTTTGGCGGCGAAACGATCATCCCGCGCTGCCCGCGCCCAATGGGCGCGATTAGATTGATTATACGGGTTGAAAGCACTTTGGGGTCATACTCTAAATTGAAACGTTGATCGGGGAAAATCGGGGTAAGTTTGCCAAAATCAGGTCGCTTACGAGCTTCGTCAGGTGTCAGGCCGTTAACGTATTCAACCTTCAACAATCCATAATGTCTTTCAGATTCGCGTGGAGGCCGCACATGTCCAATCACCATATCACCAGATCGCAGTTCGTATCGGCGTAACTGGGATTGTGAAACATACACGTCCTCTGAGCCAATCCGATAATTTTGGCGCAAGAATCCAATGCCCTCATTCATGATTTCGAGGACGCCGCCCCGAATTTCAAGCCCTTCGTTTTCTCCTAACGCCCTGGCAACGAGAAGGATCAAGCTTTCTTTCTTGTGGCGTTGCGGCCGCGGAATATTCAAATCCTTGGCCATCGTTCGTAATTCATTTAATGTTTTCTTTTCTAGATCAATTATCTCCATTGGTCAACTTTTCTCTACTTTCCCTGGATTTTAGGGTCAATAATAAATAATTTCTGTGGTTGCAAAATCTGCTAACACATCACAATATACATCTGCAAATACAAATGGGAACAGGTTCACTTAATCCATAAGATATTAATAATCAATTCCAAAATTAAAAGGTTTTCCCGCGCGCTGATCCAGAATAATTCAGTCATATTGGCAGGTTGATGATGATTTCTGTTAAAAGCTTTCGGGAGATGTGTGATCCGGCCACAAAAATTTTTTTGCCGGTTTTTTCTTTTTATTTTTAAAGTTACCCAACAATTATAACAGACTTTAAAACCCCAAACAAGCTAAATTAATAAATCTTTCAAAGCGGTTTCTTATATATCATAATACTCGAAAATTTTTAACGGTCAAGGTCTGGTGAGGAAATCAAAATTATTGATTTCCACTCCCCATTTTGTGATGTTAATTATTGCTTATAATGAGAGCAGGAAAAATCGTCAGATTGCTTGCTATGCTATAATCCATTCCATAAGCAAGCACGATTGACCCACCAGGAGCCGGGAATGGCACGCCGAAAAACGAAAAAAACCAGATCAACCCAAAGCAAGAAAAGGACATCTAGCACAAAATCACGAAAACCCATGCTAGCAGGCATCCCGCCCCAACGGCGGATAGATATCTTTGCGATCGTGATGATTTTGATCGGCGTGCTGACGTTGATCAGCCTGTTCACACAAACCACCGGCAGCCTTACAGCGTGGTGGGTGCGTAACTTAAGCGTAGTGATCGGTTGGGGTGTTTATGTTTTACCCGTGGCATTGATCAGCCTGGGTGGATGGATGCTCCTCAGGAATATCGCAGAATTTCCTAAGCTCTCAGTTGAACGTGCTGTGGGGATCGTGCTGTTCTTTATCAATCTGCTGGCCTGGTTCCACCTGATCATCAACGGTCTCTATCCACAGGCAAGCGAGGGCATTGGCGGCGGTTACATTGGGGCATTCTTCAAAATTAGCCTGGTGCGCGGCCTGGGCAGGCCGGGTGCCATCATCGCCCTGGTCGCCTGGTTGTTGATCAGCCTGATCCTAACCCTTGACCTTGCCATGGCGACCATCGCCAAATGGTTGGGGAATCTTGCCACGCAACTCTATCAATTATTAGAAGATAAAATCAAGAAATTACAGGAAAACATCCGCAAAAAGAGGGTAGAAAAATCACTGGATTCACAACCGGAAACTCAACCGCGAACCGAGTCTGAAATAACCCCGAAACCTGCAAAGATGGAGGCTAAGCCCGATCAGGCCGCAGTCGAGGCTGAATTGGACCCAAACAGCCTGTATTATAACCAGATGCCGCAGCAACCCGTTTGGGTTTTGCCAGACATATCAGAAATACTTGAACCCAGCATTGAGCTGCCGGATGATGGCGAAAATGACCGCCAGCGTGCACGGGTGATCGAGGAAACACTACGATCCTTTGGTGCCCCTGCAAAAGTCGTGGATATCCGCCGCGGCCCGACCATCACTTTGTTTGGCGTTGAACCGGCGTTTGTCGAATCAAGAAGCGGGAAGACCCGGGTGCGCGTTTCAAAAATCACCTCCCTGGCTGATGACCTGGCTTTAGCCCTGGCTGCCTCACGTATCCGCATCCAGGCGCCGGTTCCCGGCAAAGGATACATCGGCATCGAAGTGCCAAACCAGCAAGTGGCTTTGGTATCACTCCATGATGTCATCTCCAGCCCGGCCTACGCGAATCTCAATTCACCCCTCAAAATGGCACTGGGGAAGGATGTCGCAGGGAAAGCAGTCGCAGCTGACCTGACCGCGATGCCCCACCTGCTGATCGCTGGGACGACTGGTGCAGGTAAATCCGTCTGCATCAATGACATTTTGTGCTGCTTCCTGCTCAACATGACACCTGACGAGTTACGTGTGGTCTTGGTAGATCCAAAGCGGGTGGAATTGACGGGTTATAATGGCATCCCCCACCTGCTCTCACCGGTGATTGTGGATGCTGAGCATGTTGTCGGTGCATTGCAGTGGATGCTGCGGGAGATGGAAAAACGCTATCGCAAATTCTCGGAATCAGGAACGCGTAATATCGCGGACTATAATGCCCTATGTGAGCAAAGCCAGCAAAAGAAACTACCTTATTTGCTGGTAGTGATCGACGAGCTGGCAGATTTAATGCTCTTAGCACCGGATGAAACCGAACGTGCCATCACCCGCCTGGCGCAGTTAGCGCGTGCTACCGGGATCCATCTGATCATTGCCACCCAACGACCATCCACGGATATTCTGACAGGGTTGATCAAAGCCAACTTCCCGGCAAGAATTGCCTTTGCGGTCGCATCATCGGTGGATAGCCGGGTGATTCTTGACCAACCCGGTGCAGAAAGGCTGCTGGGGCGCGGTGACATGCTCTTCCAGGCGCCAGATGCGCCGGCACCCGTCCGCATCCAAACCGCTTACATCTCAGACCAGGAAATCAACCGGCTGGCAAGTTATTGGCGCAGCTTTACCGTCTCGCCAGATGCACCTGAGCGTCCCGATCAATCAGCTGCTTTTCAAACATCGCGCGGCGTCCCCCTCAAGCAAGCCCCACTGTGGGAAGAGATGGAAGAGGAAAAGGATCGGGACCCCAAATTTGACGAAGCGCTATCAGTCATCCGTGAAGAAGGTCAGGCGTCGATTTCGATGCTGCAACGCAAAATGCGCATCGGTTACACCAGGGCCGCCCGGATTATCGAAAATATGGAAGAACGTGGCATTATCAGTGAACCAGACCCCAAAACACAAATTCGAGAAATCCTTAAAAATGAAGACGTTTAAAGGGCTGATAGATACCCCCCAGATTCAAATTGACAATTGCCCCTAAACCGGTACAATAGAATAAGCTGATTATCATCCTGAAGGATGAAAACCATTTAAGTTTGAGGGTTGCCAAGCAGAAATTTAACCCTTATAATCAGTGAGAAATTCAACTCTGGAGTTATATATTTTATGGACCAAAATGAAGTAGTGAAGTCGATGGGGGAAGAAGCAAACCAGGAAGAGCCAATGAATAAAATGGAAGCCCTGTTAGCAGAGGAAGGTCTCACGATAGACTTTCCGAAACGCGGTGAAATCCGCAAGGGAACCATTGCCAGTGTCAACGAGAGTCAAATCCTCGTCAGTGTTGGCGCGAAATCAGAAGGTATCCTGGCTGGGAAAGAACTTGATTCGATTGATGATGAAACAAAAGAATCGTTCAAAGTCGGAGATGAGATTACCGTGTATGTCGTTACGCCGGAAGATTCAAACGGCAACCTGGTGCTCTCCTATACCCGCGCCCTGGAAGAAGAAAATTGGCAGACGGCCGAAGAACTGCTGGAATCAGAAGATTCCTTCAATTCGAAGATCGAAGGCTACAACAAAGGCGGCTTGCTGGTTCCCCTGGGAACCATCCGCGGCTTTGTGCCTGCCTCACAAATCGGCCTTGGCCGACGGCTAACCATCACCGGTAATTCGCCTGAAGAGCGTTATGCTGAGATGGTTGGTGAGGAAATTGAGGTCTGCGTGATCGAAGTTGATCGTGACCGCCGCCGCTTGATCCTTTCAGAACGTGCTGCCAGCAGCGAAACACGCGATTCCATCAAGGAACGTGTGATCGATGAGCTGGAAGAGGGTGAGATCCGCACTGGTCGTGTGACCAGCTTGGCAGATTTCGGCGCATTCGTCAATATCAATGGCGCTGATGGGCTCGTCCACCTCTCAGAACTGTCTTGGGATCATGTCAATCATCCCAGTGAAGTGCTGGAAGTCGGACAGGAGATCAAGGTCAAGGTTATCAGTGTTGATACCGACCGTAAACGAATCGGCCTTTCCATTCGCCGTCTGAAGGACGATCCATGGGATGAGCAGATCGAAAGCCTGACAGAAGGCCAGCTCGTTGAAGGCAAGATCACACGTCTGACCAATTTCGGCGCTTTTGCCCGTTTGCTGCTGGATGACGTTGAAGGCGACCTTGAGGGGTTGATCCACATCTCAGAGATCAGCGAACGACGCATTGAACACCCCAAAGAGATCCTCCACGAAGGCGACGTTGTCACATTGCGCGTCATCAAAATCGAAGAAGACACGCATCGTATCGGTCTGAGCATGCGCAGAGTGGATTCACCTGCATACACCGATCTTGACTGGAAGACCCTGACGGACGAGTTTGATGTCGAAGAACTCTCTGAAGAACTTGCTGAAGAGGTCTCTGAAGAAGCAGCAGCAGAAACTGACGCAATAGAGACAGAAACTGAAGAGGTTGAAGCTGAATCTGAAGAAGTCGAAGCAGAAGAAGCTGAAACTGAGGTTGAAGAAGTTTCTGAAGAAGTCGAAGCAGAGGAAGTTGAAGCTGAGGTTGAAGAGGTTGTAGAAGAAGAAACAGCCGAATCAGAACCTGAAGAAGAAGATAAAGAGACCGTCGAAGAAACAGCCGAACCGAAAGCGGAAGAAACAGAAGAACCTGCCGAAGAAGAAGCTGAAGAAAAAGACGAGTAACCCTACTCAAATTAGGCGCACCGGCTAGCCGGTGCGCCATGCATTTAAGCAATTCCCTATGATCATTGATTCTCACGAAGACCTTGCCTGGAATATCGTCAACCTTGGGCGTGACTATACAAAATCCGCTTACGAAATTCGTACAGTAGAGCAAAAAACACCCATCCCAGCTTACAACGGGAACACCCTGCTCGGATGGCCGCAATATCAAGAAGCCCATGTGGCGATCGTATTCAGCACCCTGTATTGCGCACCGCGCAGGCTCGACCAGGGAAAATATCCTGTCAGCTTGTACGAAACCCCCGATGAAGCCCACAAATGTTATCGTGAGAACCTCGATGCCTATCTGCGATTAACAGATGAGCATCCAGATAAATTCCGTCTGATCCTTAACCAGCCGGACCTCGATCACCATCTAAAACAATGGGAATCGCATATCGGTAAGCCTGTGGAGTCACCGCCTCCTGTTGGGTTGGTGATCCTGATGGAGGGGGCTGAAGGTATCAGACAACCCGCAGAAGTGGAACAATGGTATGAATGGGGCGTTCGGATGCTCGGCCCTGCCTGGGCAGGCAACCGTTATTGCGGCGGCACCCGCGAACCGGGGCCATTGACTAAAGAAGGCTATGCTCTTTTGGATCATATGGCAAGCCTTAACATGATCCTTGATATCAGCCATATGGACCACCAATCGGCACGTCAATCACTGGATACGTACGAAGGCCAGGTGATTGCCTCTCACGCCAACGCCGAAGCCCTGATCAAGGGCATCCCCATCAACCGGCACTTGAAGGATGAAACCATCCATCAATTGATTGAACGCGACGGCGTTATGGGCATCGTACCTCTGAATTCTTTCCTCAATTGGGGATGGCGGGATGAGGGCGGACGGGCTGCAATGAGCCTCGACCCTATCATTGCCCAGATCGACCATGTATGCCAGATAGCCGGTAACACGCACCATGTGGGATTAGGCACTGACTTTGACGGTGGCTTTGGCGTAGAATCTGTGCCGCCAGAAATTGACACGATTGCAGATCTGCCTAAACTCGGCCCCAAATTGGCTGAAAAAGGTTACAATCAAGAAGATATCAATAGAATCTTCAGTGGTAACTGGCTCAGGATACTAAAAAACAACCTGCCTAACTCATGACAGATCAAGAATCTCCCCCCATCATAGATATAGACCCTCAGGCTGATTTTCCCCAAGCGGAAGATGAGCCTTCCGAAATCACCCAGATGCCAACCCGCAACACCGTGCGGTTTGGGCTTGCCCTGGCTGTGGTGGGTTACCTGATGTTCCTGCTTGGTGCACGCCCGAGCATTTTTGGGCTTGACCGCAGCCGCGTGATTGGTTTCGTACAGATATCAGTTTTTCTGGTTGGGCTGGCAATCATCATTATTGGCAGCTACCTGGCGCTGAATTCTTATTGGCGTGATGCCAAAAAGACCATCGCTGCCGATATCGGTTCACGTCTGATCAGCACAGGATACGTGATTTGCGTCTTTACAAGCATGGCAGATATCTTCGGGATGGGCAGCCACCGTTTGCCGGACGTCTTCTTCGGTCCGCTGCAGGCTCGCGGCATGAGCATCGGCATGATCACCATCGCAATTGGTTTCCTGCTCATGATCCGCTACAAACACCCGCAGGAAATGGAGGATCAAACGCCAAAATTCCCCCAACAGTGATCCTTCAGACCCAGTTCCTGAATAAAAAACCCCCCGATTAGATTTTTAATTTTCTTCAATCACTCGCAGCATCGCTTCGTTTGAATCAAACTTATATTCTTCCAGACCCAAATCAGCAGCAATCCGCGCTTCAGCATCCCACAATTTTTGTAAGCCCTCAAAATTCACAACTTTACCCTTTGTGCTTCCTATACGGGATATAACAGCTTCGATATCCACATCGGCAGAGGATTTCAGCGTTTGTAAATACTGGATCACTGCCCTTGCACCGCGTTCTGCATCCTTGCGCGCCAACCCAACCACCCCTTCGCTGGCTAATCTTGCCCAGCCAGAAACAAAAATGTCCTCACACTGTGCGCACAACTCCGGATTGTAGACCTCATAAGAGATCCCATCCACCGGGAAGCGCGGTTCGGGATTGGTGACATACGTGCCATGTGCAACTGGCAAGCCGAAGCCTTCGTCCACTCGCGACCCGATAGAAAAAATGACCGTATCCACAGGCACCGTCTGTAATTCCCCTGTTCCGCGCGCTGAGATCACCTCTCCATCCCGAACCAGGCAGTTTCGTTCAAACACCATTGCGCGAACACGCCCGTCTGCATCACCCATCAACCGTCTCGGAGATCGAAGAAATTGCATTCCAAACTTAAGCCCCGAATCGCAGCGCTCTGCCCTGTTGTGAGCCTCTTCAAGGAGTGCGTAGAATTCGCCAACATCCTCTCCCGCTTTTTCCACCTCAAACGCTGCCTGGTTAACTGCCTGTTCAATTGCCGGCAAATCCAAGCAGTCCGCCACTGGCGCTAAAGTTTGTTTATCAAATTTCACCTGTGTTGGCCCCCGGCGTGCAAACGCGGTCACCATCCTGACCCGGTGGTCATCTTTCAAGTAATGCACAATATCCAGCATCACGTTGCCAACGCCAACGATCGCCACCTGAGAACCAATCTTAATCTCAGCCAGATTTCTCTCAGGCAACTGGTTATAGTGAAAAACCACATCATTTGCCTGGTATACCCCCTCCAGGTCCTCCCCCGGGATGCCCAACCAGTTATTTTCTTGCGCACCAGTGGTCACCAAAATCGCCTGAAAGCCCATTCGGCGTAAATCATCCAGCTTTATGTCACCTGATCGTCCAATCGAGACATTACCCTGATAAGTCACCCCAGGCATACTTAAAATCCGCCTGAATTGGGCTTTCAAGCCTAACCGCATCTTATGTTTATCCGGGAAAATGCCGTATTCCGCCAGCCCACCGGGTTTAATGTCCCGGTTGAAGAGCACGACCTTCACACCCTGCCTTGCTAAATATTGGGATGCATATAATCCTGCCGGGCCGGCGCCGATAATGGCTACCAAATTACGTGGATGACCTGATTCAACCATAACTGACCTCACCAATAAAATCTTTTTACACGTTGAATAATTGAACCTGTTCTCGGGTACAATAATCCAACGAATTATACTGGATTTGGTGCGGATTATCCCCTCACTGAAATAATCATCAACGACATGAGCGACTTTATGACAAAAACATCCCAATTTTATACACTGCCCAATGGGCTGACTGTTCACCTGAAAGAGATCCACACCGCCCCCATCATCAGCACCTGGGTATGGTATCGGGTTGGGTCCCGCAACGAACGGGTCGGGAAGACAGGCATCTCTCACTGGGTTGAGCACATGCAATTCAAAGGCACCCAGAAATTCCCTGCCAGCTATCTCGACCGTGAGATATCACGCGTCGGCGGAACGTGGAATGCGATGACCTACATGGACTGGACAACCTATTACGAAACCCTGCCAGCCCATGTTTTTGAGATCAGCTTGCAATCCGAAGCTGATCGGATGACCAACAGCCTGTTTGACCCTAAGGAAGTTGAACTGGAACGCAATGTCGTTATCTCTGAGCGCGAAGGCAATGAAAATGAACCACTTTTTCTGCTGAACGAAGCGGTGCAATTAGAGGCTTTTGCAGAGCATCCCTACCGTTACGAAGTGATCGGCTTGAAAGATGACCTTCACACCATCACGCGGGATGACCTTTATCAGCACTACCGAAATTATTACCGCCCCGAAAACGCAGTGTTAGCGGTTGCAGGTGATTTCGAGACTTCTGCCATGAAAAAGAATATCGAAAATTACTTTGGAGACATCCCCAACGGGCAGGTGGATGAACACACAGTCGCACAAGACCCACCGCTGGGGATTGAAAAAAGGGTCTCCGTATCCGGCCCCGGCGAAACCAGTTTCGTCCAGATCAGCTACCGGGCGCCTTCCGCCAGCAATCCCGACTTTTTTATTCTTACAGTGTTGGATAGTCTGCTGACGGGCCCAAGCAGTTTGAATATGTTTGGCTCTGGCGGCACTTCTAATAAAACCAGCCGCCTTTACCGCGCCCTGGTTGAGAATGAAATCGCTGTTTCATGTCACGGCGGCTTGCAGGCAACGAAGGATCCCTTTTTATATCACACCCTTCTCACAGTACATCCAGCGCACACACCTGAAGAGGTTTTATCGGCAGTAGACCAGGAGATTAACAAGGTACTTGATTCCCCAGTTTCATCCACTGAGATTGAAAGAGCCATCAAGCAAGCCAAAGCCCTGTTTGCCTACAGCAGTGAAAATATCTCTAACCAGGCATTCTGGCTGGGATACACAGAAATTTTTGACAGCTATGACTGGTTCGAGAATTACATCGATCATCTCTTACAGGTGACGCCAGAAAAGGTGCTTGAAATTGCCCGCAACTACTTAAATTCAGATAACCGTGTGGTGGGTTTTTACACCCCAGAAGAAAGCCAGGCTTAACCATGACAAAACCCGTCTACAACGATCATCGCAATGCTCTGCCAGGTCCCGACGACATCACCCGTGTGGTTCTTGAAAATGGGATCACGGTCCTGACCCGCACCAATTTCAACAGCCCAACCCTTTCTATCAAAGGCTACCTGCACAGCGGCAGCCTGTTTGACCCGGTTGATAAACTTGGCATCAGTTACCTGACAGCAAACGGTCTGATGACTGGCACAGGGGCGTATGATTTTCAGGGCTTATATAATGAAGTTGAGAGCATCGGCGCCCGGTTGAATTTCTCGTCTGGCACATTGACCACGTCATTCAGCGCACACTGCCTGAGCGAAGACCTGAAGTTGATCATGGGCTTAATCGCAGATTGTTTGCGATCACCCTCATTCCCGGAAAAAGAGTTCAACCGGCAAAAAACGCAACTGCTGACCGGTTTGGCAATCCGGGCACAGGATACAGCCGCGATGTCGTCCATCCTGTTCGACCAGATCATCTATGCGGATCATCCTTACCAATACCCAGAAGAGGGCTACCCGGAGACGGTACAACGAATTGAACGCACTGACCTGGTCGATTTTTATCAACGCACCTACGGTCCGAAAAATATGGTGGTTGTCATCGTCGGCGCTGTCCAGCCTGATGAAGCAATCCAGGCTGTAAAAAATACATTAGGCGACTGGCACAACCCCCAACAGGTTCCCCTGCCAAATATTCCGGACGTAATGCCCATTCAAAAGACCACAAAAAAAGCGCTCAGCATCCCTGGCAAGTCCCAAGCCGACATTGTTTTAGGCAGTCTTGCGCCTGAGAGGCTTTCCCCTGATTATTTCACCTTACGGCTTGCCAATAACATTTTGGGTGAATTCGGCATGATGGGCCGGATCGGGCACAGCGTGCGTGAAGAAACCGGTTTAGCCTACTATGCTTATTCCTCTCTGAGCCTCAACCTGGGCCCTGGCGCATGGGAAATGATCGCGGGCGTCAACCCCAAGAATATCGATCATGCCATTGCGTTGATGGTTGAGGAAATCAGAAAGTTCGTCACCGATCCCGTAACAGAAGAGGAACTTTCAGACAGCAAATCCTACTTCCTCGGGCGGATGCCCCTCATGCTTGAATCAAACAGCGGCGTGGCAATCTCGTTATTGAACATAGAACACTTTAATTTGGGTCTGGATTATTTCCTCAAGTATCCGCAGGAAATTCAGGCCGTCACAGCCGAGGATATCCTCATCACCAGCCGCAAATATCTCGACCCGGATCGTTTGGCTGTGGCAATTGCAGGACCATAAGGAATGATGATGAAAATCAGCAGTGGTATCGACAGCATCGAAATCTCCCGCCTGGCGGAAATCAATCCATCCATCCGCAAGCGCTTTATTGCCCGCGTGTTCACACCAGCCGAAATTGCCCAAGCCCGTGACCGCAACGATGCGCTCAGCGGGCTGTTTGCCGCAAAAGAATCCGTTTCAAAGGCGTTAGGAACGGGAATCGGACGCGTGCACTGGCGTGATATTGAGATTCTGCACCTGCCAACCGGGCAGCCAACTTTACAATTGCATGGTAACGCAAAAATTGTTGCCGATCAGCTCGGTATGAGTGATTGGTCTGTCAGCATCAGCCACGACCGCACCAAGGCGATCGCCATTGCCGTTGCCTTCGGCACCTGAACCGTGATGCCGCGCTGCCCACTAACAAATTCACCCGTTATGTATTAAAATACGGTTATGAATTTATTAACGGTCAGCGACAAAGAGTGCAATCGGGTTTATAGCCCACAAATCAAGGGGCGATTTAAGGATGTCGATCTGGCCATCGGTTGCGGGGATCTCTCCTATTTCTATCTCGAATACATCATCAGTTCCTTAGATATCCCACTATATTTTGTGCGTGGTAATCACGCCTCAGAGGTTGAATACGGTTATGGCGGATTTCGTACAGCACCCTGGGGCGCGGTTGACCTGCACAAAAAAGTCCTGCGGGATTCTGAAACCGGACTTCTATTAGCAGGGATTGAGGGCAGCCTGAACTACAATCAGGGCGACCATCAATACACCCAATGGCAAATGTGGATGATGACCCTTCAATTGGTCCCGGCGCTGATCTGGAACAAAATCCGTTACGGGCGATTTTTGGATGTCTTCATCACCCATGCCCCGCCCTGGGGGATACACGATCAGGAAGACCGGGCGCATCAAGGGGTGAAAGCATTCAAATGGCTGATAAACACATTCCAGCCAGCATATCACATCCATGGGCATATCCACGTTTACCACCCCGGTGTGATCACTGAAACTACACTTGGCAACACACAAGTGATCAACACTTATGGCTTTCGCAAAATAAAATTTGAGGGGGAAACACAAACGCGTCCTTTAGCAGAGCAGCTAAAAAATTAAGACCCCCCTCTTATCTACCTATTTTTCAAATTACATCAGGTTAATAACCCGCTATCCATCATTCTTCCGCGTTGGCAAATGGCTAAATGCATATATGTAATGCAATTATTGTGTCATCGGTTTCTGAAGCTCAACACCAATCCAAAAATGGTTCGGCAGCATACCAGGCGTTGTGCTGATATGGATCTCACCTGAGGCATAGCTGGCTTCCCCGATCATACTGGGATGAACATAGCATTGATTGGGCTCCCGTCCATACTTAGTTTTATAGTAGGCTACAGCCTTCATTATCTTAGAGGTCAGGTCAGATTTCGGATCATTATCAAACCATAACATACCAATGTCCATCATCACCTCGCGATCAAAGTCATCCTCCTAATAATGGCAGACGGTAGGTCAGCCATTGCGATCCGGTCCAGGCGCGAAACACGTTATGTGAAAGCTCTTTCAAAAATGCTCCAGGCTGCAAGGAGAGCGTTTCTGCCTGTTCTAAATTGCGGGTCCTCCCCAGGATTCGTGTGCGGAAGGTTTCCAGCCAATAGCCCAATTCAAGCGCATAACTGGCTTTGAGCGCCGCGACCACCCAGATATTTGATTGCGCCCCGTAAGATAGCAGCCAGCGCAAATTGACCTGGGTTTCTAAACTCAAATCTTCCACATAATTCAGATCGTCCAAAACAAACAAAATGTCAGGACCTGTCTGTTGGCCGTTGCATCGTGCTTCCGCAAGGTCGGTCAGGCTGTTGATCAAACCTTCAGCCCGTTTGTCGTACCAGGCATAACAATCTTGAAAAAACATTTCCTGCCTGGATTGCAGGCAGATTCGGTCCCAATCTTCAGGGTGATGCGTTAAAACTGCAATTTGTAGTTGATGGGGTGCATTGGTGCTGATTGCGCTGTCCACCATCACCTGGAGCTGATGCGTTTTACCGCAACCCTCATCGCCAGAAACCAGGATTGCACCGAGTTCAGGGTCTGTCAGTGATAGAAAAAACGGAAGCCGATCTGAGCAGCGCCCTAACAACACTGATCGCGCTGGCACAGGGCGTGTTTCAGACAGGACCGAACCGACTGTATCTGGCCTTGACATTAGCTTTTTAGATCTGAGCCGATCGTGACGGATTTTTAATCCCATCGACAAGGGTGGATAGGGTTTGAAGGTGTTAACAAACAAATTTGAGGTGCCCATGTTTTGCTCCGTTTTCCAATGATTCGAACTTATGTTCTAATTATACAGAACTTTTGTTCTATGTCAAGTGTTTTGCTGATTTTTCTTTGACCTACTTCAGAAAATTCCCATCTGCACACATCACAAAAATTGTGGTATAAAACATTTTGTCAATAATGATCGTCAGGTTCAGGCGGTCAAACAATGGAATAAGCGGAAATCAAGCGGCTGACTCTCATCCAATCATTAGGTGAGACGACGAGGTGGAGGTTCCTCCCTTCGCAGGGAGTGCTAACCCGTTTTCACGGGAAAAATCGAACGATCAGCGGAAGCCTCCTGGATCTGACACAGATCCAAGTTTTCCCAATTCATCAAAGTGGATGCTCAAAACTGAATGGCGACATTCAGGACAAAACAACCATCGTGTAGCAAACGCCCACGGCTGCAGTTTGTGGCGTATGCGTGATGTTATTCCTGCTTTGAATGCCAATCACCTGATGGTACACCCAATCAATATTTAGTTATGGAGGTTGTGATGAACGGTGATGATGTCATCAAAAGGATTAAAGAGGACGATGTAAAGTTCATCTCTTTCCAGTTCACAGATGTGAACGGCGTTGTTAAGAGTGTGGATGGATCGCTCTCGCAGGTTGAAAAAGCACTGAAAGACGGCATTTGGTTTGATGGTTCCTCAGTAGAGGGCTTCGCCCGCATCCAGGAAAGCGATATGCACCTGGTGATAGACCCCGATACTTATGCCGTATTACCCTGGACACCTAAGGAGATGCGCAGGGCACGCGTCCTGTGCGACATTTACCTGCCAAATGGGCAGCCCTTTTCAGGTGACCCGCGCGGTGTGCTCAAACGGCGCCTGGCAAAGATGAAAGAGGAGCGGAATTTCATTTTCAATGTCGGGCCAGAGCCCGAGTTCTTCCTTTTCCTGCAAAATGGCAAAGATACAATCCACCCGGTTCCGCATGATGTCGGCGGCTATTTTGATTTTTCTGCTGACGATGAAGCCGTCCAGGTCAGAACGGAATTGATGCAAGCTCTGACGGAAATGGGACTTGAAATTGAGGTCGGGCACCATGAAGTCGCGTTGGGACAGCATGAGATCGACTTCCGCTTTGCCGATGCCCTAAAAACAGCAGATAATGTATTGACCCTGAAATATGCGGTCAAGGCAATTGCTGCGCAGCACGGTCTGATCGCATCCTTTATGCCCAAGCCCGTATTTGGTATCAATGGATCAGGCATGCACTGCCATCAATCCATTTTCAGCCCAGAGGGTGAAAACCTGTTTTACGACCAGCAGGACCCCTACCAGCTCTCAAGCCTGGCGCGGCACTTCATCGCCGGCCAGCTCTTGCACGCCAGGGCGCTTTCTGCAATCGTCGCCCCAACCGTCAACTCCTACAAACGGCTTGTCCCGGGCTACGAAGCACCAGTATATATCGGCTGGGCACAGGTCAACCGGTCTGCACTGATCCGCATCCCCCAACCCTACCCGGACAAACCAGATACCGTACGGCTTGAACTTCGGTTTCCCGATCCTTCCGCCAACCCCTACCTGGCTTTCAACGCTATGCTGGCAGCTGGGCTCGACGGCGTCGACCGGCAGCTAAACTGCCCCGAACCGCTGAACCGTCTGAATGTCTATGACCTATCAGAAGAAGCCCGCCAAGAACTCGGCATTGAGATGCTCCCGGGCTCCCTATTCGAAGCGCTGACCGCGTTTGAAGCGGACGAAATGCTGCAAGACACCCTGGGCGAAAGCCTGACCGATGCTTTCATGAAATCACGTCAGGCAGAATGGGAAGAATTCCGTACCCATGTGACAGATTGGGAACTGAACCGCTACCTAACAACAGCATAAGGTCCAAAAAATTAATCATTAAAAACAAAACCCACGCGAATGCGTGGGTTTTCTGTGTTTGAAATGAGATGATTATTCAATTAGGCTGGCTCAAAACAGGACAACCTAAACACGTTCATTGCATCGTACAAACTTACTGACGGATCTGATTCAGCGGCAACGCATAGAAGGGGACCAGCATCTCCTCGTCGCTGAGACCGCCGTGACGTCCTGCCAGCGGGTTGGGTTTGGGCGCCCACCACAGATAGGCATCGCCTTTCGCCACAACGATCAGATCGCCCAACCGGTCTCGTGAGATTGATTTATGGGGTTCCTCACCGAATAAACCAGCTTCCAAAACCGCATCCGGGTCTAACAAAATAAAATCGTCCGGCCAGGTTTGCGCAAAATAATCCCTGACATCTGCAACCCGTCCGGGTTTGATGAACAAGAAAGCCAAACGGTTTTCGCACGTCGGCTGCATCACCAGACTGTCTACTAAATCCGGGTGATTTGCCAGATCATATTTGCCATATTTCGGAGTAACCATCGACCCATGATCGCCAGTCAGGATCAACAAAGTTTCATTGGCAGCGTCATCGGAGATCTGATTAAGAAAGGCTTGCTCAAATAAACGTGAGAAGGCTTCAAATTGCAATGCTACCCGCGGGTTCTCTGCGTTGTAACGGTGCATGAGGCTGTCCACATCACTGTAATACACATAGATATACTCCGGCACATGGGGTTGCATGTTGACATGCTGCGCCAGGCTCACGCATAAATCTGCTTCATCCACAAAGGTCTGAATGTCCACATCCTCCATCTGCATGGTTGACAAGCCCGAACGGGCAATGCCAGAGTGGATGAAGGTCATCGGCCGCACGCCATGCTGCCGGAGGTGCGGCCCCAGTAATGGCTGGCTAACGAAGGTATGCGGGTCGAAACCAGAACGCACCAATCCGCCGGTATCACCCCGGCTGGTCGCCGCAGAGTGAAGGATGTTGTTCATGATCATCCCAAACTCTCTTGCCCACATTTCATAGCCGATAATACCGTGGGCTGCCGGTCCCTGTCCGGTCCACAAAGTCGTCAGTGCAGACGCGGTTGTGCTCGGGCAAACGCTAGTAATCGGGCTGTAGACTGCCCGATCGAAGTATCGCCGCCATACCAAATCCTGATTTGATTTCATCAATCGCTCAAGCAGCGTTGTACCCAACGCATCAACCAGCAGCAAGATTACCTTGGTATAAGGGCCGTTCAACTGATCTATGATCACGTTATCCAACGCTGGTTTGCCAAAATCCAGCACGCCCAGTATATGGGCAACCGTGCCCGGGATGTTGACCAGGGATAAGCCATCATATTTCGGCAAGGTCATGTCACTGTCTAGGGAGATCGCGTCGATCTGGTTGGATTTAATTTTCGGGAGCAATTGTGAAGTTAGATCAGGCATTTTGAATCCTTGTGGTGTAAATTTTGTGATATACAATTTCAAACATCATTCTACCCCAACCCAACAGCGGCCTATCAGATCAGCCTTAACTGATATTTGTGTAACCATGAATTAAAGCACAAATGCCGCTTCTGCTGCCAGCCAGAACAAGTTGCGCCGGATGTCAGCGCGTGAGGTCCAGGTTCTGCCGTCCCACTCGCCAGGGATGACAGCATCACCCCCATACAGAATTTGACCAAAATCAACACCTCTAAATTCTGCCACGGCAAAGAACGCGGCTGCTTCCATTTCGACAGCCAGACAGCCTTCCGCGAGGTATCGTTTCACCTTTTCAGGCGTTTCTCGATAAATTGCATCAGTCGTCCACGTTTTCGTGAGCACATAATCCAAGTTGTGCCGCTGCATAACGGTTTCAATCGCTGTCAATGCACGCGGGTTTTGAGCCACCTCACGGGATGGCGGCAGGTAATGGTAAGATGTACCCTCGTCGCGAATGGCAGTCACCGGAACCAGCAGGTGTCCCACTGCAATGGTCTTATCCAGCACGCCGCACCCGCCGCAGGCAACAAATTTCCGGCAGCCGCGTGCAATCGTCTCTTCCAGCAAGGCGCTTGCCAGTGGCGCACCAATTCCTGGATGGAAGAAAGCCAACCGCCTTCCATCAAAATCCACCTCATACAGTGGGTGATGGCCCATCTCCGACACGGATCTGGCAATCACCCTGGCCTGGTACGTTTCGACCAGCCAATCGATCACCTCAGAAAAGAAGCAGACCACACAATGTTCCGGCACATCACCGGGTTTGATGAGAGATGCAGGCTCTAATATTGCCCGCCGGGTTTCGTCAAATTCTAATATCGGATATTTTTCCTTGTTCATCTACGCACCTCATTCTTAAAGTAAAACATAAAAGCATCATCAGCGACGGTCACGTTAATCTAATCAATAATTGGAGCAAGTATAAATGATTTTACGCCGAAGTTGGTAAGCGACCAGACTCTGGTGTAAAATGGTATCTACCAATCCACCTTTGCAAATCAGGATGATTCAAAATGTCAGAAGCACACGACCAGATCGGCCAAAACAGCGCTGAAAAATTCAATTTAGACTTCGGACATGAAATCGAATTGGAAGATGCTGGTTTTACCTTCCGCCCGATCGAGGGCTTTGAGCTTGAAATTGACGAATCGATTTACATGTATTCAGAAGGCGGCAATGTCGAGATCTTTATGCTTGGCGGTCTTATTGAAGGTGATGTGTCAATTGCTGAGCTGAATGACAGCCTGGCTGCCGATTTTATGCGTAACGTGGGGGAGTATGACCTATTCGAAGCAGGAAAAGACACCATTCAGGGCATCACCGGGTTCATGGATGACATCCACTTCTCCAATGCGGACGAAGAAGGCGGGGGCAAAGCCCTGATCTGCTCACCATACATCAACCAATATTTCTTCATCCTGGTCGTCACCTCCGCAGACTATTGGCAAAAGGAAGGTCAACAGCTTTTCGATGCGGTTAAAGATCAAGTTCATTTTCATCCCCTGCTGACCCAAAAAGATGATGAAATAATTATCCTGAAACACCCCGATCTGACCCTTGAAACCTATCAGGATATTTCACCTGATGAGGATTTTTTGCTCACCATCGAAAAAGGCGACTCTTCTTTCCTATTAGCAGCACGCACCTTCAACGCGGACGAGCAAGTGGCAATCACCGAAATCGTTGGGCCCGGTGAACAAGCGTTATATACCTACGATCCTCAATCCGGGCAATTTTCCAGCTCAATTGCCCCCCAACCGCTGATCAGCACCAAAGGGGAAGTCGTCTTCGCCTATCCCAACGGCGACCAACAATCGTTGCGATACGGTGATTATCGCTTCAACTTCGCCACACGAGATGGATCACCACTGCAGGAGGTGCAGATCATCATCCGAACCAGCAGAGCCCTTGAGCTACAAAAACTGGACCTCAACTTCTGGTTTGCCAGCCACGATCCCCGCTTGTTAGAACCGGATTACCCAGAACAATTCGTTAAGCAAATCTCAAAAGTTTTGGAATATAAACTTATAGCACTGAACCTGACACCAGGGAAGATCGCCTATTTCCATCCCACACAGGAAGAATTGGAAAATTTCGCTACGGTTGACATTGAAAACTACCTCGCAGATTGTAGCTATATGATCGCAGAAAGTGTTGAAAATAACCGCGCCCTGAACATCGGGCTGGTCGAGCACCTATTGCAGGGCACACCCCCAGAAAGCTCCGAAATCCCCGCTGTGAGCTGCGGGTCACCAGGGATGATCCTTGCGCCTTCTTCTCCCCACGCATGCATCTTGATCAATTGGTCTTTTTTTCAAGAGAATTTCGAACAGATGGCTGAAGCCATTATTCAACAGATGGTGATCTTCAGCGGTGTGAACCCGTTGGGACAAAATCAGCATGATCAATCAGAGGTGCAGGCTCTAAACCGCGAGGTCGCCTGGCGCTTGCGGCGCCACCCGCTGTTCTATGACGCCGAATGAGAGATCTGATCCTCCCAAACAATTGAGTCTATCCCTTCGAACCGCTGTTTCATCACCGCAATCGCCTGCGGATTATTATCCACCAATATAAATTGCCGCCCTAAATCCAGACAAACCTCCCCCACCGTACCGCTGCCAGCAAAAAAATCAAGCACGAAATCGCCCGGGTTTGATGATACGCTGATGATCCTGCGCAAGACACCCACCGGTTTTTGGGTAGGATAGCCTGTTTTTTCCTTGCTGTTGGTACCCACAATGGTATGCCACCATGTATCGGTCGGGAATTTACCCCGGGCGGCTTTCTCTTTGCCAACTAAACCTGGTGCCATATAAGGGATTCGGTCAACCTCATCCCTGTTGAAAGTGTAGCATTCAGGGTCTTTAGCATAAAACAAAATATTATCATGCTTGGCAGGCCAACGGGCTTTTGACCGGCCGCCGAAATCATATGCCCAAATAATTTCATTTATAAAAGACTCTCTGCCAAATATTTCATCCAGGAGTACTTTGCAATAATGCACTTCACGATAATCAATATGGAAATACAAACTCCCATCCAGTCTGAGCACCCGGTAAGCCTCCTGCAAACGCGGCTCTAAAAATCCCAGGTAATCTTCAAAATGATCACGATAGGCACGCTCACCCAAAACAGTGGTCTGGTAGCGATTCCCCCCAAAGCCCACCCGGTCGCCTTCACTGTCCTTCTCTACCGCAATTTGTTTACGCGATTGGCTCTTCCCCGTATTGAACGGCGGATCGATATAAATCAGATCAACCGATTCATCTTCCATTTTCATTAAAACATCCAGGTTATCCGTAAAATAGATTTTGTTTTTCATATCCCCATTTTAACATCAAATCCAAAGCCATTGACATGACCTCGCGCAATCATACTTGATCCTAAAAATTGTTCACAATTTCATGATCCCACGCCAACCTTAAAATATCCTCAACCTCTTGACATACTATGTAATATACACTATACTCTTATCTATCATATAATGTATAGTATGTTGAAAGGCGTCATATAATGACAGATGATACAATACAAATCCAAACCCAAAACCTGGTGCAGGAATTACGCCGGGGGGTGATCATTCTGGCTGTTCTCAGTCAACTCCACGAGGAACAATATGGCTACTCACTGATGAAGCGGCTTGAAGAGCAGGGGATGCAGGTTGACCAGGGCACCCTTTACCCCTTGCTGCGCCGGCTCGAAGAGCAAGAATTGCTTATGAGCACCTGGCGCGTTGAAACCTCCCGCCCCCGCCGATATTACTCCTTGAGTGAATTCGGCAAAAAAGTCTTGCAAGAAATGACCAACGAATGGTCACGGATTAAGAACACAGTTGATGAATTATTAGCATAAGAAATGGAGAATAAAATGAAATTAATCGATTTATATTTAGACGATATCCGCAAGCGGCTGCCTCCGCGCAACCGGGAAGACATTCTCAATGAGATCCATTCCACCCTCATGGATATGATCGAAGACCGAAACCCACAGGCAGGAGAACCGCTCGAGGAAGAGACAGTTAAATCCATTCTTAAGGAATTTGGCTCACCCCGCAAAGTTGCTCAGCAGTATTCACGGCACAATTATCTGATTGGGCCCGAAATGTTCCCCACCTACTTACAGGTGTTGAAGATTGTGTTGATCGTCATCGCTGGGTTGAACCTGTTCGGCATCATCATGGCCATCGTCGGGCAGACTGGCGTCGGTGAAAGTATGTTCGAGGCGATCGCTGAGGTTATCGCCGGCCTGTTTAGCAGCTTGTTTGGCGGGTTTGGCGTGGTAACGCTTGTTTTTGCCAGCATCGAGCGAACCGTACCTGAACAAGTAAAAATTAAGGTTGAACAGGATTGGTCACCCGATGATCTTTTAGAACAGGAAGACCGCCAAACAATCAAGATCACCGAACTGGCACTTGAGATCACCTTTACCCTGGTCTTCATCGTCCTGATCAATTTCTTCCTCGACCGGATCGGAATTTACTACTTAGGTGAGTCGGGTTGGGTATCCGCGCCCATTTTGAATGATAATTTCTTACGCTACATCCCCTGGATCACGGCTGTTCAGGTGTTGAGCATCATCCTGGCGCTTTATCTCATCCGCCGAGGCTTCCGGAACAAAGTTTCGGCATTTGCCAAACTGTTCATCAACGCCTTTTCAATCGCCCTAAATTTTGCAATCCTGACCGGCCCGGACGTCATCACCGTTACCCAATCTGCATGGCAGGCGTTGAACTTCGATCTGGCGATCACTGCTGAACAGCTCACTCGTGGGATGAACATCGGGCTGGATGTCATCCTGGGATTAGCCATTTTCGGGCTGGTCGTCGAATCCATCAAACTGATCTACGAGTCCTTTATTAAAGGCTCGCATACCAGGATCGAGATCGAAACAGATTAAGTCCAACACCAATCCCCATCACAGCAAAGGCTGCACCGCTAAATCAGTGCAGCCTTTTTTAAAAGATAGCGTCCTTTGAATTATGGATGAGTTTCTGTTATAATTATGACATTAAAGATAATAATTATAATAATATAAGGAGCAGAACCCATGCGTAAAAAATTTCTTCCGATCTTTCTGATCATCAGCGCCGTGTTTTTATTTGGCTGCGGCTTAACTGACATCTTTGCAGATGAAGCAGAGCAAGCCGTTGATACGATCGTTGATGAGGTCAGCTCAATAGAACTCTCCGAAACAGAAGAACCACCTCAACCCCAGGAAACTGAACCCACCGAAGCAGTCTCTAACACAGAGGAGGCTGAGATATCTGCGGAAGACTCAAGTGCAGAGGATAATCCCGACATTCCTCTTACTGATGCCGGCGCCTGCTATCACCCCTATTTCCCGATCACAGACGGCGCAACATGGACCTTTGACGATGCCGCAAGCGGTGAATATACCCTCGAGATCACTGAAACCGAAGAGGACGCCTTCACCATGATCCAAACTTTGGAAAGCGAAGACACGATCTTCACCGTTGATTGGATTTGCTCGGATGACGGTTTGCTGCGAGGCAGCTTTGGGCAGGTGGATCTTTTCAGCCAGGCAGTGGGAGAAGAGGAATCAGAATTTGAGTTCGAAACGCTCATCTGGGAAGGCGAAACCCTGCCATCCCCCGAACTGATGGCGTTAGGTTACGCATGGACTTCGGAATATCAGCTTGCTGGGGAGATGGATCTGGAAAGCTTCTCTGGTACGATGGATGTGACAGTGAGCATTGATCATGAAATTGGCGCATATGAAGAGGTCATCGTTCCAGCAGGCACGTTTGAAGAAGCTGTGCGGGTGGACAGCATCGGACAAATCGAAATGGTCATGTTGATGGACGAGATGTCCACGCCGTTCAGCGGCATGACATTCAATTACAGCACCTGGTATGTGGAAGGCGTTGGGATGGTGAAATCCAGCAACGATTATGCGGGTACCCTTTCTGTGGTTGAATTAGTCGATTCTTCCCTGATCGAATAATTCGTCACGTCGCTACAAACCTAAAGCATCGATGCGCTCTTTACAGAATATCTTATTCTCATCATCTGGAAACGACTGTGCAGCCAGGATAATCGCGGTATACTTGTAAAAAATACCCATATATGGAAAAAGGAGCACATGATGGGACACATTCCAGAAGATGACAATTTTGATGAATTCATGAATGCATCCGCCGAAGAGTGGAGCAAACCTGAAGAACCCCTGCCGCATCCCAGCCCACCCCCAGAAGAAACCGATCGCTGGGGCTCACCCACGGCAGACAAAGAGGTTCTTGATGACCCAAATCGCTGGGGGTCTGAACAACCCGAAAAGCCAAAGCCTGTTCTGGCGACTCCTGAGGGAAAAAAGTCATCCAAATGGTGGTCGATCCCCCTGGTGGTGATCATTGTTTCCTGCCTGTGTATTGCTATCGCTTGTTTTGGGCTCTACTATCTCGGCACAGAAGTGTTTGAGTGGATTGATCTTTCGACTTGGTTCTAATTTTATAAACATAACGAAAAAGCCCACGCCTTAAATATAAAGCGTGGGCTCATTTTTTATCAATTTAGATTTAACGCTGGTTCAAAAACCAGCGCTGAACATCGATCAACTCACCTTTATCAGGCTCTTGTGCATAATCATAATCCCCATCAGGTTTCATCTCCCAGGCTTTAATCTTCTTTTTCAGGTAAATTTCCAGCACATCATCCCGTAGATGCCGGATCAGTTCTTCACTTTCTACAGGGAAAAGCACCTCCACGCGCTGGTTCAGGTTGCGCGGCATCAAATCGGCGCTACCCATATAAATAATCTCTTTACCATGATTGTGGAAGTAATAAATCCGGCTGTGCTCCAAAAAGCGCCCCACGACGCTGATCACCCGGATATTTTCGCTCAACCCTGCCACACGCGGCCGCAAACAGCAGATGCCCCTCACAATCAAGTCAACCTGCACGCCGGCTTGCGACGCCTGGTACAGGCTCCGGATCAATCCCTCATCCACCAATGCGTTCATCTTCAAGATGATTCTGCCATCGCCATGCTTTTTATGGCTGGCAATTTCCTTTCTGATTAAATCTTGAAATTGCTCTCGCATCTGAACCGGCGCTACCATTAATTTCCGGTAATCCTCTTTGGAAGAATACCCTGTCAGAAAGTTGAAAAGATCTGTGGCGTCTGCGCCGATTGCATCGTCGCAGGTGAACATCCCGATATCTTCATAGAGTTGGGCGGTAATATGATTGTAATTCCCGGTCGCCATGTGCACATATCGGCGGATATGCTCATCCTCTTTGCGAACTACCAGGGCGATCTTAGAATGCGTTTTCAAGCCCATCAAGCCGTAGGTGACGTGCACGCCCTCCTGCTCAAGCAATTTCGCCCATTCGATATTGCTTTCCTCGTCAAAACGTGCTTTCAGCTCAACCAAAACGGCGACCTGTTTGCCATAATCCCGCCGGGCCTGAAGCAGTGCCTTCACCACAGGTGAATTTCGCCCAACGCGGTAGAGTGTTTGTTTGATCGCCAGAACATCGGGGTCAATTGCGGCGTGATGCAAAAAATCCACCACCGGGTCAAAGGACTCGTAAGGGTGATGCAGCATGATATCGCTGCGCCGGATTGCGGTAAAAAATTGCTCAGAGGTATGGTCACGCTCCATCTTTAGTGCCTGAGGTGTAACTGGGGAAAATTGTGGATATTTCAGGTCTAACCGATTTACCTGGGAAATTTGCAACAGGTGGCGCAGAACAATCACCCGCTCGTAAGTGTAAATAAATTGGGGATCAACATTCAGGTTATCCACCAAGATCTTCAGCACATAATCCGGCAATTCTTTATTGACCAGCAATCGCACGACTGAGCCAAACCGGCGTCTGCGCACGCTCTCTTCCATCACTTCCAACAAGTCCATCACTTCTAAACCCTGCAGTTCCACTTCGGCATTGCGAACAACATGGAAGGGATGCGCTTCAAGCACCTTCATGCCCGGGAAGAGATCACCCAGATTCTCAAGGATCACATCACAAATCCACACAAAAGCGTGTTTTTTGACGCGCTTTGCACGGGGCGACGCATCATAAGCCGCTTTGTGCACTGGCAAAAAGTGCGGCAGAGACCCGGGCACCTTCAGACGGGCAAAATGCCGTACACCGTTTGGGTCTTCAACCAGAATTGCCAGGTTATAGCTCAAATTAGAGATGTACGGGAAAGGATGCCCCGGATCAAACGCCAGCGGGGTCAGCACCGGGAAGATCACTTCTTTATAATAGGCGTTCACCCGTGCACGCTGTGCTTTATTCAAGTCAGCATAGTGATAGATATCGATCCCCGCTTGAGTAAGCAGTGGATGGAGCTCATCCTCGAAACAATCCTGTGCATCCCGGATCAATTTATGCGCTTCTTTGCGGATTTCCTGCAATTGCATCTGCGGGGTCAGATCTTCAAAATAAAAATGGCCCTTCTTTGTTGTAGTTTCCATGGTCAGCCCCCCCACGCGCACCATAAAAAACTCATCCATGATCGAACCCAAAAGGCCCAAAAAACGCACCCGTTCCAGCAACGGATTCTCCGGGTTCATCGCCTCGAAAAGCACACGACGCTGGAATTTAAGCATCGATAATTCCCGGTTAATATAATTCATCGGGTCATCAATTAACGCTGAATACGAGACAGAATTTTGTTTAACATCCTTTTTTGGATTCATACACCATAACCTCACACAAACCACAATAGCCCAGTAACTTAGTATACAACATTTCCAGTTTGCACTCCCATAAGAGGGCTATAATTGACCTATGCAGCGCAAGCAGTTAATTGATAGACTTACTGACCTGATCAGCAATCACCACTTACCTCATCCCGTTCGGGTGGCGATTGACGGCGCCGATGCGGCAGGGAAAACAACACTTGCTGATTCATTGGCGTCTGTGTTGAGCGCAAAACAGTGCGAGGTCATTCGCATCAGCATTGATGATTTCCATCTCCCAAGGTGCATCCGCTATCAACAAGGCAACCTCTCGCCTAAAGGATTTTATGAGGATTCTTATGACTACCCGGCATTGATCAACAATGTTTTACAGCCATTAGGCCCGTATGGCAACCGCCAATACCGGGCAGCAACATTTGACCTGCAAGCTGACAAACCAAAGCCTGCACCGCTGAAAACCGCCCCGACAGATGCAATCCTGCTCATGGACGGCATCTTCCTGCTGCGCCCCGAATTATTGTCTTACTGGGACCTGACCATCCACCTCGTGGTCGACATTGCCACCAGCGCATCACGCGGCATCGCCCGGGATGCGGATCAGATCGGCGATATTGCGCTCACAACAACACGCTACCAGCAACGTTATATCCCCGGACAGATACTTTATCACCTCATAGCAAACCCGCTTGACAAAGCTGACATCCTCATTGACAATAATGATCTAGAAGCCCCTGAAATTATCCGATTTCCGGAGTTGACCTCCGCAAAATAGAAGATAAGAAAAGGAAGAAATATTATGGAGAAACCTTCAAACTTTCCCTCCCCGTTTTATCGCTGGCGTCCTCATCCCTGGCATGGACTTGAAGTCGGCCCCGAACCGCCAACTCGGGTGCATGCCTACATCGAAATGACCCCCTTTGACTATATCAAATATGAAGTCCACAAAGTGACCGGATATTTGTATGTTGACCGCCCCCAACGCACCTCTGCCCTGCCGCCAACATTATACGGCCTCATCCCGCGCACCTATTGCGACGCGAGAGTAAAAAGCCTTTCAGAAAATGCCAAACGCGGTGATGGCGACCCGCTTGACATTTGCGTGGTGAGTGAACGCCCGATTGACCGGTCGGAAATCCTGCTGAATGCCGTAGTGGTCGGTGTCATCCAACTTTTGGATCATGAAGAGGCTGACGATAAAATTGTCGCTGTCCTGGAAAACGACCTGATCTATGGGCACATCCGGGACATCGACGAATTGCCAAAGGTGCTGGTCGAGCGCATGCAGCACTACTTTAAAACCTATAAGATGATCCCCGGGGAGGAACCTGCCATCAAACTGCTTGGGACTTCTGGCGTTAAAAAAGCCAAAAAGATCGTCGAGGCTGCCATGGAAGATTATAATGACGCATTTGGGCGAGTTTAGTTTATTGCATAATCGATTAATAGCCCTGAATTATCATCAAAAGTTGCTTGTTGAGTTTCCGGCTTCAAGTTAGAATTCAGACATGCGTTTTGATATCTTTTCGTTATTCCCCGAAGTATTCGACTCTTATCTAAATACGAGCATCCTTAAACGAGCGCAGGAATCCGGCGCTTTGGATGTTCATACCTACAACATCCGGGATTGGGCAACCGATAAACACCATACCACCGATGACACGCCGTATGGCGGCGGCGGGGGGATGGTAATGAAACCCGAACCGGTGTTTGCCGCCATCGAAACGGTGCTTGGCAACCCGCCGCCCTGCCCCGTGATCCTGCTCACCCCCCAGGGGCGGCGCTTCAACCAGGATATTGCCTTCGAATTAGCCAACTACGACCGGCTGGCATTGCTGTGTGGCCGTTATGAGAGCGTGGATGAACGCATCCGCCAGCATCTCGTCACAGACTCCATTTCTATCGGTGATTATGTTCTGACCGGCGGCGAACTCCCTGCGCTGGTGCTGGTAGATGCAGTCACACGACTGCTGCCCGGCGTTTTAGGCGACCCAGATGCCGCCATGGATGATTCCCATGCCACCGGCCTTCTTGAATACCCCCATTACACCCGACCGCCCGAATTTCGCGATTGGACCATCCCGGATGTGCTCCTATCAGGCAATCACGCAGAAATCAACCGCTGGCGCCGGCAGGAAGCCCTCAGGCGAACCCTCAACCTCAGACCCGATCTCCTGGAGACAGCAGACCTCCAGGAAGACGATTTAGCTTACCTAAAATCTTTGGGGTACTCCCCCAAAAAATCATCTAATCCCTAACCGCATCATTAATGGAGAAATAATGCAACCAAAACGTCTGAACTACGGAAAAACATTTTTGTTAGGCTTTGGCTTTTTCGGCGTGAGTGTCATTTGGGCAACCTATAATGCCTTTGTGCCGCTGTTCTTAGCCAATAAATTCGATGTGCGCCCGGGTTTCATCGGTCTATTCATGACCCTGGACAACATCGCCGCGCTGTTCATCCAGCCTGCGGTTGGCGCCTGGTCTGATCGCCTGCGCACGAAGATCGGCCGCCGCCTGCCGTTCATCCTGATCGGTGCGCCAATCGGCGCTGTTGCTTTTGGCATCATCCCAATCGCTGCCGCATTGCCTCTGTTTGTCGCTTGCACCGTCACGCTGATCTTATCTATGGCTATCTGGCGCACACCCGTTGTCGCACTGATGCCCGATATCACCCCCTCAAAATTTCGTTCTCAAGCCAACGGCGTGATCAACTTTATGGGCGGCGTAGGCGCAATCATTTCTTTCCTAGTCGGCGCCAAACTTTACGACATCAACCCAGCCTATCCCTTCTGGCTTGGGTCGGGTTTGGTCATCCTCGCCGCACTATTGGTGTTCATCTTCATTAAAGAACCCAAAGTCTATGAGGAAAACCCGGAAGCAGAACGCCCCAACATGTTCAAAAGCTTGCAGTCCATCCTCAAAGAAAAAGATAAGGGTGCGATTCGCATCTTTTTGGCAATCATGTTCTGGTTCATCGCCTACAACGCGATTGAAGCTTTCTTCACCCTATATGCCAACAAGCACCTCGGGCTGCCCGAATCTGATGGCGCCCGGTTGTTGAGCCAGCTTTCACTGCTTTTTGTGATATTTGCATTGCCCTCAGGCTTTTTGGGCGGCAAGATCGGCCGGCGCAAGACGATCGCCACGGGCATCTTGCTCATGTCAATCTGTATGCTGCTGATGGCTGTCCTGCCTGTTCCAATACTCACCAACCTGTTATTCAGTGTGCCGGTTTTGGGTGACGTGCCAGTGGTTGGATTGATCCTGATGTTTGCGGGCATCGCATGGGCCTTCATCAACATCAATTCCTTGCCGATGGTTGTAGACCTGACCGATGCCGTTCACATTGGCACCTATACCGGCCTCTACTATCTCTTCTCGACCCTGGCAGCCATTCTCGGACCCAACATCAACGGCTGGCTGGTTGAAGGCGCGGGCGGCAATTATTCTGTGATCATGTTCATCGGCCCCGTCTTCATGCTCCTGGCGCTGTGGATGATCCTCGGCACAAAACGCGGTGAAGCCAATTCAAAACCAATCTTCGAAGAATAAAGTTGGTTTTGTTAAAATTGAGATGAAGGTCTTGTGTATACATATGATTGACATTATACTTAAGTGAGTGGCTAATTTAGGCCACAAAGAGAATTCCAAAATTCCTATAGGAGGAGTAAGCATATGTCTAAGAAACTTTTATTAATCTTGACTGTTTTGGTTATCAGCAGCATGTTCTTTGCTGCCTGTGCGCCAACGACAGAAGAGCCCGAAGTAGAGGAACCCACAGAAGAAGTGTCGGAACCTGAAGAGCCAGCAGAAGAACTGGCAGTTGGTATCGTGCTTCCGACGAGAGATGAGCCACGCTGGATCCAGGACCAAACCCGTTTCCAGGAGAAACTCACAGAACTTGGTTACGACGTTGAGATCCTTTTCAGCCAGGCAGATCCCTCACAGGAAAAAGCCAACGTTGACACATTGATCACCAAGGGCGTCGAAGTCATCATCTTGTGCCCGCATGACAGTGCAGCCGCCGCCGCTTCGGCAGAAGCTGCCCGAGAAGCAGGCGTGACGATCATTTCATACGACCGCCTGATCACGGACACTGATGCTGTTGACTACTACGTCACATTCGACAGCGTTGCCGTAGGTGAAGCACAGGCACAATACCTGGTTGACCAGGCCGAGGGTGAAGGTAATCCCCTCTATCTGTATGCCGGCGCTGCCACAGACAACAATGCCTTCCTGTTCTTCGAGGGTGCCTGGAACGTCCTGCAGCCCAAGGTTGCAGATGGCACATTCTACATCGTCAACTCCAGTGAAGCCGTTGCATTACAGGACAAGGCCGAACTGACCCGTGACGAGATGGGCCAAATCATCAGCCAGATCACAACCAACTGGGACTTCGATGATGCCAAGAGCCTGGCCGAAGCGAACCTGACCACTGCATCTGCAGAGGATAAGGGCGAAGTCTTCATCCTGGCCCCGAATGATGGCACCGCACGCGCCATCGCAGATGCCTTCGCAGCTGACACCGATGTCTCTAATTACTTTGTCACCGGTCAGGATGCCGAGATTGCTTCCGTTCAATACATCATTGACGGCAAACAGTCCATGACAGTCCTGAAAGACGTCCGCATGCTCGTTGACGATGCCATCGAAATGGCTGTCTCCGTGGTTGAAGGCGAAGATGTTGAGACCACTGGCGAATATGACAACGGCGTGATCATGGTTCCTGCGAAGCAGTCCGAGGTGATCACTGTCACCCAAGAAAATGTTGTTGAAGCGATCGTTGACTCCGGCTACTGGCCAGCCAGTGAATTCACCGGCTTGGACGAACTGGGTGAAGTCCCGACAGAAGAAGTTGAAGAACCTACCGAAGAAGCTCTGGACGGATCCGATGTTTATGTCTGCCAGATCACCGACACCGGTGGTATTGACGACAAATCCTTCAACCAGACAGCTTGGAATGGTATCCTGGGTGCAGAAGAAGCCTGGGGAATTCAGACCAACTACCTCGAATCACAGGAAGTTGCTGACTACGAGAAGAACCTGAACGCCTTCATTGATGAAGAATGCGACCTGATCATCACCGTCGGTTTCCTGATCGGCGATGCAACCGCAGCCGCCGCAGCAGCAAATCCCGATGTCAATTTCTCAATCGTCGACTATGCGTACGATCCAGCTATCGACAATGTTGTTGGACAGGTTTTTGAAACCGACGAAGCCGCATACCTTGCTGGATACGCCGCAGCCGCGCTGACCCAAACGGGTAAAGTCGGCACCTTCGGCGGTCTGCCAATCCCAACAGTGACCATCTTCATGGATGGCTTCGCCAAGGGTGTGGCAAAATACAACGAAGTTAAAGGCACAGAAGTTGAAGTTCTCGGTTGGGATCTTGAAGATCCAGATGCCGGTCTGTTCAGCATGTCGTTTGACGACCAGCAGAAAGGCCGCGAATTGGCGATCTCCCTGATGGATGAGGGTGCAGACATCATCATGCCCGTTGCTGGCCCCGTTGGATTGGGTGCCGCAGCAGCCATTCAGGAACGCGGTAACGCATGGGTGATCGGCGTTGACTCCGACTGGTTCTTGACCAGCCCGGAATATGCCGACATCATTCTCACCTCCGTCATGAAGTTGATGGACTCGACCACCATGATGGTGATCGAAGATGTCATCACCGACACATTCGAAGGTGGCGTAATCGTTGGTACACTTGCCAATGAAGGTGTTGCCCTGGCTCCCTTCCATGATGCAGAAGACCTAGTCTCTGATGAACTGCAGGCTGAACTTGATCAGCTGAAAGCGGACATCATTTCCGGCGCGATCGTCTTAGACTGAGGTTATAGTAACTTTCATTCGGGTTGGAGGAAATCCTCCAACCCGAATTTTTTTATAACATCCTTAACATGAAACGGGGTTGATATGACACCCATTCTTCAACTCAAGGGGATCACAAAACAATTCCCTGGCGTTCTCGCCAACGATCATATTGATTTGACCCTCAACAAGGGTGAGATTTTAGCCCTGCTCGGTGAAAACGGGGCGGGCAAAACGACCCTAATGAACATCCTATACGGCCTTTATCAACCTGATGAAGGCGAAATTTTGATTGAAGGCAAACAATTAATTGTTGATTCCCCTACAGATGCCATCAAAGCAGGCATCGGCATGGTGCATCAACACTTTATGCTCATCCCGGTCTTTACCGTCACCGAAAATGTGATGCTGGGTGATGAAACCATCAAATATGGCGACTTTTTAGACCGCCATCGTGCCGCGGATCGTATTGTTGAAATTTCCGAAACCTATAACCTTGCCGTCAATCCAAATGATTACATCAGAGACCTTCCGGTTGGTGTGCAACAACGCGTTGAAATTATAAAATTATTATTCAGAGAAGCAGAAATCCTGATATTCGATGAACCCACTGCCGTCCTGACTCCGCAAGAAGCGGATGAGCTGTTTTCGATTATGCGCTCTTTGGCAGAACAGGACAAATCCATCATCTTCATTACCCACAAACTTCGAGAGGTTTTAGCCATCGCTGATCGGATCATGGTCATCCGGCGCGGCGCCATGGTTGGTGAAACCAAACCAGAAGAAGCAGATAAGAATTCGCTGGCAGCCATGATGGTTGGCCGTGCGGTAGATCTGGAAGTTGATAAAACTGATAAAGAACCCGGCGATTTAATCCTCTCAATCAAAGACCTGGTGGTCGCCGACAAATTCCAAAATATTGTTGTGGACAACGTCTCACTTGATGTCCATGCAGGTGAGATTGTGGGTGTAGCCGGCGTGCAGGGTAACGGACAAACCGAATTCGTCGAAGCGGTAACTGGACTCCGAAAATCCGCTGAAGGAACAATCACAATGCTGGGTGAGGATGTTACCAAAGCCACGCCGCGTCAGATCACGGAAATGGGGTCAGCCCACGTACCTGAAGACCGCCAAATTGACGGCCTGGTACTGCCCTTCCCGGTCGCAGAAAATCTCGTTCTATGCACTTATTACAAAGAGCCCTATTCAAAGGGCGTGATCCTGCAATACAAAACCATCCTCGAACACGCAGAACAACTCATTGAGGATTTTGACATTCGCACACCCAGCCCGCTCACGCCTGTCAGCTCGTTATCGGGCGGCAACCAGCAAAAAGTGATCATTGCCAGGGAATTATCCCGACCGATCCAACTACTGGTGGCGTCCCAACCGACCCGTGGTTTGGATGTGGGTTCTATAGAATACATCCACAAACGTATTGTGCAAAAACGCGATGAAGGCAGCGCCGTATTGTTAATCTCACCCGAACTTGATGAAATCATGGAACTCTCAGACCGCATTGTTGTCATGTATCGGGGAAAGATTATCGCAAATCTACCAAATAAGGGCGTGACAAAAGAGCAGGTTGGCTTGCTGATGGCAGGTGTGACACCAGAAGAAGCCTTGTCTGAAGACCAGGCAAAAATTACACAACCTGCCAATTAAGGAGGTGTTCCTTTGGATCAAGAAATTCAAAACAAACCAGAAAATAATTCCGATCAGCCGGAAGAAGTGATCAAAGATCAAGAAAAACCCAAAGGCAGCTTTTGGTCTAAAATTTCAATACCGCTGCTCGCTATCATCACAGGTCTGCTAATTGGGGCGATACTGATTGCTGTTACCAGCCCTACCGTTTATGAAGCTTTCAGCGAATCCTTCTGGAGCGGGATCAAAACGGCTTTTAGCGAAATCTTTATTTCTTATAAAGCACTTTTCACCGGATCCATTGGCGATCCGGTGCGCATTTTCAATGCGATCGGTTCAGGAGAAAAACAAGCTATATATGAGGCCATCAACCCTTTCCTCGAAAGCCTTGTGCAGGCAACCCCCTACATCTTCGCAGGTCTGGCAGTTGCCCTCGGTTTCAGAGCCGGCCTGTTCAACATCGGTGTTGAAGGCCAATTGTTCATCGGTGCAGCCTGTGCCACATTCGTCGGCTATGCCGTCAAAGGGCTGCCCTGGATCATCCATATGCCCCTGGCATTTATCGCCGGCGGTTTGGGCGGGGCACTGTGGGGGTTCATTGCTGGCTTCCTCAAAGCCAAAACCGGTGCGCACGAGGTGATCAACACCATCATGTTAAACTGGATTGCCTTTCGGTTGACCGAATGGCTGCTCTCAGGCCCGATGACCCGCCCGGGTTCAGGTGGAATGCCCATCAGCCCCATCATTGAAGAAAGCGCACAAATCCCGCAATTCTTCCCCTCACCCGTTCGTTTCCATCTCGGTTTCTTCATCGCCCTGGCCTTCGCCTGGTTGATCTGGTGGATCCTGTTCAAGACCAAATGGGGGCTGAACATGCGCACGGTGGGAACCAACCCCCGTGCCGCCAAATATGCCGGTCTGAATGTCAACACAACCACCATGATCGGGATGGCGCTCTCAGGTGCGCTGGCCGGTTTGGCAGGCTCGATTCAAATCCTCGCCATCAACCGCAGTATGGCGTTGGGGCTTTCTTCAGGTTATGGTTTTGACAGCATCGCCCTGGCGCTGATCGGCAATAATCATCCGTTAGGGGTTGTGCTCTCATCCATCCTGTTCGGCACGCTCAGAAATGGCGCCACACGCATGATGGTTGTTTCAAAGATCCCAATTGACATCGTGAGCGTCATCCAGGCGATCATCCTGATGTTCGTGGCAGCACCGGCGATTATCCGTGCGCTATATCGCTTGCGCAAACCCAAACAAGAGGAAACAACCGTCTTTGTGAGTGGTTGGGGAGGAGGCCAATAATGACAACCTCAACACAAGCAGTAACACATCGCAGAATATCTGAAATATCTCCGACCAGGAAAATCGTGATGGGGATCATTGAGCTCCTGATCAGCCTGTTAATCTTTTTGGTGTTCGTGCGCACCGTTGCGCCAGAGGTTGTCACCACATTTGTGATGACACCGGGCGGCATCGACATCGGAACAATCGGTGACTGGATCCTCCCGAGCCGGCTGACGCTGATCATTTTAGGCGTTCTGTGTCTGCTGATCAGCATCTTTCAACTGGTCAAAGGGTTTGGCCGGGCTACAAACGGCATGGTTGGCTTATGCGCACTTTTGCTGATCTTCGGGTTCCTCACCTGGCAGGCGTCGGATCGATCGCTTAACCTCGCCGGAATGCTGACCAGCGCGGTGCTGCTGGCTGTGCCCATCACATTGGGGGCATTCTCGGGGTTAATCTCTGAACGTGCGGGTGTGATCAATATTGCCATCGAAGGCATGATGCTGATGGCAAGCATGGTCGGCGCGCTGATTGGCAGCATCACCCAAAATGCCTGGATTGGCTTGCTTGGTGCAATTGGGTCGGCCGTTCTCCTGGCATTGATCCACGCAGTGCTATCCATTAAATATAAGATCAACCAGGTCATATCAGGGACAGTAATCAACATCTTCTCGGCTGGGATGACGGCTTTCATCTCACAGAAATTCTTACAGACCAACCAGGCGCTCAACAGGCCGCCATTATTCCCCCGTGTTCCCATTCCAGGTTTGGCGCATATCCCTGTCGTCGGCCCGATATTGTTTAACACCAATATGTTTGTCTATCTGATGTTCGCGTTCCTGATCATCTTACAAGTTGCCCTATTTTCGACCCGCTGGGGACTCAGGCACCGCGCGGTCGGCGAACATCCCAAAGCCGCTGATACGCTGGGCATCAATGTGATCCGCACCCGCTACACCGCCGTGCTGCTTAGCGGCATTGTGGCAGGCGTGGCCGGCGCATTCTTCACCCTGGGTTCTGTGGGCCGCTTCGATGAAGGCATCACTGCTGGCAAGGGCTTCATTGGCCTGGCAGCCATGATCTTCGGCAACTGGAACCCGATTGGGTCCCTAGGTGCAGGTTTGCTATTTGGCTTTGCCGATGCGATCGGGTCAAAACTCTCGCTTTTGGGCAGCAAGATTCCCGCTCAGTTCATGGCCATGGCACCTTACCTGATCACCATGATCGTCTTAGCCGGGTTTATCGGCAGAGGCCAGGCACCAGCCGCTGATGGCGAACCCTACGACAAAGAATAATTTCTTATCAACCGAACCAAATATCAAAACATCCGCCTTCTTATTAGGGCGGATGTTTTTTGTTGTGAGTATAATAAACTTCACAGGTTTGCCCAATAAAGGAGGATCCATGCCCGACACCATGCCTATTTATCTTGATTACAACGCCACCACCCCCATCGCAAAAGAGGTTGCCGATGCAATGGCACCCTACCTCTACGGGCAATTCGGGAATCCCTCCAGCAGCCATCCCTTTGGCGTGCAGGCTAAATTAGCCATAGAAAATGCCCGCAAACAGGTTGCCGATATCCTCAACTGCCATCCTTACGAAATTTACTTCACCAGCGGCGGAACTGAGAGCAACAACTTCGCAATCCGCGGCTATGCCATGGCAAACCAGTACAAGGGAAAACACATCATCACAAGCGCAATCGAACATCCTGCTGTTCTGGAGGTATGCCGCTATCTCGAAACCCAGGGCTTCAGCATCACCTACCTGCCTGTCGACAAATACGGCCAGGTTGACCCTGACGAGCTTAAAAAACACCTCACACCGGACACGATCATGGTCAGCATTATGCACGCCAACAACGAAGTCGGCACCCTTCAACCCATCCGGGATTTAGCCGAATTGGCACATGAAGTCGGGGCGGTGTTTCATACCGACGCAGCCCAATCGGTGGGCAAATGGCCTGTGGACGTGAGGGAATTAGGTGTGGATATGCTCTCCATCGCGGGGCATAAACTCTACGCGCCAAAAGGTGTTGGGGCGCTTTATGTGCGTGAGGGCTTGCAGCTTGAAAAATTAATGTTTGGCGCAGATCACGAGTCCAACAAGCGGCCGGGAACGGAAAACGTGCTGGAGATCGTCGGCCTTGGCAAAGCATGCGAAATTGCCAAACGAGACCTTGAACGCAACATCACGCACTTCACCCGCATGCGTGACCGTCTGCACGAAAGTTTGCACGACGCTCTGCCAGAAGGCAGTTTTATCCTTAACGGCCACCCGGACGATCGCTTACCTAACACGCTCAGCCTGGGGTTCTACATGGTAGAAGCCAATACCCTGCTCTCCGAGATCGGCGATCGTGTTGCCGCATCAGCTGGCGCAGCGTGCCACTCAGATGAAATCGATCTTTCTCATGTGCTTGAGGCAATGGGTGTTCCGGTTGATTACGCCATGGGTACCGTTCGGTTTTCAGTCGGCCGCGGCACCACGGAAGAAAAAATCGATCGGGCAGTTCAGGTGCTGACGCAATCACTCAGCGCCCTTCTCCCACAAATGACTGCTAAGGAAGAAAAGAAACCCGAGGATGTGGGCGAGATAAAACTCACCCGTTACACCCATGGGTTGGGCTGCGCCTGCAAGCTAAGGCCGCAAGCGCTTGAAAAAGTGCTGGCAAACATGCCCCTGGTCTCTGATCCCAAAGCGTTAGTGGATGCTTCTACCAATGATGATGCTGCTGTTTACCAGATCAACGAAACACAAGCCATTGTGCAAACCGTAGATTTCTTCACACCGATTGTGGACGATCCCTACTGGTTCGGCGCCATTTCTGCTGCCAATTCGCTCTCAGATATCTACGCGATGGGCGGGACGCCACTATTCGCACTGAACATCGTTGGCTTTCCCTCCAATCGCCTTCCGCTGAGTGTGTTGGAGCAGATCCTGCGTGGTGCGCAGGATAAAGCCCAGGAGGCTGGGATCACCATCCTCGGAGGACACACCGTGGATGACAATGAGCCGAAATATGGCATGGCGGTTACAGGTGTCGTCCACCCGGAGATGATCTTACGCAACAGCACAGCCAAGCCCGGCGATGTGCTGATCCTTACCAAACCCCTCGGTTTGGGTATCCTGACAACAGCCCTCAAGCAAGGCTTATTAGATCCATCCATTGAAGAGAAAATTATCCGCCTGATGGCAAAATTGAACAAAGACGCTGCTGGAAGCATGCAAGAGGTTATTGTTTCAGCCTGCACCGATATTACAGGCTTTGGGTTTTTAGGCCACCTGCATGAGATGTCTGCCGGGTCAGGCGTGACAGCAGAAATTGACATGGCAGCCATCCCCGTCATTGAAGAGGCGCAGGAAATGGCTGCGATGGATATCGTCCCGGGTGGGTCACTCAACAACCTTGATTTTGTTTCACCCCATGTCTCGTTTTCAAATGAGATCTCACGGATTGACCGCATCATCCTGGCGGATGCGCAGACCTCCGGCGGATTGTTAATCAGCTTGCCCGAAGATCAGGCTAAAATATTATTGACCAGTCTGAATCAAAATGGGATCACAACTGCTATCGTTGGTAGGATGACAGACAAAGGTGAAGGTAAAATAATTGTAAAATAGTGTTAGAAAACAATACAATCAAATTCAAACCAAGAGGAAAGATGATTAATGAATAACGAAAGCACAATTCATCCCCCGCAACCCATCCCCTACCCGCATAACAAAATCATCAAACAGCTTTATCGCTTCCCGATTCTTCTCTTCAGATTGGGTTTGGGAAAAATGATTGGTCAATATATTCTAATCATATCGACCTATGGGCGCAAGACCGGGAAAGTGCATCGGACCCCTGTCGAATTTCACCAGCACCAGGGAAAAATTTATGTGATCAGCGGGTTCGGTGATCAACCAGATTGGTATCGCAACCTTCAAGCGAACCCGCATGTGACCCTCAACACACATCGTGGCATCATCAATGCAATTGCGCGAAAGCCACAGGGTCAGCATGAATGGGATGCTGTCCTCAACTATCTTCGCACCAGCCCAATCACAAACCTGAGCCAGCAAGACTTGATCAATCGGCTTAATGACCCCGCAGTACTCAAACAAATCCAGCAATGGCCGGTGATGACCTTCGATCCTGCCAACGAAGAAGGCCCGCCTCCATTGACGGCCGATCTGGTTTGGGCATGGCCGTTGATCCTGTTGATCACTGCCCTCAATATCACGATCACCTGGCTGGCAACACGAGACAAGTAAATCCATTCTTGGTTGTAAATGCATAGCCCGGTCTGACAGGCCAAGAATATCTTCGGATTGAAAATCGCGGTTGAAAATTGATATCCTGTGAATAAAATTAATACAAAGGACCTGATAAAATCTATCCTGGCGTGCCAGATATTATCCTATATTATGTTATATCGTCATTTATAGAGAGAGAAAGAGGAAAAACATGACAATCATCAATGTAACCGATATATCAAAGCGGTTCGGTAACACCCAGGCGGTAGATCATCTCAGTTTTGAGGTCAACCCGGGTGAGATCTTTGGGTTGCTGGGGCCAAACGGCGCTGGGAAAACAACCTCGATTCGTATGATATTGGATATCTTCCAGCCTGATTCGGGCAAAATTTCTGTGCTGGATGGCCCAATGACTGAAGAGAAAAAGAACCACATCGGGTATCTGCCAGAAGAGCGCGGTTTGTATCAGGATATTCCACTGGAACGCTGCCTTGTTTTTTTGGCGACCCTCAAGGGTATGGAAGAGCATACCGCTAAAGCAGAATTGGAAGATTATTTAAAGCGGTTTGACCTGTATGAATTTCGCGATAAAAAGGTCAAAGAGCTCAGTAAAGGGATGCAGCAAAAAGCCCAACTCATTTCGACCTTGGTGCACGATCCCCAATTGGTCATCATTGACGAACCATTTACCTCGCTTGACCCGGTCAACACAGAAATGGTCAAAGACTTGCTGGAGCAAAAACGTGATGAGGGTAAAGCGATCATCATGTCCACCCATCAAATGAACCAGGTAGAAGAACTCTGCGACCGCATCCTGCTGATCGATCATGGTCAGCGCGTTCTGTACGGCACCTTGCAGGAGATTCAGAACAAATTCGCCTCACGCGATATTCTGGTCACACCACTTAACACCATGCCAGAGTCCATTAAGGGTGTTCGAGAGATCAAAAAATTAAATGGGCGTTACTTCCTGGCTTTAGAAGAGGAAGCAGAGCCCAACCAGATCCTGAAAAACCTGATCAATGCTGGTGTGGAATTGACCGAGTTCGAAATCGCTGTGCCACCACTGAATGAGATCTTTATTCAAGTGGTCAAAAAGCAGGAGGCTGTCAAACATGACTAAGATCTGGAAGATCATCAAGTATGAATATACGCGGCATGTCTTTCAAAAACGCTTCTTGTTCAGCCTGCTCAGCCTGCCCGTCTTTGTCCTCGTGATGGTTGGGGTGGCTTTTATTGCTGCCTTCTTTTCAATCGATACCAGCCCGGTTGGCTATGTTGACCCCGCCGGGATGCTCGAGAACGCCGTCAGGAAAGAAATGGATGACAGTATCTTCGACCCGCAAATTGAATTTTTGGCATACCAAGACCCAGCACAAGCCGAAACAGATCTGCAGGCAGGTGATATCCAGGCATACTATATCCTGCCAGGATCGTTTGAACAGGCATTGCAGGTGGAATTGGTCTTCTATGAGGAACCTGCTGGAGAGATTCAAAGCCAATTTTATGATTTTCTATCGGATAACCTTGCATTATTTGATAGCCTTGACCCGCAGATTGAAACTCGTCTCGAAGATGGCAGCCTGATCACCATGAAAGCGGCGGATGGCAGCCGCGAAATGCGCCAGGATCAATGGTTCGTGGTTCTGATCCCGATCATCGCCGGCATCATGTTCTTTGTGGTCATCATGACCAGCGGCGGTTACTTGCTCCAGGCAGTTGTAGAAGAAAAAGAGAACCGGACGATGGAAATTGTGATCACCTCGGTGTCACCCACTCAGTTGATGACCGGCAAGATCATCGGCAATATCGGCGTTGGTCTGACCCAGCTCGTCGCCTGGTTGATCTTTGCCTGGATTGGGCTTAAAGTGGGCGGTCAATTTTGGCCTGTTTTGCAAGATTTCTCTTTACCGGCAAACTATGTCGCCGTCTTATTGTTGGTCTTGCTCCCCTCTTTTGTGATGATTGCAGCCTTGATGGCAGCCATTGGTGCCACAATGACCGAGCTGCGTGAAGCACAACAGGTGCAGGGACTGTTTTCACTGACCATCATGGTGCCCTACTACCTGTCATCATCCCTCATGATGAATCCCAACAGCCCACTGGCCATTGGGTTGAGCTACTTCCCGTTAACTGCACCGGTGACAATATTAATGCGGTTTTCATCGACCGTCATCCCGGTTTGGCAGATTACCATTCATATCTTACTCTTGATCGCTTTTGCTGCTGCCGCCATCTGGTTTTCGGGGCGCGCTTTCAGGATGGGCATGCTGCGGTACGGTAAGAAACTGTCACTTATAGAAATTTTCGGAAAGAGTGTGGAAAAATGAACAAAATTTGGATTGTATTTAAAACTGAGTTCATCAATACCATCACACGCCGTTCCTTCTTAATCACCCTGATCCTTGTCCCGCTGGTTCCTGCCCTGATTTTGGGTGCTATCTCATTATTTGATGTCGATATTTCGCAAGGGCAGGAAGAAGATACATCACAATTAGAAAATGAGATCTCAGAAGGTTATATTGACCAGGCAGGCATCATTAAAGAATTGCCTGAGTGGATCACGGAGGACCACCTGGTTGAATTCAACTCAATTGAAGAAGCCCGGCAAGCCATCACTTCTGGGGAGATCACAGGGTATTTCATTGTCTTTGAGGATTACCTGGATAGTGGTGAAATTACCTACGTGACTGAGGAGTTCAGCCCTATGACTGGTATGGAAACCACTTCGGTTTTTGAAACGGTCATCGAATACAACCTCTTAGGGGCAGACCAGGCACGTTATGAAACCTATCTTAATCCCATCCAGGTGGAATATGTGAACCTTTCACCAGAAGAAACGAGCCAGGATGATGATAACATGTTCGCGTTCTATGTGCCCTATGGGGTGACAATGTTGTTCTATATTGTGATCATCACATCCGCCAGCTTGATGATGAACAGTGTTGCTAAGGAAAAAGAAAACCGGGTTATGGAGATCTTGATGAGCTCGATCAAGCCAAATCAGCTCCTGGCTGGCAAAATCCTTGGCCTCGGGCTGGTTGGCCTGGTGCAGATGGTCGTGTGGTTAGGTTCAGCATTTGTGATGCTGCGCTTAGGCGGCACCACCTTGAATATCCCGCCCAATTTGCAACTCCCTCCGGCAATCCTCTACTGGGGCATCCCGTTCTTCATTTTGGGCTATTTACTGTATGCCGCCATCATGGCTGGCGTAGGGGCTCTCGTTCCCAACATCAAAGAGGCTAGTCAGGCAACATTCATCATTATCTTGCCAATATTGATACCGCTTGTGTTGGTAAGTGCCATCATCGAAAGCCCGGATGCGGCGCTGCCAACCATTCTGAGCCTGATCCCATTCACTGCGCCTAATACGATCATGACACGCATCGCCGTCACCCAGGTGCCGATCTGGCAGATCCTTCTATCCCTTGGACTGCTCATCATTACTGTCATTCTCATAATACGTGCTGTGGCAGGGATGTTCAGGGCAAGCATACTCTTGACCGGGCAGAAATTTAAAATCGGCTTGTATCTAAAAGCACTCTTAGGAAAAGACCTCGAGAAAAAAGAAACAACAGGCTAAATCCAACAAAATCTAAATAAAGCGGCATTGGCACTGATCAATGCCGCTTTTTTGTTTCCTCAATAGCAAACTAAACTGGAACTATTTTGAGTGATATTGCGTCTAATATAAAGAAAAGGCGCATCAGAAAAGTGATTGAAAACTTGACAACGCAAGTTATTTCAAAAATAAACAAAATATTATATAATTTAAGTATTGCAATAGAGGCAACTATTGCCAGGAGAAGAACCATGAAAAAGAAAATTTTAATCTTCAGTTTTGTTTTAGTTTTCAGCATTCTGCTGACCGGATGCAACTTCCCTGGTCAAGCAGAACCAACAACGCAGGTGGATATGCTCAACACCGCTGCGGCGCAAACCATTCAGGCGCAGCAAACCATCATCGCGCAAACCAGTCAACCTGAAGAGCCGTGGGCAACGGCTACATCAATGCCTGTGATCACACAGGAAGGTGTCACGCCGGAGGCGACAACCGCCATCCCGACCTTTACAGCGCAGCCTACGAACACCAGTGTCCCGGTCAATACGGCAACGCCGACACCCTATGTTGAATGCAATGTCGCGGGTTTCGTTTCTGAAACCATTCCCGATGGCACAGATTTTGATCCTGGTGAGTCCTTCACCAAAACCTGGACGTTGAAAAATACCGGGTCATGCACATGGAACCAGGATTATGATGTGGTCTTCTATGATGGTTACGCCATGAATGCCCCTGCCGCAAAACAGCTCACCACCGGCACAGTCGCACCCGGGCAATCGATCACGGTCTCCCTTGACCTCAAAGCCCCGCTTGCTGCTGGCCGCCATCGCGGTGACTTCAAACTCCGCAATGCAAACGGCGTGTTGTTCGGGATTGGGTCCGATCATAAGACCTTCTGGGTTGAAATTGATGTCGAAGGCACCCTGTATGATTTCGCCAAGAACTACTGCGCTTCCGGTGCGGTGTGGTCAAGCGGTGCAGGAACCTTACCCTGCCCGGGCAGCTCTGGCGACAGCCGAGGATGGGTCTTCAGAATTGACAACCCCCGCCTAGAAAACCTGGTCGTGGATGACGAACCCGGCCTGCAGGTACAACCGCAGATGGTCAATAATGGGTGGATCAAGGGTGTTTACCCCAAGATCACCGTCACAGAAGGCGTTTACTTCAAAGCCATTGTCGGATGCTACGGCGGAACCAAGTGTGATGTGAATTTCAAACTGAATTACAAAGTCGACGGCGGCACCGAAAAGACATTGGCCACCTGGCACGAAATCCAGGACGGTAAGTTCAACAAGGTAAGTGTTGACCTGAGCAGCCTGGCTGGTGAAGATGTTCAATTCATCCTGTTCCTTCAGGCGAATGGCAACGCTGACAACGACAAAGCACTGTGGTTTGCACCAAGAATTGAGCCCTAACACTAAATAATTTACCGATAAGCCGGCAAGAGAGTCCCTCCTGCCGGCTTTTACGTTGCCTGCCGATTCCACTCCCAAACAGCCAAAACCACGTTCTAACTTGACTTTTTCCGCCCATCACCTAAAATTGAAGGTTGACCAACTCATAAATTAATCGTTGGTCCGGAGGTAATAATTAATATGACAACGAAAACAAGAACAATGACTTTGGTTCTCCTGGCAATGCTGATCTCTGCAGCGATCATCTCTGCATGTGGACCGAAAGAACCCGAGGTAGACATCGACGCCCAAAAGACCGGTTTTGCACAAACAGCAGACGTCCAGGCGTCAATGACGGCTGAAGCACGCCCCACTTCAACAGAAACGCCTGAACCATCACCGACTTACACCAGCACTCCTGAACAATCGCCGACGCCAGAAGTGACGGCAACAGAGGCGGGTACAGCCACATCAACGGCTGCGGCTAGCGGTGCGGATGTTGCTGCATGGCGAGCGAACGATCCGCCCGACAACACAGTTTTTGCACCCGGCGAGGAATTCACCGTCACCTGGACCATTGAAAACGTCGGCACATCCACCTGGACGACGAATTACTATATCGAATTCGCCTCAGGTGAACAAATGGGCGCCGAAGAACAGGTCTTCCTCCCCTATGCCGTCCCGCCAGGAACGAATGTGCAGATCAGCGTTGATTTTGTCGCTCCTGACACCACCGGTGAAAAACGCAGTGATTGGAAGATGTTCAATGCCAACGATGTTTCTTTCTATGATTTTTATATCATTATTGAGGTTTCAGAATCCGCCGATAGCGAACCTGATGCCCCAACAGCCACAGTTGAACCAACACCTACAGCCACGACAGCGCCCTGATCGGTCAAACAGATGATTGATTTACTCCCGCTAAAAGAAGCCATAAAAACCGAGGCAAAACGCCTCGGTTTTAATCATATCGGCATTGCTCCCAGTTCACCGGTTCCACACTACCGCCAATTTATTGATTGGGTTTCAGAAGACCACCACGCCGGGATGGGCTACCTTGCCCGGGAAGATACCCTCGCAAAACGGGCAGATCCTGCCCTCATCCTGGAAGGCTGCCAACGGGTGATCTGCCTGACGATCCCGTATGAGGCACCTCAAGCGGGATTGGAGACAACTTTCTTGGGGAAAGGCAGGGTTTCAGCCTACGCTGTCACACAAGATTATCATCAGGTCGTCTGGAAAAAATTACGTCAACTTGAAAGCTTCATCGCTGAGCTTGCCGGCCCAGATGTGCAGACCAAATCCTATACCGATACCGGGCCAATCCTCGAGCGCGGCTTTGCAGCCACATCCGGGATCGGTATTTTCGGCAAGAATAGCTGCGTGCTCATTCAAGGTGAAGGCTCTTATTTTTTCCTGGCTGAAGTATTGACTGATCTCGAACTGCCTGTGGATCCACCTTACACGCGTGATTTGTGTGGAAACTGCACAAGGTGTATTGATGCCTGTCCCACCGCCTGCATTCTGCCCAATCGTACCATCGCCGCCGAACACTGTATCAGTTACCTGACAATCGAGCAACGAGGCTTGATCCCGGACGAACGAAAAGCCGAAATTGGATCTTGGCTCTTCGGATGTGATATCTGCCAAATGGTCTGCCCGCACAATACCTTTCCTGAAAAGCAGGAGAGTCCGTTGGGTAAAGCGGTTCTCCCCGAACATCTTGACCTGATCAGCCTGTTTGCACTGGATGAAGAAGCGTTTGACGAAAGATTTAACCAGACCCCGCTCGCACGCGCAAAACGCATCGGCTTGCTCCGCAATGCCGCGATCGTCCTGGGTAACCAGGTCGAAACATCAGCGTTAACCACACTCCAGAATGCCCTATCCCAGGAGACTGACCCCGGGTTGCTGGACGCTTGCCGCTGGGCAGCCAACAAGATTAAGAACGCAAATTAAGCCCTATGCACAAAAACGACACACCTGAATTTAGAATCGGAAACCTGCCTATTTATGGTGACTTGATCTTAGCGCCAATGGATGGCATCACGGATAAACCTTTTCGCTCTTTATGCCGCCAGCTCGGGTCTGCCATCAGCGTGACTGAATTCATCAATGCTTTGGATGTGCTCACTCATCATCCCCGCTACCACCACCGTCTGGCATTTGACCCCGCGCAACGTCCGCTCAGCCTGCAATTCTTGGGGGATCATGCAGAACAAATCCTCGAAGCCGCCTGGCAGATCGTGCCAAAAATCCAACCCGACATGATCGATATCAACCTGGGATGTCAATCTAAAAACGTCACCTCCCGCGGGGCTGGCGCAGCCCTGCTGAAGACCCCAGAGAAGATCGCAAAAATCTTTCGTTTAATGACCGATGCCTTCGACCAGCCCATCACGGGTAAAATCCGCCTGGGTTGGAATGATGACAATCTGAATTACTTACATGTGGCAAAGATCATTCAAGATAACGGCGGTGCGATGGTCGCTGTGCACGGGCGCACCCGCCGTCAAGCTTACCGCGGCGATGCCCGCTGGGCGCCTATTCGAGAAGTCAAACAAGCGCTTACCATCCCGGTGATTGGCAATGGGGATGTGCGAACCGTTGCGGATATTGAGCGCATTAAAGCCCAGACTGGCTGTGACGGGGTAATGATCGGGCGCGCTGCCGTGGGCAACCCATGGATTTTCAGCCGTCTTGACCGAGAACAGGTTCCACCCGAACTAGTGCATCAAACCATCATCCAGCACTTCAATCAAATGCTCGAATTTTACGGCGAACGTGGTGTGATCACCTTTCGCAAATACCTCAAAGCCTATCTCAAACCTTATGCGCTGCCCCGCGAAACGCTCCTTGAGCTGCTCAAGAGCAAAGACCCGGAATTTGTCCGCAGCCATTTAGCAGACATCTTAACTCCTCAATAGTCGACAAGCCAATATATGAATCCCTGTAAAGGGGATTTAAAAACCCTAATTACATAACAAACCTCAGTGACCCTGTTTCACAAGCTCATCTGGTCAGTTGCTTAATTAATCGCGTCTGGTATAATTTCTAACAGTGACTGGTCCTGTTCCTGGTTTCGGCTGGGGGCACGGAGACCTGCAAAAAAATTAAAACATAAGGAGTAGCAGTGTCATGGCTTTAGACAAAGAAAGCAAACAAGAGATCATCGAAGAATACAAACGACATGGTGACGATACAGGGTCACCGGAGGTCCAAATCGCAATTCTTTCCAAACGGATTGCAGAATTGACCGATCACCTCCGTGCGAACAAGCACGATGAAAGTTCACGCCGAGGATTGCTCAAGCTCGTTGGGCGCCGCCGCCGTTTACTTTCCTATCTGCGCCGCAAAGACTATCAGAGCTACCTGGCGCTTACCGAAAAACTCAAGATCCGCAAGAAATAATATTTTTGTACTTGAATTCGTTCGTAATTAAACCGCAGATCAAACTGATTGCAGAGCCAAACTGGCGTCTTAAAGTGACTCCGCACCGCTTTTTTCTGCGGTAGTATTATTTAAGCACATTTATTCCGCCGGTCGGGAATTGAAAATTGCTGAGGATTGGCACCTCACCGGTTTTCAGTCCCTGACTGGGCGGGCAATTAGACGAAGGGATACTTTAACATGCAACAAAATGCAAAGATTTACCGAACAAAACTCGGTGATAAGGATATTATCATCGAAACCGGCAAGCTGGCTGGACAAGCCGGCGGTGCCGTTACCATCCGACAGGGAGACAGTTTGATCTTCTCTGCAGCCACCATGGGTGGTGTGCGTGAAGGGCTGGATTTCTTCCCGTTGACCGTTGATTATGAAGAACGTATGTATGCCGGCGGACGCATCCCCGGTTCGTTCTTTCGGCGTGAAGGCCGCCCGCGCGGCGAAGCAGTGCTTACCGCCCGTATGGCAGACCGCCCTATCCGCCCCCTATTCCCAGATGGCATGCGCAATGAAGTACAAGTCATGCTCATGTCCTTCTCTGCCGATACAGAAAACCCGCTGGATATCCTGGCCATTAATGGCGCTTCCGCTGCATTGATGATCTCGGATATTCCCTGGTCTGGCCCTGTTGGCGCAGTCCGCATCGGCTATCTGAATGGCGAATTGATCGTCAACCCCACATTCAGCGAGATGGAAGAATCCAAGCTGGATCTGATCGTGGCAGGCACAAAAGAAGCCATCGCCATGGTTGAAGCCGGCGCTGATGAGGTTACAGAAGAGGTTATGGTTCAGGCGCTTGAGCTCGCCCACAAATCCATTCAACCGATTATCGAACTCCAGGAGCAGATGGCTCGCGAGATCGGCAAAGAAAAACGAGAAGTGGAACGTGTCGTCACAGAGACAAGCCTGATCGACCAGGTGCATGGTGCCATCAAAGCCCGCATGCTCGAAATCCTCAACAAACCTTACACCAAAGAAAACCTGTACGGCGGCATCAGCGACCTCAAAGACGCCATCATCGACGAGATGACTGCTGACAAAGTAGACGAATTGAGTGAATCAGAACTAAAATCGCTCAAAAAGGAAGTGGGCAACGCCTTTGAAGAGGCAGAAAAAGCCATCATCCGCGAGCGCATTCTGAACGAACGCAAACGCCCAGACGGCCGCACGCCTGATCAAATCCGTGACATTTGGTGCGAGATCAACATCAGCCCCCGTGCACACGGCTCAGGCCTGTTCACACGCGGTGAGACGCAAGTCCTCACCCTGGCTACCCTCGGCACCCCCCGGGATGCCAAGGAATTGGACAACCTGATCCCCACGGAGCAGAAGAAGCGCTATATGCATCACTACAACTTCCCGCCATTCTGCACCGGCGAAACCGGCCGAATTTACACTTCCCGCCGGGAAATCGGCCACGGTATGCTGGCTGAACGCGCCCTCGAACCCATGATCCCCGACGAAAAGGATTTCCCATATACTCTGCGTTTGGTTTCTGAGGTGATGTCCTCCAATGGCTCATCCTCCATGGCCTCCACCTGCGGCTCAACGCTCGCATTGATGGACACCGGTGTTCCGATCAAACGCCCCGTTTCTGGTGTGGCAATGGGCATGGTCAAAGAAAACGAAAATTATGTCATCCTGACCGACATCCTCGGCATGGAAGATCACCTTGGCGACCTTGACTTCAAAGTCACCGGAACAACTGAAGGCATTACAGCCTTGCAGATGGACATCAAAATTGGCGGCATTACCACCGAGATCATGTCAGAAGCCCTTGAACAGGCACGACATGCCCGGCTGCACATCCTCGATATCATGCTTCAAACCATCGATAAACCCCGTGCAGACATCAAAGACCACGCGCCCCGCATTGAAACCATCCAGGTGCCCGTAGAAAAAATCGGCGCAGTGATCGGTAAAGGCGGAGAAACCATCCGAGACATTCAGGAAGAAACCGGTACTCGCATTGAAATTGAAGATGACGGCACGATATTCATCTCATCGACCACTGGCGAAGGCTACAAAGCTGCCCGAGAGCGCATTGAACGCCTGACAGAAGAAGTTGAAGTTGGGCGCATTTACACAGGTAAAGTCGTACGGACAACAGATTTCGGCGCTTTCGTCGAAATTCTGCCCGGCACTGACGGCCTGGTGCACATCTCCCAGCTGGATACGAGCCACGTGAAGAGTGTTACCGATGTAGTCAAAGTCGGTGACGAAATCACCGTGATGGTCACCAATGTCGATAACCAGGGACGTGTCCGCCTTTCACGCCAGGCATTACTTGAGGGTTGGACCCTTGAAGAAGCCCAGGCACAAGATAGCGGCGGAAAGAAGAGCTCCGGCGGCAATCGAGGCCGAAGGCGCTAATACCCGTTTGATTATTAAGAAATAGAAACTGCCCTGAAAATTTCAGGGCAGTTTTTTTACTCTCCAATCATTTGATTGCGAAAATTTTTGTCAGGGGAGGCAATCACACATATTGATTAACGAAATGATACCCACTATCCTCAAAAATATTTATTTTTTCCGGCCTTTACCCCGCCGCAACTTCTGATAAGCTTTATCCAGTTCAGCCAAAATCTGATCTTCGCGTTTAGCGACATAAGCCAGGATGGTGATCTCATCCCCCATCGTCGCCTTGCCGGCAACTTCCATCCGCTTACGATCCTGGCCTCGGACCTTTGTCAGAGAATGCACCACACCCTGCACCTGGGTCAGTTCAGACTTTGAATCGAGCTTGAAAGCAAGATGTACCTCATCCAACCGGTTGAAAGGAGCGTCTTCCGGGACTGATACCGCCACATGGATCTGATTTTCTTCCAGCACAGCGATTTCGATCATCTTAATGGTCAGGTCTTCCATATTATCAGCGCTGATTTCCACCCGCACCGATTTATCGGGGCCGACCCAAGAATTAAATAGATCCGGTGTGATGCTCTTAGGAATCTTCAACCTCTTCAACATCACGACCTGGTTGGTGTAATCAATCGATACCGGGTAGGCCCGGACCAGTGACGGCAACGTTTTACTCTCAATATAGGTGCGCCGTTCCTCTTTGATACACACCGCCTGGTATGGATGAACGATCAACCCGACATAGGCGGGATGGATCATGGCGACCTCTGCTTCAAATGTGATGGGTACACCCTGGTAAGTGTTATACAGCATCACAGGCCGCTGTTCATTTAGGTGCGCTCTGAGATGCGAAAGGATCATTTCTGTGCTGATTTCATCTGCTGTTTGTTTAGCCATGTCTCACTTCCTTTCACACCTTCAGTGGTTAGCTTTTAGGACTGGTAGGCAATTTGGGCATTTCTGGCCCAGCTATGCCTAATCGGTCAGCCAGCGCAGCGCGCAGGGCGGTTCGATCATCCCAACCGTATTCCACATGTCCAAAACACATCGACTGTTCATGACCCTTTCCGCACAGGATCACCAGATCACCCGGTTCAGCTCGTACCACCGCCATCCGAATCGCTGTGCCTCGGTCAGGTTCCAGCCAAAAATCACGATCCTGCTCGCCACCACTCCTTTGTGCACCTTGGGCCATATCCGCCAAGATCGCATCCAGCGATTCCGTGCGGGGGTCTTCTGCAGTCAGGATGATTTCGTCCGCTAATTTCACAGCGATTTCAGGCATCAACATCCGTTTTTCAACATCCCGCAAGCCTGCTGAACCAAATACCGCAATGACCTTCCCATCCGTTAACTCCCGGGCGGTGGTCAATGCCTGCCGGATCGCGTTGGGTGTGTGGGCGAAATCAACGATGGCTAAAAAGTCCTGCCCAAGATCAATCCGCTCCATCCTGCCGGGCACCGTCAGCACCGATTCAAAAGAGCGCTGCACATCGCCAATCGATACTCCCAATCCAGCCACTGTCAATCCAATTGCAGCCAGGCTGTTATACACATTGTAGCGCCCAATCAGGGGCGTGCGGATCAAGAAAACATCCCCCAGACCGTGCACCACGAAGCGTAACTCACTGGATGTATTTTCTACATCGTCCGCCCAAATATCGCCCCCAGGAGTAAGGCTATACGAAAGCTCCTGCACAGGCGTGATCGAATGCAAATAGGCAAAGGATTCATCGTCTTTGTTCAACACCGCCAGTTTTTCGATATGTTTTGTGCTTTTGGGATTTACAGCAAGCGCCTCGATCAACTTGCCTTTCGCCTGCAAGTAACCTTCATAAGTTCGGTGATAGTCAAGGTGTTCGTGGGTCACATTAGTGACGGCTACCAGGTCATAATCCACCTCTGCGACACGTTTTTGCACCAGACCATGAGAGGTCGTCTCCAAAACCACATGGGTCAGCCCGGCATCGCGCATTTGCGCCAGGTAGCGCTGGATATCGGGCGCCTCAGGTGTGGTCACATGGAAACCGGTATCAAGCATCTCATCCCCGATCACAGCATTCACCGTGGAAATCATCCCCACATCAAAACCGGCTGTTTTGAGGATGTGAAAAACAAGGTTGGTGGTGGTCGTTTTGCCATCTGTCCCCGTCACACCAATCACGACCAAATCCCGTGAGGGATGACCGTAAAAAGCTGAAGAAAACTTTGCCAGTGCGAGCCGGTCATCGCCCTTGATGTGAACATAGGGCACAGGCAAGGAAATCGGCGCTCGTGTACCGATCACAGCAGATGCGCCCTGCTCAACGGCTGTCATCACAAATTGATGTCCGTCAAAATTTTCGCCGACCAGCGCAAAGAACACATCCCCGGGGTTGACATTGCGGGAATCCCACGAAATACCTGTGATCTCAGTATCCTGATAGCGGTTGACCACCAGATCAGACATCTCAGCCAGGCAATCTTTTAGCAGCATTTTTCGATTGATAGACAAAAGGAAGACCTTACCTTTCAAGAGTTCAAAACATTCTTACTGATATGATACTATAACCTGAACCAGTGATTCAAACAAGTAAAAATTCTCGATCCCCCATTTTATGCGTCATGTCATGAATCACCCAAATTTAATGGCCATTAACTGGGTAGATCTGAAATGTAAATGACCCTATTCGTTCAATTCACCTGGTTGTGTTCCGCCGTCGTCTACAGGTTTTGCCTCGGCATCAATAATCCGATCAGCCTCCGGTTTATGTGACCGCTTCAGCGTCCGGCGAACCATCAGATATACCGCACCCATCGTCAATGGCAGGCTGGCTGCCAGCAAGATCAAGGTCCAGCGCGGGAATATGCCCTGTCTGACATCCAGCAAAAAACCGACCGCCAGCGCAGTGCCGGCTAATAAGAAGGTAATGCAGCCAGCCTTCAGCGTCACAAATCCCATCCGACGCGCACTTCGCATCGGTGATTCTTTTCGTTGAGGGTCATTCGTGTTATTCATAAATCGTTGCCCTTCTCATTCAAAGTAATAAAGAAACAACTCATCAATAATGTAAATTAAATTCTACCGCCCCTGTAAAAATCTGCCCCACAGGAAGAAAACGCCCCACAATGCCAACCCGACAAAACCAAACCACAGAGCTAACCCTGAGCCTGCTCCCCACAAGTCGATGACCCGAATATCCATGTCGACAACAGCCACAGGGATAGGCACCACTTCGTTGCTAGCCTCATCATAAAACCCAAATGACAGCAGCACCTTGCCGTTAAATTCGCCCTGCTGGGAGGCGTTGACAGACCGGATGACAGTCAGATCAGAATCGGGTGCAATGTTATACTGGGTGCGCCCTGCAGGTTCAACCTGCAGGTTGTTTGCTGCCACCTCAACCATCACAATCTGCACTGCTTTTCCCTCTGGCTGAGTGTCACCCTCTGTCGTTGGGGTCAGAAACACATGGATTGAACCACTGTCTCCCAGTCGAAACCAGCGCGGCCACGAAATGCTCAGCGCATAATCAGCCAGGCTGGCATAGCCAGCACCCGTCGGTGCACCAGGCAGCGCTCCTTCAGGGATGGTGAATTGCACAGCATCCGTTGGCGAAGGCCAGACTGCCCAACCGATGTGAAACAGTCCAAATCCGAAAAAGATCAGGCTCAACCCGATCAGGAACTTGCTCAGCCCAGGTTTTACTTCAGCCATACCAACACGCCCATACTCACCACAAGCAATAACGAGAACACCCATGCGCCAAACGTGCTGCCGCGAGATTGCGCAAAATAGATGGCAAAGGGCAGGATAATGTGAAGCCCAAAAAGCACCACCTTGAACTTAAGATTGTCAGCTTTTTTCTTATTAACCAACATACGCTATCTCCCTATGATGCCATATGAATGATGAAAGCCACCAGAGCAACCGATCCGATGGTGATCAGGCCATAGCCCAGCAATTTGCGCATCACCCGGCCCTCTTCACCAGAAAGGCCGACTGTACTGCAACCCACAATCACTTTGGCTGGTGCTAAAACACTGCCCAGAGAGGCACCTGCCGTTTGTGCCGCCAGGATCAACGGCACACTCAGATTAAGCAACTGTGCTGAATTCTGTTGTAATACCGCAAACAACACATTGGAATTTGTGTTGCTGCCAGTGATGAATGCGCCTAAAGCGCCGATGAATGGTGAAATAATGGGATAGAGATCCCGGCTGAAGGATGCACTCAGCCCTTCAGCCAGCAGGTAGGTCATCCCGCTGTGCAGCATGATCGAAGCCACGCCCACCATCGCTAAAATACCCAAACTTGAATTAACCCCGCTTTTAACCACCTGTTTGAAGATCCGCTTGAGTGCGCCAGGCGACAAGTAACCGATCGACCTGTAGACAATCAACGAAATCACGCAGGTATAAAACAAAATCGCTCCGGGATGCGCAAACAAATTGATCACCCTGCTGTTGCCTGCGACCGTCACCCAGCCAAAACGGGTAACCACCTCAGGAAAGGCGAGAGTCAACTTGATCTGGCTGAGAAAATCTTCAACCGGCTTGATCAGGTTGACACCAAAAGCCAGCACAACCAGCAAGCCGTATCCAAACAAAGACATCCACAAATTACGTGGTTTTCCCTCGGGCTCTTCTTCCGCAATCGGCAGCCCTTCGATGGCATGTTGATTACGATAACGGGGCAGCCGCACCATCAAGAAACCCACGACCAGACCGACCACGCCAGCCCCAGTGCTGCCCAATGTCCAGATCCCATTGGTGGCAAGCAAATACTGCACGGTGCCCATCACCAGGCTTAAGATAAACACGGGGCCGATCGCTCGTTTCAGGCTCTTCCAACCATTACCGATCACTGCCACCAACAAACCGCTGGGGAAGGCAGATATCCCCGTAAGCAGGGCAGAAAGCGGCGCCAGTTCCTCACCCGAAAGGCCCGTGACGGCGATCAGGGTTTGGAATGAAGTCGCTAGCGAGCCAAATGTGACCGCCCACCCATCACCCATCGATGCCATAGCCACTGCCTGGATAGGTGTAAAGCCCAACCCGACCAGCATCGGGGCGCATACGGCAACCGGCACGCCAAAACCGCCCATCCCCTGCAAAAAAGTGACCATCAGCCAACCGATCAACAGAGACTGCATTACCCGGTCTTCGGTCAAACCGGGCAGTGCCTTCCCAATCATACGGATCGCGCCAGCTTCTCGGGTGATATTAAATAACAAGAGTGCCGTCCAAATGATCAGCAGCACATCCAGGCTGAGCAGGACTGCCTTCGTCTGGGCAACTGCCAACAGGTCAAACCCTGCACCAAAGAACAGCACCGCAATCAGCACCGCTGCAAACCAGCCCATGCCGCCTGCCCGACTGCCGCCCCAATGAAAAGCAAGCATCAATACAACCACCACTACCAAAGGCAAAAGCGCCAGCAGCCAGTTCCAAATTGATAACGATAAATCCATTTTCAAAATCCTCTAATCTTTTTATTATTAAATCTGCGATGAATTAGATCATTAATCCAGGGTAAACCCACCACCTGTGACCGTCAACCGCGCCGACTGCACTCCCGGCGTGCCAGGTTGGCCGCCGCCGGCAAAGACGATGAAATCACCGGGCTCTACCAGCCACCTGCCATTGTCATCCATACAGGCAAGCTGCTCAGGTTGGATCTCAAATTTAAGGCTGGTTTCAGACCCAGGCGCCAGCCGTACTCGCCTGAACCCCACCAGGCTGTGTCGGGGGATAGGAAACGAAGCAGCCTCATCACGCAAATAGATCTGCACGACCTCATCACCTGCGACCTGACCGGTGTTCCTCACTCTGCAATTGACATGCACAATATCGGGTCCGGAAAGGTGGTCATGACTGAGTGACAGATCGAAGGTTTGGAAGGTCGTAAAACTCAACCCGTAACCAAATGGATATAAGACCTCCCCATCAAAGTACCGATAGGTGCGTCCATCCATATCATACGCCTCAAATGGCGGGAGTTGCTCGACAGACTTATAAAACGTGACTGGCAGCCGGCCGCCAGGGTTGGTGTCTCCAAATAAAACCTCGGCGACCGCCCTGCCGCCGGATTGCCCAGGGTACCATGCTTCAATGATCGCCGGGATGTGTTCATTTGCCCAATTGATAGCGATCGCACTTCCATTTAGTAAGACGAGCACTACCGGTGTGCCGGTCTCAGCGACAGCTTTTAGCAAGGCTTCCTGTTCGCCCGGCAGATCAATCTCAGTCCGGTCGCCCTGCGTGATCTCATCTTCAGCCAAACCGGCTTGCTGCCCCTCTTCACCTTCTACCTTTTGAGAGAGCCCCAGCACCACCACAGCCACATCTGCATCCCGTGCAACTTCCAGGGCTGCTTCAAACCCCTTCTGACCCATTTCCGTTATCCCGCACCCCTGGGCGTAAGATACTTCGATCGATGGTGAGACCAATGTCCTGATCCCATCTAGAACTGTGATGGACTCGCTGGGGGTGCCGAAATAATTCCCGCGCAAGACCCATTCATCATTCGCATTAGGACCGATCACAGCAATTCTCTTCAAGTTTTTTGTCAACGGCAAGAAATTATCAACATTTTTGAGCAGCACAATTGATTGACGGGCTGCCTCAAGCGCCAATGCCTGGTTAGCGGGGGAGTTAATTGCCTCGACTGGGATGTGGGCATAGGGCACCTGTTCTGCAGGGTCAAACATCCCCAGCCGGAAACGAACCGCAAACAAATATGTGAGCGCCTCGTCAATATCGCGTTCAGAGAGCAGCCCCCGCCCCACTGCAGCCAGCAGGTATTCATAGGTTGAACCACAGTTCAAATTACAGCCTGCAGTGAGCGCCATTGCAGCGGCTTCCTCAGGCGTGGGCACCAGTTTATGATGTTTATAGATATCCTCGATCGCACAGCAGTCCGAAACAATATACCCATCAAACTCCCAGTTCTTCCGCAGGATATCCTGCAATAGCGTAGGGCTTGCACAGCACGCCTCGCCATTGGTGCGGTTGTAGGCGCCCATCACACCCGCCACCTTCGACTCTTTTACCAGGGCTTTGAAGGCAGGTAAATATGTCATCCATAAATCACGCCGACTCACTTCAGCATTGAACGCATGGCGCAGCGCTTCAGGTCCGCTGTGGACGGCATAATGCTTGGCACAGGCGGCTGTTTTGAGATAGCGTGGATCGTCACCCTGCAATCCGCGCACAAACTGGACCCCTAACCGGGTCGTAAGGTAAGGGTCTTCGCCGTAGGTCTCCTGCCCCCGCCCCCAGCGCGGGTCCCTGAAAATATTGATATTGGGCGACCAAAACGTCAGCCCGGTATAGCGATCATGTACACCCTCACGCAGCGCCTGGTGATGTTTGGCTCGGCCTTCGTCAGAGATTACGTTTGCAATCTGAAAAACCAGGTCTTCATTCCATGTCGCAGCCATACCAATTGCTTGGGGGAAAACCGTCGCGATCCCGGCGCGTGCCACGCCGTGCAGCGCTTCATTCCACCAGTTGTAGGGTGGGATGCCCAAACGGTCAACACCGGGCGCATCATCCATCAATTGGGAGACCTTTTCTGCCAGCGTCATCCTGGCGGTCAGGTTCTGTGCGCGCACCTCGGGTGGGAACTCCGGGTTCAAATAGAGCGGTTGCTTATTGTCGTCTGCCATCCACATGCTCTCCTCAAAAGGTTTGTTATATTATACGCGAGTTTGAACAGCATTCCGCCGCAATTCTTACGGTGAATATCATAGAAAAGGTATGCCTTATTGCATCTTTCTGCACCTTCACAAGAAGATAATCGATGGTAAAATTATGGGTGCTTTAGGGGCAGTGGCGGAATGGCAGACGNNGCAACGGACTTAAAATCCGTCGGTAGTAGTACCGTGTGGGTTCGACTCCCACCTGCCCTATTGCAGAAAGAGAGCGGCTAAACGCCGCTTTTTGGTTTAAGTGTGAGGAGTGCATCGTGAGTGGGGAAAATGAAATGGTCATTGCGAGCAAAGCGAAGCAATCTCTCTTACGTTCAAGATTACTTCCTTACAGAACGCCACGCAATCACTTCGTTTGCAATGACAAACTGAAGGATGCGGTCCGTGATTGACCGCACCGCCAAGTGTTTAAGATAAAGATTGCTTCTGCACCTTGGGCATCGCAATGGCAAAAGGTGGGTTGCGCATTTCACCCCACCCCATGACCATGACTATACTAAATTACAGAGCCTTCTCTTGGGAGAAGGTGGCACGCCGCAGGCATGACGGCTTGCCCTGAGGAGGAACGACGTGAGGGATGAGGGAATATTGATTAAAAATTGGTCATTGCGAGCAATGCGAAGCAATCTCTCGCTGGATAAGGTCACTTAAACAAAATAGCTGCACCTCAGAAAACCAAGCCTTCCCCTATAGTGCAGCAGAACACCCCCAAGTATAAAAGAGGCACAACGTAATGAATGAGGGAAAATAATTCACCCAATGTTCAGATTTACAATTCCAAAACTAGTAAATCGGCTCTCCTGGAAATTGAAAAATGGGAACATGACTCCCAACAACAAATAATTGACAAAGTACTCTCAAATCTCTATACTGGAATTAATAATAGATTAACAATTTCTTGTATTGGAGGAAAAATGAAAATGAGGATCTTGATCATAAACATAATGCTACTGGTTTTATTTTTATCAGGGTGTGTATCAGGAGAAACAATTGTGTCTCAGGCTACATCTCCACAAGAGATTGAAGCGCCAACAGTTCACGGGAAACTCACATACTCATCCAGGCCAATTAATGGTGCAAAGGTCTCATTGGAAGCCTATCGAGATGAGGCCTGCGTCAAACTTTCAGAAAACACTGAGCTTTCTGATGCAGAAGAACAAGAATTGGATGAATGTACAAGCGATTATGCAACAACCACATCCAATGCAGAAGGCCAGTATGAGTTTTCAGATGTTGAGCCAGGCTGGTATAAATTAAGTTTCGACTGGATTCTGGATGGTGAACCTGACAGCCAATTTCCTTTTGAAATCGTCAATGATTTTCTGATTGCATATTATGAGACAGATTCGTCACCTAAAAAATACTCTGCCCTAGCTCAAGCTTTAACCAAGTTTTATTTCACCGGCGAAGAAGATATCGTGATCGATTTTTAATCGTCCTTCTATTGACTAACCTTCACAGGATAGATCACTTTTCTTTAATTGCTATATAAATCTCCGTCACCAGATTCACAAACAGGGTAAGCCTGCACTCCACAGGTGTGACAGATGAGAGGCAACACGAGACCGACTGAGATCGCTGCTTCGCCGCGCCGCTCCTCCTCGCGATGACAAAAATCAATTGAAACCTTCTCTTGGGAGAAGGCGGCACGACTCCAGCGTGCCGGATGAGGGTTTTTCCATCTGATACTAGCCTCATCAGTCATCTAACGCTGACAGCTTCTCCTGAAGCGCAGCGGAACACCCAAAGGTGCTAGGAGAAGCCATAAAGCCTCCCTGTAGTGCAAGGAAACACCTCCAGGTGCAGAGAGGGAACGACGTAAGGGACAAACAACCATCCTCCTTACCTCTTCAACCCCCAAACTACCAATTTCCATTCACCATAACCAAAGTTGATTTTTCCTAATCACCAATCACATATCACCAAAAACTGCTTTTTATTGTTATAATCAATAACCTATAACCCCTGATCGTTTTCCTGTACAATAACAACATCATATTGATTTTCGCTGACAACCAAAAACCATAAATTCGCCCTTATTAGTCGTTTGGTAACAAGGAGAGAAAAATGTTCAAAAAAGGATTGATCATCACAGCCTTTATCCTTTTCCCGCTGGTGATAGGTTTAGCATGCAGTTTGAGTCAACCTGACCCCACGGCGACACCTGTCCCAACCGCAACTGAAGTCGTGATGGCAGAACAAACCGAACCCACAGAAGAGGTAATTACTCAGGAACCTACCTTACCGCCAACTGAAGAATCTGAAAGAGAACTCAATCCCCTCAATTCTTCTGATGCTCAAGGATTGGTTCTGCTGGATCAAAGCTTATGGGCACAAAAGGAAGGCGTGGTATTTGTCTCCTTCTTTATCGAAAACCCGAACGAAGATCTTGTTTTTGAAGATACTGAATATACGATCTACTTATATGATGCCAATGGAAATGAGATTGACAGCGACTATTCGAACATCCGCTATCTGTATCCCCAACAGGCCTTCGGCATCACCCATTATTTTTATCTTTCTGATGAAAGCGTTACGGTAGATTCTGTGGATGTAGACTGGACTCATGAAAAAACTTTTTCTTCAGAAGGATTCACCAACCCCATGACATCTAAAGAAGTCACTTACTGGCAGAACGACGACTTTCCAATCGTGACGGGAAGTATTTTCAACGACAGCTCACAAACTTACACCGATGTGCGTATCAATATCATCTGTTATGACAGTGCATCTGAGATTGTTGGCGGAGGATATACTTATTTAGACTTTGCCCCTAACAACGATTACATGGGATTTATCTCTTACGTGGATATTTTTGATGAGCAGGCAAGCTCCTGTGAGATTTATCCAACATTGACCTACACCATACAGGGCAAAGAAGGCAATGATTTTTGGAACGATGTCACGGTTGTGAATGACTACTTCTACGAAGATGACTATGGCGGCATTTTAGGCGGTGCTGTTATCCAAAACAATACCGATCAAATTCTTCAAAACACTGTCTTGTATGCCACCTTCTATGATGACACCAATAAAGTGACCACAACAGGCACAGCCTATGTCGACATTATCATGCCAGGTGCAGATGTCGGCCTGGCACCCTGGGTCGTCAGCCCTCCAGAAGGAGCAAATACAACAAACTACGATATCCTCGTGCTGCCAGGTGAAGTGCTGTCTGGCTATGAACTGGCTGAAAATCCCTTCATCATCAATGACGCACAGATCACCGGTGACTATAACGATTATGTCACTATCTCCTTCACCAACACTTACAACAAATCAATGTCTGAAGTGGATGTCTATATCCTGCTCTACAACGCAGACGGCCTGATCATTGGCGGCGGGAATGACTGGACAACGGAACCCATACCGGCTGGCGGCACATCCGAAGCTGAGATTTGGGTCAATTTTGCGGATGGTGAAACCGTGGATACAATCGAGGTATGGATCACGCCCAATTTATGGACGGAATTCGATTAATTTTCGCCATTAAAATGATCAAGGTGCGGACTTGGTCGTCCGCACCTTTTTTGTTACTTGTTAATTAATGATTTATGATCAAATCGTCCACTGATCGTGCACGACCCCGACCAGGAACCAGGTACCATTCTCCTGCTTGAATACAAGCCTCAGGCTCTCCCAATCCATACCCTCATACTGGGGGTCAAACCCGCTAAAGTGATATTCAACAAAAGAGCTGTCCGGGTAAAACTCGCTGATATTGTTAATCGTGTTGCCTTGACCAAGCCGCTGGTTGACGGCCATCTGCTCTGCATTAGCAAAATCAGATGTGTATACAAATTCATCATAATAGGCGTCAAAGGTCAATTCGATCGGCTCGCCAGATCCATCATACTGCCCCCAAACATAAACTTCCTCAGAGCCTGCCAAGTCAGCCAGGCCGCCGGGCATGAACACCTGATGCGATTCTTGAATGTAGCCGTAAGGTGAAAAACGGACGCCTTCGGTTGGGTGAACAAATTCTGCTAATTTTTCGAGATCGCGTGTCTTTAGTACATTGATCACCTGTGCTGCTGTTTCTTCAAGGGTTAATGCCTTTGTCGGTTCCATTGTGAGGGTTGGCGTTGCCAGATCTGCCGGCGGAGTTTCTTCCACCTCCGGCCGAATGACCACACAGGAGGTTACTAAGAACAACAGGGTTGAAAAAAGAATCAACGTTTTTCTCATGTTATCATCCTTTCTTAATATTGATTAATCTTGATGACTTACATTTAGATTCTACCTAATCCACAAGAAATTCCAACCCCCCAATAATTCTTAACAATTTAATAAACTAAAAAAAGATATTTTTTACAAGAATTTTGCTTGACAACCTTATATCAAATAGTATAATCAAACGCTTGAAAATAATCTGGATGGATAACTGAGAAATTCAATTCTGCCTTCCAGTCAATCAATTTTCAGGTATGATTAAGTAACGAAAATACAGTTATTAATCATTTCGGGACATTCGCAAGTTTTTTAGAACCGCTACGATTGCCACCAAACAAGTAGAACCGAGTTGGATTTGTTTGAATTGTCAATTCTGGATGGTGTCTTCAAGATAAGCAAAGAGTCGTTCCTGATCGCAAGAAAGAACCAAAAACCTTACGACCCCGAACGTATTCCCTGTTTTACAGACACTAAAATACTTAATATCTCTCCTTCTAAGTAAGGTTATTTTGGATTTAATTAATCAGTTGAAAACGACAAGGTGAAAGACATGATGGATCAAAACAGAGTAGAAGCAAGCGGGCTCATTTATAAGGATCATATTGGGATGGTAGGATTGATTGGCATCCCAACTCATCCTGGGATTGGTGGACAATACTTTTCGAAGCTTGCAGATTCTGGCATTCACCTCGAATTAATCGTCAATCTTTTCGATGGTGACAAATATGATCACATCCTCGTGTGTGTTGATCGCGATGACCTCGAGTTGACCATGGAGATCACACAGAAAATTCACGAAGTGGTTGGCAGCCAATCGGTCATTCATGATCAACAGGTCGCCCTGGTGTGCATTTCCAGCCTAGATTTTGAAGAGAGCCAGACAATCGCCGGGCATATGTTCAAAACCCTTGGCGATCACGGCATCAACATCAAAGGCATCAGCACATCCGTCTCTTCTGTCACCTGTTTGGTCCACGCTGACGATCTCCAGCAATCGCTGAATGCATTACGCCAGGCTTTTATCCTGCCATAATCCAACCAACACCCAAAAGACAGACTAATGATGACACCTACGCCAAGCGCTAACAACCACACAGGCAAGATCGTTCGATTGATTGGTCCTGTAATTGATATTCATTTTCCTGACCGGAAATTACCATCTTTACAGACAGCATTGAATATTCCGGTAGGCGAAAGAATAATCACGGTTGAAGTATTAGAACATCTCGATGAGCACACAGTTAGAGGTGTAGCGATGGAATCGGCTGAAGGCTTACGCCGGGAAATGACGGTATATGATACAGGGTCTCAAATCCAGGTACCGGTCGGTAAAGCCACCCTCGGTAGAGCCTTCAACATTCTGGGTGAAACGATTGATGGGGGTGATCAAATCTCTGAAGACGTCGAAAGGCAGGGTATCCATCAACCCCCACCCGCTTATGTGGAACAGCGTCCCTCCAGTGAGTTGTTTATCACGGGGTTGAAAGTGATTGATCTCCTTGCACCTTTTGTTCGCGGTGGTAAGGTTGGGCTTTTGGGCGGCGCAGGCGTTGGCAAGACCCTGCTGATCATGGAAATGATCCGGCATACTTCAGCTGTACACGAAGGTGTATCGGTGTTTGCTGGTGTCGGCGAACGCACCCGCGAGGGCAATGACCTTTATTTGCAAATGAAACGCTCTGGCGTATTGGATGATGCCATCCTCGTCTTCGGTGAGATGAACGAACCCCCCGGCGCACGTTTCCGAGCCGTATTTACTGCCTTAACAATGGCTGAGCATTTTCGAGATTCTGAACATCAAGATGTTTTGTTATTCATTGACAATGTCTTTCGCTACATCCAGGCGGGCGGCGAAGTTTCAGCGCTGTTGGGCAGAATGACCAGTGCTGTGGGCTACCAGCCCACCCTGGCAACTGAAGTTGGCGAATTGGAGGAGCGAATTGTTTCAACCAAGGATGGCGCGATCACATCCATCCAGGCAATTTATGTGCCCGCAGATGATTTAACAGACCCTGCACCAGCAGCGACTTTCTCTCACCTGGATGCTACCGTTGTTCTTTCGCGGCAACTTGCCAGCCAGGGCCTTTACCCTGCTGTCGATCCATTGGAATCAGGTTCACGCATCCTAACCCCAAGAATCGTTGGCGAAAAACATCATAAAATCGCCAGCCGGGTACGCGAAACATTGGCACGTTATAAAGAACTCCGGGATGTGATTGCCATCTTAGGCATGGAGGAATTAGCCGAAGAAGACCGCCGGCTTGTGCAGCGCGCCCGCAAGATCCAGCGGTTCCTGACACAACCCTTCTTCGTCGCCGAAGCGTTCACCGGGCGTGAAGGTGTCTTCATTCCCTTGGAAGAAACTTTACGCGGGTTTGAAATGATCCTTAATGGTGAATTGGACGAGATTCCGGAAAGATATTTTTACATGACCGGTACGATTGACCAGGTGCGAGAGGCTTTTCAACAGCACCAAAAAGGCGAACAACACCAACAGACCGATGATACTTCTGTAAACAAGGATGAGGTTGCCACATCAAGCGAGGCAGTCAAATGACATCTGAAATGCAGTTAGAAGTGTTAACTCCTGATAAAGTGGTTCTGACGACAACCACCCCATCCATGCAGGTGTTGCTGCCAGATGGCTGGTGGGGCATCCTGCCCGGGCATGCACCGCTGATCTCCTTCATTGACGCAGGTATTATTCATTATCAAACCGGAGATGGCAAACGATACATTTCTATTTACCAGGGCACAGTTGAGATTCAGAAACAAGCCGACGGTATCACACGGGTGTTAATCCTGACCTCTGCTGCCGAAGAAGGAGCTGACCTGATTGAAGCACAGAATGCTCTTGAGCAGCAAGCTGCCCTGTTGGCAGAAAAAGCAAAAGAAGCCAATATGGAATTCAACCAGCTCAGGCTGTCACTGGAAAAATCATTGAAAAATGCAGATATTTCGGATTTGAGATTATGAGGTCGGAAAATAAATCTACACCGCCCCCCAAGATCGAACCGGCCAAAAAAGCCGAACAGGATCCAACCCAGCAAAGCTCCCAGAAAGAAGCCAGCGGGATGGGTTTATTGGCACAAGTAACAACACTTGCCTGGAATCTGGTGCTTCCGATCGTTGGTGGTGTTTTACTCGGTGAATATCTTGATAAACGAAATGACAGCGGTGTGACCTGGACCTTAAGTTTACTGGTTCTGGGTGTGATCATTGCTTTTAGCAATCTTTACAACCTTTATATGGAGCATGGATATGGTCCTGCGAAAAATACTAAAGATGATGACAAGGTAAACCATGATCAAGAAGCATAAAAAGACTCTCTCACTTCTTTTTGCGGTCGCTCTGGTGGTGGCAATGGCACTGATTAGTTTCGAAATCCGATCCAGAACGGGGTTTGAACCAGAACCCGTCGCTGATGAGATTGCACCCCATACCGTCTTCTCTATCGGACCAGTACAGGTCACATCCACTGTGATTAACACCTGGATTATGATCGGTTTATTAGGGATTGCATCATTCTTTATTGGCAAATCGTTTAAAGTCCGTCCTGGCATGCTGCAAAATGCTATTGAGTGGCTAAAAGATGCAATAGAGGGGATCATCTCAGAAAACATTGATTATAAGGACTCTCATCTATTTTTCCCCATTGTAGCCACGCTGGCAATCTTTATTGGCGTATCTAACCTCTTAGGATTGATCCCTGGCTTGCGATCACCCACACCAGATATCAACACACCCTTAGCCATGGCTTTAATTGTGTTTTTTACAGTGCCCTATTTTGGAATCAAAACTCGCGGGTTGGGAGGTTACCTCAAGCATTATGTAGAACCAATTTTTTTGATGCTGCCTATTGAAATCGCCAGCGAAATAGCCCGTACATTTTCGCTTTCATTCCGCCTCTTTGGGAATATCATGGGAGAAGAAATCATCATCGCCATTTTGTTCCTGATCTCGCCCTTTATCCTGCCGGTACCAATGATGCTCTTCAGCATCTTTACCGGCGTTTTGCAGGCGTATATTTTTACCCTGCTGTCATGTGTTTATATTGGCGGGGCTGTTAAAGCCCAACATTAAAAATTTACATAATAAGGAGTTGTAAGATGGATTGGAGTACATTACCTTGGGATAAGATTTTTGTGATCGTCACAGTTTTGGTTGCTGGTCCAGGAATCATTTTTGGAATCTCGGTTCCAGCAATTGGACAGGCGATTGTTGCGATGAGCGGCCTGAAAGCGATCAGCCGTCAGCCAGAAGCGGGTGACCGCATCAACAGCATCGTTCTGCTTTCACTGGCAATGCTTGAATCGCTGGCAATCTATGTGCTGGCTGTCATCCTCATTCTCGTGTTCGCAAACCCCATGCGCTCATTTATTCTTGGCAGTTGATCACATTGGAGAATACTGGATTATCAACATTTTCACATGACCCTGTGAGACAACCATGCTTGACTTAAACATCAGTACAATATTGTTACAAATGGCCAATTTTTTCATATTGGTCTTCATCCTCTACCGGTTCTTGTTCGGGCCGCTGCAATCCATGCTCAAAAAACGTGCCATCGAAACCACACGAGCAATGGATGAGGCAAAACAAGCACAGCAAGCGGCAGAAGAGTCACGCCGTGAATATGAGGAAAAAACGAATAACCTCGACGCTGAAATTGCCGCCCGTAAGAATGAAGCGCGGATCGTGATCGAACAGACAAGGGGACAAATGTTGCGAGATGTTCAAAAGCAAATTGAGCATCTGCAATCGCAAACCGAAGAGACCCTTTCACGATTACAAAGTGAAGCTATTCAGCATCATAAAGAAAAACTGGGTGAAGTGTCTTCGAATTTCGTACGAGGGATCATGACAGATCTCATGTCACCTCAGCTTCAAAAATCACTGCAAGATAAGTTCCTCGATCAGATGAAAGAAATGGAACTTGGAAAATTTGTCGAAGGCACTTCTCCTGGTGAAACGCCTTATATCAAGGTAATCACTGCTAACTCAACAACCGAATCATATCAGGAATACGTCAGCTCCACACTGGAGAAAAAATTGCCTATTCCATTCAATTTAACCTTTGAGGTTGATTCTGGACTTATTGCAGGTGGAATTTTAAAGTTCGAGAACGAATTAATTGATGGCAGCCTGCAAGGTCAAATTGAACAACTTCAGAAAAAATACCAGGAAATGGTATGACTAACAAACAAGATCTGAACATACCCCAATCCCCAGAAAATGAGCAGAGCGAGTCACCGCTTCGCTCAGAAGATCTGCTGGACGAATTCTCGCAATACATTAATAACAAACAGCAGAAATTATCTAAATTAGGGGATCAATTCAAGAAAAAAACTGTTAAACACAGGCAAGCTCTTGAGAAATCAACCGAGCATGTGGAATACCAATTAGTCACCGAAAATATTGGTACCGTTAAACAAATTGGTGACGGTGTTGCAATCATCTCTGGCTTGAAAGGTGTCATGGAAAATGAACTGGTTATCTTCCCCGATGGCACCTTTGGCTTGGCGATGGATTTGCATGAATACACAGTTGGGTGCGTCATTTTAGGTTCAGGAGAAAACATCCAGGCAGGTGATATTGTTCGTGAAACTGGCAGGGTGGTGGATGTGCCAGTCGGAAAAGAACTGCTCGGCAGAGTCGTAAATGCTCTCGGGCAGCCAATCGACGGCTTGGGAGCCCTGGAAACCAAGGATTACCGTCCCATTGAATTCCCTGCCTTAGGATTCATTCATCGCTCCCCTATTGACACACCTCTTCAAACGGGTATTAAAGCCATCGATTCGATCATCCCTCTTGGTAAAGGGCAACGTGAGTTGATCATCGGTGATCGGCAAACGGGCAAATCAGCAATAGCCATAGACACCGTGATCAACCAGAAAAACCAGAATGTTTATTGCATTTATGTCTGCATCGGGCAAAAGATGTCCACTGTCGCCCAGATCGTGGATACCTTCCGTGAGTATGGCGCAATGGAATACACGACCGTCATCTCAGCCAGCGCAGAAGATTCCCCCTCACTAATTTACCTGGCACCCTATGCGGGTTGCGCCATGGCGGAAGAATTCATGTACTCAGGGCAGGACGCCCTCGTAATCTATGATGACCTCTCCAAACACGCGATTGCCTACCGTCAGCTTTCACTACTCCTCGAACGTCCTGCAGGTCGCGAGGCTTACCCCGGTGACATTTTCTATCTACATTCAAGGCTGCTGGAACGCTCTGCCAATCTCTCAAAGGAAAAAGGCGGCGGCAGCATGACCGCTCTTCCGATCGTAGAAACCCAGGCAGGCAATATTTCCGCCTACATCCCGACCAACCTGATTTCCATCACTGACGGACAGATTTATCTCAGCACCAATTTATTTGATGAGGGCATCTTGCCTGCCATTGATATTGGTCTGTCGGTTTCTCGTGTAGGCGGCTCAGCTCAAAATGACGCCATGCGAGCAGTTTCAAAGGACCTATCGCTGGATGTTGC
>NPIE01000348.1_pt2 | contig 99692 bp, 85 predicted proteins | sample 8637661 | NCBI WGS metagenome assembly NPIE01 (sample SAMN07420842, study PRJNA396082) | bioreactor metagenome | isolation source: sample BA12 brine-fed electro-methanogenic bioreactor BA | place: Japan: Kochi | collected 2016-12-09
GCTCAAAAAAGGCCAAACTTCAGGTAGCGTCGCTGTGCACAGCGACGCTACTAGTGCCGCGCGTCCTTTGTGGTTCCACTGATTCCGCCCCTCAAATCGAAATACCACCCCCGCCAGCTTGACAGCCCGCCCGGCCCGATTTACTGTTCTGGTGTGCGCAGAACCCACCCTGCAGGAGAAACCGCCATGCCCCTGGAACGCTTCGAGCGCTTCGCCCTGGAACAGATGACCGCCACCCGCCTGCCCGGCCTCAGCGCCGCCGCCATCAAAGACGGCGCGGTGGTGTGGCAGCGCGGCTTTGGCTTCCGTGACGTGGAGGCGCGCCAGCCCGCCACCCCCCGCACGCTGTACGGCATCGCCTCCATGACCAAATCCTTCGCGGCCCTGGCGATCTTCCAGCTGGCAGAGGCGGGCCGGCTCACGCTGGATGACCCGGTGGAGCAGCATCTGCCCGCCTTCAAACTGCGGCCCGGCGGGGAGTCCGTGCGGCTGTGGCACTTCCTCTCGCATTCATCGGGCATCCCGGCGCTGGGCTTCTCCGAGCAGGACATTAACGCCCACGTGCAGGGCAAGCCGAGCCTGCCCCTGGGGAACGCGGATGACCTGCTGGCGTTCGTCAACGGCGCGGAGGACTGGGTGCTGCACAAACCCGGCGAGGCGTGGTACTACCTCAACGAGGGCTACGGCCTGCTGGGCGCGATCATCGAGCGCCTCAGCGGGCAGTCTTTCGCGGCCTACGTGACCGAGCGCATCCTGCACCCCCTGGGCATGGCGCGCAGCTTCTTCGACCGGGCCAGCGCGGAAGCCGACCCTGACACAGCGACGGCCTACACCCTCACCAGCGGCGGGGAGCGCTACCCCGGCGGCTACACGTACAACCCCTTCCCGGCCAAAGGCGGCCTGATCAGCAACACAGAGGACATGGCGCGTTACCTGCGCATGTTCCTGGGCGGCGGCGCGCTGGACGGGGCGCGGATCGTCAGCGCAGAGAGCCTGGCCAGCATGACGACCCCGCGCATCACCCGCCCGGAGCGCAACGCCTCCTTCGGCCCGGCCGGATACGCCTGCGGCCTGCAGGTGCTGGAGGACTTCCACGGCCTGCGCGTGATTGAGCACGGCGGCTCCGTCCTAACCGCGACCAGCCACATGGCCTGGGTGCCAGAGGCCGGCGCGGCGATCGTCGTGCTGGCGAACGGCGCGGGCTACCCCATGAACCACTTCGCCTATTACGGGCTGGCCGAGCTGCTGGGCCATGACCCGGAGGCGCTGCCCTTCGTGCGGCGCGCGCGGCGGCTGGCGGCGCTCTCCGGCGTGTACCGCACCTACCACGGCACGATGCAGGCCCGCATCCGCCCGGCGGGCGACCTGCTCCAGTTCAACAACATGAACACTTACGACGATGCGCTGACCGCCACCCTGCTGCCCGACGAGCCGAACAACCCGGAGAACACGGCCTTTCATGTCCTGGCGGCCGGCACGCAGACCCCGGTCATGTTCACGCTCAAAGCGGATGGCGGCGTGGAGATGGTTTACGGGCGCTACCTGTTCCGCAAGGTGGGGGAGCTGAGCTGATGGCCGACCCGATCCGCGTCCTGCACTTTGCCGATATTCACATCGGCATGGAAAACTACGGCAAGACCAACCCCGAAACCGGGCTGTCCTCCCGCGTGCTGGACTTCTTCGCGCGGCTGTACGAGATGCGCGACTACGCCGCCGCCCACGAGGTCGACCTGATCATCTTCGCCGGGGACGCCTTCAAAACCCGCGCCCCCAGCCCAACCCACCAGCGCGAGTTCGCCCGCTTCGTGCGCGATCTGGCGGCGCTCTGCCCGGTGGTGCTGCTGGTGGGCAACCATGACCTGCCCGCCAACGCCAGCAAAGCCGCCAGCATCGAGATTTATCACACGCTGGACGTGCCGAATGTGACTGTCGGGGTGGATTACGCCCTGCACCGCATCGAGACGCGGCGCGGCCCGGTGCAGGTCGCCACCGCGCCCTACCCGATCCGGGCGCGCCTGCTGGCGGAGCGCAAGACGCGCGGCCTGAACATCGAGGAGATGGATGACGCCCTGCAGCAAACGCTCGAAAACCGCCTGCGCGAGCTGGCGGAGCAGGCCAATGCCGACCCTGCGCCGCGCCTGCTGGCCGGGCATTTCAGCGTGGCCGGGGCGCTCTTTGGCTCCGAGCGGGCGGTGATGCTGGGGCGGGATGCCGCCGTAAGCCTGGACGCGCTGGCCGACCCGCGCTGGGATTACGTGGCGCTGGGCCATATCCACAGGCACCAGAGCCTGACCACTGACGCCCCACCGGTCGTCTACAGCGGCAGTATCGAGCGCATTGACTTCGGGGAGGAAGGCGATCCAAAAGGCTTCTGCTGGGTGGAGCTGGCGCGGGGGCGGGCGGACTGGCGCTTTGTGGAAGTGGCCGCGCGCCCGTTCGTCACCGTGCGGGCTGACGCGCGCGCCAGCCGCGACCCCACCGCCGACGTGCTGCGCGAGGCCGGGCGACTGGATGTCAGCGGCGCGGTGGTGCGGGTCAGCGTGCGGCTCAGCGAGGGCAACGCCCACCTGCTGCGCGACCTGGAAATCCGGCAGGCGCTGATCAGCGCCGGGGCCGACCATGTGGCCGCCCTGCAGCGTGACATCGAGCGCCCCGTCCGCGCTCGGCTGGGCAGCAGCCCGGAGCAGCTCGCGCCGGAGGAGCTGCTGGAACGCTACTTCCAGGGCAAGGACGTGCCGCCGGAGCGCATCGCAACTCTGCTGGACGCTGCCCGCAGCCTGTTTGAAACGGAATAACACCCGGTCTGCCACAAGGGGGGGACTGCCATGCTACGCCTGAATCGCCTGCTGTTTGCGCTGGATGGGCTGCTGCTCATCGGCGTTGCCCTGTTCTTGTTCGCGGGGATGGAGGCCGTCCCGTTCCACGGCGACGAATCCACCCTGATCTGGCTCAGCCGCGACTATTACACGATCGTCCACGAACACAACCCGGAGGCCGTGATCTTCCGGCAGCCGCCCCTTGATGGCGCGCGCCAGTGGAACCGAGTGATGACCGGGGCGATCGCGCCGCTGACGATGGGGCTGGCCTGGGACGTGGCCGGCTTCACCCCCGCCGACCTGAACGCACCCTGGGACTGGGAAAACGTGCGCGGCATGACCGGGATGCGCTGGACGCTCAACGAACGGGCGGGCGCGCTGCCCGGCCCGGAACTGCTGCGCGCGGCGCGCTTCCCCTCCACGCTGTTCACGGCCCTCAGCGCGGCATTTCTGCTGGCGATCGTGCTGACGCTCACCCGCGAGCTACCGCCCCTCATCCGCCACCCCGCCGCCTGGACAGCCGCCCTGCTCTACAGCACCAGCCCGGCGGTGCTGGTCAACGGGCGGCGGGCCATGCAGGAAGGGGCGATGCTGTGCTTCACGGCACTGGTGATCCTGGTGGCGCTGCAGGCCATCCGCGTCATCCAGGGGCCGCGGCCCACCCGCCGCCGCCTGACCGGCTGGCTGATCCTGCTGGGGGTGGCAGGCGGCGCGGCAATGGCGAGCAAACACACGTCCGCCCTGGCCTTCGGGCTGGCGCTGCTGGTCGTGGGGCTGGCCCCGCTCCTGAGCCGGTGGCGTCAGCGCGTGCCGGAGGGTCTGCCCCTCAACCGGGCGCACGTCTTCGGCGTGATCGGGGCGGGCTGCCTGGGAGTGCTGGTCTTCGGGCTGCTGATGCCGGTGTGGTGGTTTGGGCCGCACCTGCTCGTGATGGCCGGGCTAACGCTGATCGCGTTCACGCTGAGCCTGGGGCCAGCCGGGCTGCGGCGCTGGCTGCCGCTGGGCGCGGCGGCGCTGGCGATCTTCGCCGCGCATGATGCCGCCCCACGCGTTTTTGTGGAGATCATAGGGCTGCCGATCTACCTCGGCGAGATGCGCGCCAACCTGATCGCGAGCCAGCAGGGCCAGTACCTCGGGCCGGGCGACCAGCCGTCACAAGGGACGATCCTGATCGAGGAGGCGTTTTTCGCCCCGGCGGAGTATTACGAAGACCCCACCTGGGCCGTGTTTGAAACCACCACCGCCCAGATCGCGGCCTATGAAGCGAGCGGGCTGGCGGGGGTCAGCGGGCCGGTGCGCGGCGCGATCCTGATCGGGCTGGGGCTGGCCGGGCTGGCGGCGGGCCTGCGCCGCTGGCGGGATGGCGGGCGCTGGCTGATCGCGCTGTGGCTGCTGAGTGGGGCGGGCGTGATGTTCTTCACCCCGCTGCCCTGGCAGCGTTACTACCTGATCCTGCACGCACCGCTGGCGGCCCTGGCCGGGCCGGGCCTCGCCGCGCTGCTGGCAGGCGCTGTGTCCCTGCGCCGGCCGGCGGCTTAACCCGCGCCGAACGGCGGCTGAAGCTGCCCCGCAATATACCGGATGAACGCCTGAAGCTCGGCCACGTTATCCGGCAGCGGGGTATCCGGCCAGTCCACCGCGCTCCCCACCAGCGCCGCCCAGCGCGGCGGAAGCGTCTCCAGCGCCCAGCGGGCCGCGACCGGCTTGGAGACGATCGCCCCGTGGGCCAGCGTGTACAGGATGCGCGGCATGGTCAGGATGGCGTACATGCGGTAGCCCTCCGCGCTCAGGTGCGAGTCGTCCGCCACCATCGGCAACCACCAGAACGCGAACAGGTCGCGCACCGCCCGGCGCAGCGCATCCGGCGTCACGGGATCGATTAGCGTGTCCGGCGGCGGCCCGGCCAGCGTGATGCCATGCTCGCGCAGCACGTGGCGCTGCACCACCCAGTCCATATCGTGGGCGCTCACCGTGAGGTCGGGCGCGCCCCGGTCGATGTGCGGGTGGTGGATGTCCGGCGGGGCGTAGCGCCGCAGCGCCGCGCGCGGGATGTACGACCCCTCCAGTTCCAGCGCCCAGCGGCCCGGCCCCGCCCCCAGGCGGCGGTGCATCGCCTGGAGCGCGACCAGCGCCGCGCCTTCCACCGGGGATTCCGTCACCACCACAAAATCAACATCGCTGCGCCGCGGGTCGAAGTCCCCCAGCGCCAGCGAACCGTACAGGACCATCCCCACGAACTCAGCCCCCAGAATGGCGCGAACCTCTGCCAGCAGGCGGGCGAGCAGCGCGTCAATCTCCGGGTATGCTGTCCAGGCCATCCCGCCCTCCCCTGAGCTTCACACGAGCGCTCTTTGAGTATACAGTCCCCCCAACAAAAAACCGCCTCCGGGGAATGGAGGCGGTTGAGGTCAGCGGCGGCGACAAATCACCACCGCATCACTCGCGGGTTAATTACTGGCGGGCCGCGCGGCCAGCGTCACTTCCAGCGTGATCTCCTTGCCATCGCGCAGCACGCCCAGCGTAATCGTCTGCCCAACTTCCGTCTCGGCGGAAAGGAAATGCACCAGGTCGTCAAAGACGGTCAGCGGCATGCCATTGGCGGAGACAATCACATCCCCGCCCACCGGGACGGCCTGGCCCTCATATTCCATTTCGCGATCGTTGCCCTCCAGCCCTGCGCGCAGGGCCGGGCTGTTGCTGGAGACGCTCGCCACCAGGATGCCGGCCTGCGTACGCTCCAGGCCCATCAGCTCGGCCGTGATCGGGTCCATCGAACGGCCGGAGATCCCCAGCCAGGGATGCTCAAACGCGCCCGCGTCCACCAGCACCGGCACCACGCGGTTCACGATCCGGGCGGGGACGGCAAAGCCGATGCCGCTGTTGTTGCCGCTCTGGGTGCGAATGGCGGTGTTCACGCCGATCACTTCACCGGCCAGATTCAGCAGCGGGCCGCCGGAATTGCCGGGGTTGATCGCCGCGTCCGTCTGGATGATATCCGGCGTGGTGAAGCTGCCCCCGTCTATCGTCGTGCTGTTGGCGGGCAGGCTGCGCCCCAGCGCGGAGACGATACCCGTCGTCATCGTGCCGGACAGCCCGAACGGGTTGCCGATGGCCACGACCATCTGGCCCACCCGCAGCGCGTCCGAATCGCCGACCGGCAGCGGGGTCAGGGGCGGGGCTTCCGCCGGGTCGACCTTAATCACGGCCAGGTCGCTGTCCGGGTCGCGGCCCACCAGCTCCGCTTCCACCTGCGCGCCGTTCTCAAAAATCACGGTGATGTCAATTGCATCCCCGGCCACGTGGTTATTCGTCACGATATGCCCGGCAGAATCAAAAACAAAGCCCGACCCCTGGCCGAAGCCGCCCTGCTCCACCACCTGGATGCTGACGATCGCGCTGCTCACCTGGTCATACAATTCGATGAACCGGGTTTCCAGCTCGGTGAAGGCCACGCTGCTCTGCGCGTCCACCGGGGCCACCACGCTGCCAGGCAGCAGGAGGTTCAGGCCCAGCAGCAGCGCGGTGAGTAGCGCGGCGCCGCTGAGCATCCAGCCCAGGCGTTCCTTGAATGTGTGCATGCGGTGCTGCTCCTCTCTTACACGACAACGTTATCAATACCGTTGAAGTCCACTATACCGTATGAGTATGAACGATAACGCGCAGAAGTGAAAATGGGCTGAGAAGCGCATAGAAATCCCATAAGAAAGTCTGAGGTACACTAGGCGCAGAAACCACCAATCTGCCACAGGAGGCCAGCATGCCCAAGCTCTACGACATCAGCCGCACGCTATCCCCCGCCATCGCCGTCTGGCCGGGGGATTCGCCCTTCAGCGCCACGCGGGTCTCCAGCCTGGAGGCCGGGGACATGGTCAATGTCTTTCACCTGGCGCTCTCCGCCCACACCGGCACGCACATCGACGCGCCCTTCCACACCGAGCCGGAAACCACCCACCCCGCCGACCTGGACCTGACGCCGTTCATCGGCCCGGCCCGCGTGGTCACGGTGACGCGGCGGGCGGGCGGCATCACGCCGGAAGACCTGGCCGGGCACGACCTGGCGGGCGTGCAGCGCCTGCTGCTGCACACCTGGTACAGCGATGAAATCCCTGACGAGCGTTTTGACGAAGGGTATGTTTACCCCACCCCGGCGCTGATGGACTGGCTGGCCGACCAGGGTGGGCTGCTGCTGGGGGTAGACGCCCCCTCGGTCGATCCGTTCGGCAGCAGCACGCTGGAAGGGCATCACCGCCAGTTCGCGCGCGGGCTGCGCAATATCGAAAACCTGTTCCTGCGGGATGTGCCGGATGGGGAGTATGAGCTGGTGGCGCTGCCGCTTAAGATCGCTGGCATCTGCGGCTGCCCGGTGCGCGCCGTCCTGCGCGCGCTGGACTGATCCACCAGCACACAAACAGGGCGCCGGGAAGCCCCAGCGCCCTGGTATTGTCCTTAGCCGCTTGCCCCTACGGGATCACCAGCACCTGCCCGGCATAGACGCGGTTGTAATCCACGATGCCGTTATAGGCCGCCAGGGTCGCCAGGTTCACGCCGTAGCGCAGCGCGATCCGGTACAGGTTATCCCCGGCGACGACGACGTGTGTGCGCGTCGTCGTGCTGCCACCGGGCGTGCCGCCGGGCGGCGTGTACACGCCGGAAGGCAGCGTATTGCTGGTGACCGGCAGGTTGGCAATCACCCCGCCGTTGGTGCGCGCATAGTAGGCGTTGATCCACTCGTCATAGCCGCTGACCGACTGGAGCTGCACCCAGGAGCCGTTGGCGTTGCGCCCGATCAGCTTCACCTGGTCACCCTGCGCCACCCGCCGCGCGATGTCAAACCCGGTGCTCGGGCCGGTGCGCACGTTCAGGTAGTACACGTTCACAATCGTCGCCAGGTACGGGTCGGTGTAGCCGCCGGAGCCGTCGCCCTCCCCCACCGCGCCGGAAATCGGCAGGCTGAAGCGGTCGCCGTAGATCGTCAGGTACGCGGCGTTCACCCATTCCACGCTGCCCGAGGCGATCTGCACCCAGGAGCCGTTGCCATTGCGGGCCACCAGCGTGAGCTGCTGGCCGTTGGAGAGGCGCTGGTGCACGGGATAGGACGGGCCGGGGCCGATGCGCGTGTTCAGATAATAGGAGCCGGTGACGACCGCCGTTACGCCGGAAGGCGGTGTGACGCTGCCACTGGTGATGGGCAGGCTGTGAACGCTGCCCGTGGTGGCGACATAGTAGGCATTGATCCACTGCTGTCCCTCACCCTGAAGCTGGACCCAGCTGCCGTCGCCGTTGCGGCCCACCAGCGCGACCTGGTCGCCCAGCGTGACCCTGTGGACCACACTGTACTGCACCCCGGGGCCGGAGCGCACGTTGAGCCGGTAAGCGTTGGTGATGTTGCCGTACAGGATCGTGCCCTGGGCCTCAGCCAACCCCGCCGGGAGCATGATCAGCACCAGGACTGCCGCCAGCAGCCCGGCAACCAACCGATAAAGCCTGCGTTTCTGCATGATAGTCACCCCTCCAGTATAAACACCTGCAAAACAATAGCTGACTTGCTGGTTTGTAGCCTTCACTATGAGCCAATACAATGCCCCTGTCCTTATTATAGACGAATTTCGGAATTATTTAGTTCCAAACCCCTGGTTCGGCTGGTGTTCCTGCTGCGTCTGGCTACAATGAACGGAACGAAAGTTGCAGACTGGGCTGGTTGTTCTTCCACAATGTTACACAGGAAAGGATGGCAACACGATGATACGCAAATTGCGCCCCCTGACCGTTGGGCTGCTGCTGGCGCTGATGCTCCTGCCGCTGGCAGCCGTGACCGCGCAGGGAGGCGCCACCATCAGCTGTGATTCAGAGGCCCCCGGGATAATTGATAACGATTTCTTTTTCAACGAGTGGACGCTGGCGCTGAAATCGGCCCAGGCCGTGACCCTGACCGCCACCGCCACCACGGGCGACCTGGATACCTACCTGGTGCTCAGGAGCTTTGAGGGCGTCACCCTGGCCGAAAACGATGACGGCCCCAGTATGGGCTACGACAGCCAGATCAGCCAGACGCTGGAGGCCGGGCGCTACAGCGTGGAGGTCACCCGCTTCGGGCAGCAGACTGGCCCCTCCTCCGGGGAGTATGTCCTGACGGTGAGCTGCAGCGCGCCGGGCGAGGTCGTGACGCAGCCGAATGTCGAGCCGGGTGAGGGCGTGCTGTTCGCCGATGACTTCAGCGATGAAAGCGGCGGCTGGTGGCTGGGCGAAACCGAGAACGGCGAGGTCTGGATTGCCGATGGCGAGCTGCACGTGCTGAACTACACCGCGGCGACCTATACCGCCGATACAGAACCGGGCCTGGACCTGACCGACTTCAGCCTGAGCGTGGATGCCCGGCTGGTGGGCGGCACGATGGATAACTGGCACTATGTCACGTTCCGTTCCGCCAGCCCTGGCAATTATTACCGGGTTGGCTTCAGCGCGGATGGCTACTACATGGGTGACGTGATCCGGGATGGCAGCCGGGCCGAAGAATGGGCCTCCGCCACCCCGACCAGCGCCATCACGCAGGGCGTCGGCGCGGTGAACACCGCCCGCGTTGAAGTCGCTGGCGACAGCGTGCGCTTCTACGTGAACGATGTGCTACTGATCGACACCATCGTGAGCGCCAGCAACGCGATCCCCTCCGGCGATATCGGGCTGGCCGTGGCCTCTATGGACGGCGCAGACTACAGCGAAGTCGCCTGGGATAACCTGGTGGTGACCGGCCCCGGCGGGGCAGCTGTCAGCGCCGGTCTTGTGGGCGACGTGCTGTTTGCCGACGACTTTTCGACCGATACCGGGGCGTGGTGGCTCGTGTCCGACGAACGGGGCGAGATCACGATCCAGAACGGCGAGCTGGTGATCCGCGACTACTTCGACGATATCGCCTTCTCCACCGGGCCAGTGGACCTGTTCGAGGACGTGGTGGTTGAGGTTGACTCGCGGCTCATCAGCGGCACGGAGAACAACTGGCACTTCGTCGTGCTGCGCTATAGCGAAGACGGCAAAACCTCGCACTACTACCGCGTGGGTTACAGCGCCGATGGCTATTACACCGGCGCCGAGTTCCACGGCGGCGAGCGCACTGACTGGGTGGAGCCCACCCAGACCAGCGCCATCATCCAGGGCGCGGCGACCAACCACCTGCGGGTGGAGCTGGTCGGCACGCACGTGATCTTCTCGATCAACGGCCAGGTGGTGCTGGATACGTTCGCCGTTCAGCCGCTGCCCGCCGGCGAAATCTGGCTCAGCGCGGATGCCCTGGAAGCCTCGGAGACGGTGGTCGCGTGGGATAATTTTGTGGTCACCGCGCCGTAGCATCCCGCTTTCGAGCGCATTTCGGGCCGGGGCCGTCTGCCGCACAGACAGCCCCGGTTTTTGGTTGTCCGGGCGGCGCGGGCCTGTGCTACAATGGCCCCGACTGGCGCACGAACACACAGGAGATAGGCTGATGCGCGTGGTGCTGCAGCGGGTATCGCGGGGCGCGGTGACGGTGGAAGGCGCGGTGGTTGGCGCGGTGGAGGAGGGCTTTGTGGCGCTGGTGGGCGTCACCCACGCCGACACCGAGGCCGAAGCGGCGCAGCTGGCCCGCAAGACGGCTAACCTGCGCGTTTTTGAGGACGAGGCGGGCAAGCTCAACCGTTCCCTGCTGGACGTGGGCGGCGGGGTGCTGGTGATCTCGCAGTTCACACTGTATGCGGACGCGCGCAAGGGCCGCCGCCCGGCTTTCATTGACGCCGCCCGCCCGGAGCAGGCCGAACCGCTGGTGCAGCACTTCGCCGAACGACTGCACGCCCATGGCGTCCGGCACATCGCCCACGGCGTTTTCGGGGCGATGATGACGGTTGAGATCGTCAACGAAGGCCCGGTCACCATCCTGCTGGACACGGACGATCTGTAACCTGCAAAGTTGAAGTCGCCCCCACTCTGCGGCACAATAGGCGACGGTAACCGACCCGGCTGGTGTGCGACGATCTGAGCGAACCCGTGGCAGGCTTCTCCCCCACTTCGATACCCCGCGTGCTGCTGGCCCTGGCGCTGCTGGCGCTGGGCGCGCTGGCCTGCGCGCTCCCTGGCAGCCGGCAGGCCGCCTCTGTAGTCACGCCGCTGGCCGCCGCCAGCGAAGCGCCCACCCGAATCGCGGGGGGCGGCATCCCGCTGACCGCCACGCCCACCATCACGCCGACGCTGACGCCATCTTACACGCCCACGCCCAGCGCCACGCCCACCCCCACGCAGACCTTCACGCCGTCACCGACGCTGACGCCCACAAACACGCCCACCCCAACCCCCGGCATCCTGACGCTGACGCCCATCCCCGCGCTGGGGGGCCAGCCCGCTGACGCCGCCGGGCCGGAAGCGCCGCTGCGGCCCACCGCCGGGTGGAGCTGCGAGGATTTCCCGTGTGAGGACGACATCGCGGGCTTCCTGGAGCGCATCGCCGTGCCGGAGGGATTCGCGCTGGCGCATGTGGGCCAGCTGCCGGGCCAGCCGGTCAGCATCACGTTCGGGCCGGATGGGCGGCTGTACGCCCTGATCATCACGGATGGCGCGCAGGCCGGGGCGCTGGCCGCGCTGGACCCGGCGACCGGCGCCTTCGAGGTGCTGCTGGACGGCCTGATCGGGCCGGGCGGGCTGGCCTTCCGCCCCGGCACGGACATCCTGTACTACACCGCGCGGACGGAATCGCTCAGCGGCGGGGCGTTGTGGAGCCTCCAGCCGGGGGACGCGCCGCGCCTGCTGCGGGATGACCTGCCGTGCTGCTTCACGATCATCAACGGCCAGCCGAACGGGATCGCCTTCGGGCCGGACGGCCTGCTCTACCTGGCTGCCGGGGCGCTGACCGATCACAGCGAGGCCGCGCCGCACCTGCCAGAGCTATACGCCACGCCCACCCGCTGGGAGGGCGCTGTGCTGCGCCTGCCACCGGATGGGAGCGAAGTTGAAGTGCTGGGGCGCGGCTTCCGCGACCCGATCGACCTGGCCTTCAACGCGGACGGCCGCCTGTTCGTCACGGATACCGGGCTGATCATCGGCGTGGGCGACCGGCTGATGCGCCTGGAGGAAGGCGCGCACCACGGTTGGCCCTACTGGCGGACGCGCGGCTGCCTGGAATGCCCCGTGATCCCGCCGGACATGACCCCCGTGCCGGACTGGGTGACGCTGCCCGGCGATGCCAGCCCGCGCGGGATAACCGCTTACCACGGGGAGCTGTTCCCGGCGGAGTATTACGATAACCTGTTCGTGGCGCTGTGGAACGGCGTGGAAGGCGCGCAGCGGGTGATCCGCGTGCGTAACCAGCCGGGCGGGGCGCCGCGCATCTCGGCCTTCGTCACCGGGCTGATCCGCCCTGCGGATGTGGCCGTCGCCCCGGATGGCGCGCTGATCGTGGCGGATTACATTTACGGGCATGTATGGCGGGTGAGCAGCACAGGTAACTGATCCTGGGCCGGTGGGGACTGCCCGCCGGACGATCTGCAGAGAGAAGGGCTACAAGCATGAGTGACGCACGTCAGCGGGCGCTGGAGACGGCCCGCGCCAACCAGCAGCCGTACCTTGAGGGATTCTTCGAGCTGCTGCGCATCCCGTCGGTCAGCACAGACGCGGCCTACACAGCGGACATTCAGCGCGCCGCAAGCTGGCTGGTGGCGGAACTGGAACGGCTGGGCTTCGCCAGCTGCCGCGCCTATCCCACCAGCGGGCACCCGGTCGTTTATGGCGAGTGGCTGAAGGCCGGGCCGGACGCGCCGACCGTGCTCGTCTACGCGCATTACGACGTTCAGCCGGTCGATCCGCTGGAGGACTGGGTTTCCCCGCCGTTTGAGCCGCAAATCCGCGATGGCAAAATCTACGCGCGCGGCGCGGTGGATGACAAGGCGGGCGTGTGGGTCAACCTGAAGGCGTTTGACGCGATGCTGGCCGCCAACGGGACGCTGCCGGTGAACGTGAAGGTGTTCTTCGAGGGCGAGGAGGAGACCGGCTCCCCCAGCATGGAGGCTTTCATCCGCGAGAACCACGACCTGCTGCAGGCGGATTTCATGCTGGTGTGCGATGGCGGCTCGCAGCCCGGCGACCCCACGATCATGTACGCCGCGCGGGGCATCATCGAGGCGGAGGTGTTCGTCACCGGCCCGGCGCACGACCTGCACTCCGGCCTGTACGGGGGCGTGATCCACAACCCCCTGCACAGGGTCGGGCAGATCATCGGCGCGCTGCATGACGCCGACGGGCGCGTGCGCGTCCCCGGCTTTTATGACAACGTGCGCGCGCTGGAGCCGGACGAACTTTCGCTGCTGGCCTCCTACGAGCCGGCAGCGGTGGCGGAGGCAAAAGAGGACACCGGCGTGAAGGCGTTCTGGGCGGAAGCGCTGGGCGATTACGGCGTGCGGGCCACCGCCCTGCCCACGCTGGACGTGAACGGCATCTTTGGCGGGTATCAGGGGCCAGGCTCCAAGACCGTGATCCCGTCGCAGGGCGGGTTCAAGGTCACCATGCGCCTGGTGGCCGACCAGGACCCCGGCGACGTGCAGCGCAAGTTTGTGGAATACATCAAGAGCTTCGAGAATGAGACGACCAGCATCGAGGTTGAAACCGGGCCGCTGGGCTGGCCGGTGACGCTGATGTTCGACGGCCCGGAGGTGGAGGCGATCCAGCGGGCCTATGAAGCGACCTGGGGCAAGCGCGCGCGCCTGATCCGCGCGGGCGGGTCTGTGCCGATCATGGGCATGTTCCAGCGCGAGCTGGGGATGCCGTTGACATCGCTGGGCTACGGCTCCGGGGAGGGCATCCACGCCCCGAACGAATTCTACTGGCTGGACTACTTCTACAAGGGGATCGACACCGCGATCCATTTCTTCCACAACCTGGCGGAAGCGGAATAGCCCACGCTGGACGTAACAGGCACAAAAAAAGCGCGGGCGGGTGAAACCGCCTGCGCCTGCATTTTTATGATGCGTCACTCATGGGCGACAAACTGCCCCGGGCTATCGTTAATCTGGCCTGCCTGCGTCACATCAATCGTACAGCGCCTGATACGCCGGGTCGTCGCGCAGCGAGTCCAGATCCGGGTCCTCCTTCGACCAGTCAACCAGGCCGGGCGCAAGCTGCAGCCCGGCCCGCAAATCTTCAATCGCCTGCTGCGTCTGGCCTGACAGCGCGCGGATACACGCCACGTTATACAACTGAGTCCCCCGCCAGCCGGGGTCATCACTCACCGCTACCAGGCTGCTCAGGAACGGCTCTCCGAACACGTCGGCCAGCACATCATCGTGATCATGATCGTGCAGGTATTCCCACAGGTGAATCATGGGATGCACGATGTGATCAGCGGCAATCACCCGCCACTTTTCATACAGCTTCCCTTCGAATTCAATCTCGGTCAATAACTCGTCCTCGCTGGTGCGTGCCAGATACGCATCCACATGAGCATACGTGTCGCGAACCATGGCGTATGCCTCGTCCCAGGACTTATCCCGGTGCGCCTCGAAAATCTCACGGTTGGATTTGTCAAAATCACCGCCGTCCTCGCGCTCCGGCCAGGCACCGTCGCGCTCAAAGGCCTGCAGGCGCGTCAGATGAAAATTGGCCCATACCATGTTGTGAAACAACGTATCCTTCGCAGACCAGTGCTGCTCCGTGCCTGCTGCAGTACGCTCCTCCTCGGTGAGATGGTCCGCAAAGGCCAGCTGCACGTCTCGCAGGTAATGCAACAGAGTGGCAAACCGCGTTTTGAGTGACATCGATGCAATGCTCCTTGTGTTGGATCTACGTTGGCGGTGAGACAAAACGCTCATCCGTCAGCATAGACTATTTGTTCTATTCTGTAAAGCCTGTGAGAATCGAGTAAGCACCGATCTATGAGGTGATTGTGCCGGGAAGCAAAAAAACATCTTGTTCCGAATTGATGCGGCATGCCCATTCAGAACAAGATGTGCTTTAAGCAAATGCCCCGCAGATTGCCGGCGGATTCGGCAGCCTGCCGATAGGGTCTTACCCCCCGCCGGAGGTTGGCACCGCCGGTTCCCAGCCCAGCTCCGGGATGGGCGGCAGGGCCAGGCTGTAGAGCCAGCCCTCAAAGAACTCACCCAGGTCCTCGCCGCTGATCGCCTCCGCCAGGGCGATGAAGTCGGCGGTGGTCGCGTTGCCGAACTCGTGCGCCTCGTAGTAGGCCGGCAGCAGGTCGAAGAACGCCTCATCCCCGATGCGGGCGCGCAGCGCGTGCAGGGTCATCGCCCCGCGCATGTATACGCTGCCGTTGAACAGGTCGCCGGGCGGGGGCGCGCCGGGCGGCGGCATCATGCCCTGGGAGGCCGTCAGGAACATGTAGAACTGGCGCAGCATGTTCGCGAACACGTCCGACCCCTTGTCATGCTCCTCCCACAGGTAGGAGGCATACGTGGCAAAGCCCTCGTTCAGCCAGATGTCAGACCAGTCCGCCAGGCTGACGGCATTGCCAAACCACTGGTGGGCCAGCTCATGCGCGATCGTGTTCTCGCTGCTGCGCATCCCGTCCACATGCCGCAGGCCGAACAGCGAAAGCGTCTGCGTTTCCAGCGCGAAGCCAAGCGCCTGCTCCGCCACCACCACGCCATACGCCTCAAACGGGTACGGGCCAAAGATCTCGCTGAAGAACGCGATCATGTCGGCGGTGCGGCCGAAGTCATAGACCGCGTCCTCGTAGACCGAGGCCGGGAAGTAATTGCGGATGGGCAGGCCGTCCGGGCCTTCCTGCTGCTCGATCATGAATTCGCCGATGTTGACCGTCACCAGGTAGCTGGCGGTGGGGTGGCTGTTCTCCCACACGTAGGTCACCATCCGGCCATCCTCGATCGTCTCGACCAGCAGGCCGTTGGCGGCGACCACGTACGGCTGCGGCACGGTCACGCTGATCGTGTAGGTCGCCTTGTCCAGCGGGTGCTCGTTCACCGGGAACCACGTGGCCGAGCCGACCGGCTCACTGGCGACATACACGCCGTTTGCATGGCGGTTCCAGCCCATGCGAATCGGGATGGCCTGCGGGCTGACCGGCTGCGGCACGCCCTCGTAGCGCGTCTCCAGCGTGAACGGCTCCCCGGCAGGCAGCGGCTCCGCGGGCAGGATGGTCATCTCCAGCCCGTCACGCTCAAAGGCCGCCGGCTCCCCATTCAGGCGCAGGCTCATAACGGACAGGCCGGAGAAATCCAGGTTGAAGCCGGACAGGTCCTGTGTCGCGATGGCATCCAGCGTGGCAAAGCCCTGCAGCTGGCCGGTGTTCATGTTCACCGCCAGGTCAAGCGTGTAATGCCGGGCATCGTAGCCGCCGTTGCCCAGTTCCGGGTAGTAGCTGTCCCCGATACTGGGGCCGCCCGGCCCCTGGGCGCTGACCACCCCACCGCCCAGCAGGGCCAGGGCCAGCACAAGCGCAGTAATGCGTCGCATGCGGTTATCCTCTCATCTGGTGCTGCCGAATGGTTCCCCCATACCCCTAACGATAACGTGAAACCCGCCGCCGCGTCCAGCAAAACCGGTCATTCGGCCAGGGCGGGCGCCTGCGGGGCATAGAGCCACTCCTCCAGCAGCAGCCGCGCCGAGGAACCACCGGCCTCCTCCACCAGCGCGGCAAAATCCGCCGTGGTCGCGTTGGCGTGCTGGTAGCGGGCCGTCCAGGCGTGCAGCAGGTCAAAGAACGGCACATCCCCCAGCGCCTGGCGCAGGGCATGCAGCGCCAGCGCGCCGCGTTCATAGACGCCGCTATTCAGCAGCCGGTCAGCGGTGGGGCTGCCGGGCGGCGTGGTCAGCCCGTCCAGTACCGCCGGGCCGCGCAGGTCATACACCAGCAGTGTGAACAACGTGTCCATCGCCCGCTTGCCGGGCATCTCGTCGGCTCGCAGCGCTTCAAGGGCGGCGATCGTGTCCGCCCCGGTCAGCCCGGCGGGCAGCGCTTCCAGCGCGGCGCGCAGCTCCTCCGGGGGCAGCGCCCGTTCGCCGGCGGGCTGCGGGTCGTCAAGCAGGGCCTGCAAGGGGGCCATGATCGCCGGGCTGTTGAGCAGCCCCAGGATTTCCTCGCTGGAGAGCGATTCCACCTCAAGCGCGCGCAGCAGGTCCAGCACCTGCCCGCCGGAAAGCGGGTCAAACGGAGTATCGCCGCGCAGCAGCAGGTAATCACCCGCGTAAATCTCCGCGTAGCGGCGGACCACGTCCGCCAGCGCCTCTGGCCCGTGAACATGCTCCACCCACAGCCACTGGGCATAGGTGGCAAAGCCTTCGTTCAGCCAGATGTCGGGCCAGTACGCCGGGGTGATGCTGTTGCCAAACCACTGGTGGGCCAGCTCATGGGCGGCCAGCGCGTCCAGGCGCATCTCCGGCGGCAGGTCGGCGGCGGCGGTCAGCCGATCAGCGGCCAGGTGGCTGGTGATCACGCTCATCGTCGCGCCCTCCAGCCCGCCATGCGAGTCTGAGTCGGGCAGCGTCACGCCGTACACGCGGTACGGGTACGGGCCGAAAAACGCGCTGAACACGTCCAGCATCTCGGCGGTCTGGTCCAGCACAGGGCGCACGTCATCCACAAAATCGGCCGGCACATAATGGCGCAGCGCCACGCCCGCCGGCCCTTCGCCCGTTAGCAGCACAAAATCACCGACGTTGATCGTGCTGGTGTAGCTGGGGAACGGGTCCTGCGCCTCCCAGACATACGTCAGCGCCTCCCCCTGCATAATCGTCTCCATCAGCACGCCGTTCGCGGCGGCCACCAGCGGCGCGTCCACCGTCAGGCGGAAGGTGTACGTCGCTTTGTCAGAAGGGTGGGCGTTCACCGGGTACCAGAACGGCGCGCCGGAAGGCTCCCCGTTGGTCACGGTCAGGCGGCCTGGCCCGGCTTCCCAGCCGTTACGGATGGGCAGATCGGCCGGATCCACGCCCCGCCCCGGCGAACCGTGATAGATCACCTCAACGGTGAACGGCTCCCCGGCGGGCAGCGCGTCAGCGGGCGTGATGATCAGCTTCAGCCCGTCCCGCGTGAAATCCGCCGGGCGGTCATTCACCGTGATTTCATCCACCGTCAGGCCGATCAGGTCCAGGCTGAAGGCGCTGAGGTCCTGGGTGGCGCGGGCGGTGATGGTCGCCACCCCGGCCTCTATCTGATCGCCGCCGTCCAGGGCAAGTGTCAGGTCAAGCGCGTAATGCCGGGCGTCATAGCCGCCGTTGCCCAGCCCCGGGTAAAACGGATCGCCCGCGCTGGTGGATCCGGCTTCCGGCCCCTGCGCCATCACCGGCGCGGCCAGCAGCGCCAGCACCAGCCCCAGGCCAAACATCAGGTTGCGTCGCATTGTGTTGTCCTCTCGTCGTGCAGTCTGTGTGGGATGCTTCCCTGTGGGGTGTACGATCCCGCAGGCGGCGAGGTTTCAGCCAGCCGCCCCGCTGGAAAACAAAAACGGGACAGTCGTGGCTGCTGCTCCGCCCACGAACGCCCCGCTGTTCGGGTTCAGGTCTGCCTGGAGCTAATGGTCGGGGTGGTTTTCCAGCCCGGCGGGCGCTTCCATCCAGCGCTCGCTCCACCCCTCCAGCGCCTCGATCACGGGCTTGAGCGCGGCGCCTTTGTCCGTCAGGGCGTATTCCACCCGCACCGGGCTTTCCGGGTACACGGTGCGGACCACAATCCCCTCGGTCTCCAGCTCTTTGAGCCGCTCGGAAAGCACGCGGTCGCTGGCGACTTCGAGCTGTTCGGCCAGCGCGGAGAAGCGCAGCGGCCCCGGGCACAGAATTTTGATGATCAGCGTTGTCCAGCGTTTGCCAATGATTTCAGCCCCGCGCTGGTAGCGGCCGCAAATCTGTGAACTGTAACGCATGCTGTTCTGCCTGACACTTATGATTTCATCGATTTCTAATACTATCAAAAAAAAAGGCCCTTGACAATTGGTAGTTACTTTTATATACTCACTTACGAATTGGAAGCGACTACACACTGTATAGTTACAGACATCCCATGTAAGGAGATATCCCATGGCCTGGCAGATTGACAATGCGCATACCCACATCCAGTTTTCCGTCCGTCACATGATGATCAGCACCGTGCGCGGTGAGTTCGAGCAGTTCTCCGGCAGCGTGGCGCTGGACGAAACCAACCCGGAGAATTCCACCGTAGAGATTCAGATCGACGCGGCCAGCATCAACACCCGCGTGGAAGACCGTGACAACCACCTGAAATCCCCGGACTTCCTGAACGCCGCGGAATACCCGCACCTGACCTTTAAGAGCACCCGCGTGGAGCGCACCGGCGAGGACACCGCCCGGCTCCACGGCGACCTGACCATCCGTGACGTCACCCGCCCGGTGGCCCTGGATGTGAAATACCTCGGCCAGGCGAAAAGCCCCTGGGGCACGCTGAGCGCCGGGTTCACCGGCAAGACCACGATCAACCGCAAGGACTGGGACCTCACCTGGAACCAGGCGCTGGAGACCGGCGGCGTACTCGTGGGCGAGGATATCACGATTGAGATCGAGCTTGAGCTGGTGAAGCAGGCCGAAGGCGAAGGCGAAGCTGTAGCCTGACCCGCCACCTGATTCCCCTGTTTTCCCTCGCGGGGCGTTTGCGGATGTTCATCCAGCGCAAACGCCCCGTTTGCTGTGCCGCCCCGCCCGCAGGCCCCCTGCTTGACGAAAACCCGCAAATCGCCCACAATCCCCACAGGTTCACCCCGCGCAGGGGCCTGCTGCAGACCCAGGGAGGCGACACAATGGCGGTTAACTATGCCAAGTTCGGGCTGGATGGCAACCAGCCGCTGGATAACCAGGGGAACATCGCGCCCCGGCTGCGCAACCCCGATTACATCGCCAACTCCGGCGCGCACTGGCTGCGCCTGAACTTCGTGTTGCCCAACCTGAGCTACCTGGACCGCTACGACCAGATCGTGAACAGCTTCCTCAGCCGCGGCGTCAAGATCTACGCCACCATCGGGCACGACGCCTGCCGCGATTTCTGGCTGGGCGATACCCTGCGCGATCAGAACAGCGCCGGCGCGGCGGCCTGGATTCAGGCCTACGCCCGCCGCTTCCGCGACATCGCAGACCGCTACCAGGGCAAGATTTTCCTGTACGAAGCGCTCAACGAGCCGAACGGCTGGCAGGGCGGCGACCGGGCGCTGGTGCATCCGCGCTGGTTCGCGGCTATGATGAACGCCCTGTACAGCACGCTCAAACCGCGCGAGCGTGGCATCCGCCTGATCAGCGCGCCGCTGGAGGCCACGTGGGTCAACCACAACGAAGCGGCGCTCTACCTGAACACGGTCTACCAGATCGGCAACTGGGCGCCGGGGGAAATCCCGTGGGATGGCGTCGGCTACCACCTGTACATCGGGGAGGATCCCGCCTCCCCCGCCGGGACGGACGGCTCAATCGACTCGAATGACATCCGCCAGACGTACCGCGCCTTTATGGACAAGATGTGGAGCACCATGCACCGCCACGACCCTGACACCAGGCACCTGTTGTTTGTCTCCGAGTTCGGGTGGAGCAGCGATCTGAGCGAAGACTACCAGGCCCAGCAGAACCGGCTGGGCATGGAGCTGCTGGCGGCGGATGACCGCGTGGCGCTGGCCTCGCTCTTCTGCGCGGAGGATTTCGGCAAGAAGTACGGGCTGTATGTGGAAGGCATGGGCCGCCCCAAGCAGGCCTTCACCGCCTACCGCGACGTGATGCGCACCCGCGCCCCCAACCGCAGCACGCAGATCGACTTCAAGACGCTGGAAGGGCCGGTCGATGTGCCGGTCGTCACCCCGCCCGGCGGCGACAGCTGGCCGTGGCCCAGCGGGCCGGGGCTGATGAAGCACCCCGTGCAGAAGCGGGCCGTGATCCTGCTGCCGCCCTATGACGACGGGCGCTGGGGGCAGGCCGTGCTGAATGCCGGCTACTACGGGCAGGGCGGCGTGACGGTTACCTGGAGCCCCGGCGAGGCCGGGCTGACCATCGCCGGGGAGCAGCGCGTGGTGCTGGTGATTAACCCGCTGGAATGGGGTACGCCCGATGGCTCGATGGTGCCCTGGTTCCGCCAGAACACGCCCGGCGTGAAGGTGCGCGAGGAGACATTCGGCACCCCGGAGGCCCTCAGCGCGTGGCTGCGCAGTAACCCCGACCCGTTCCAGGGCGCGCAGTAACCCCATCTCTCCGTGTGATACACGTGAAGCCGCAGCGCACGCCCCGCCTGCGGCTTTTTCGTGCGGCCGCGCCCTCAGCCCGGCAGGGAGCCGGGCCGCACGGGGTACACACCCACTAACTGCCCGGTCGCCAGGATATGCCCGCGCATGGCAGTGTTCAGGTCGCGGCGCGTGGGCGCTGGCTCGGGCAGGGCCAGGGCCGCATCCAGCGCGTAGAGCTTGAAGAAGTAGCGGTACGGCACGCCGGGCGCGCGCTCCCCCACCGGGGGAGAATAACCCTGCACGCCAAAATCGTTGGCGATCTGCCGGCTGCCGCCGGGCGTGCTCCCCGGCGCGATCCCCGCGGGCAGATCGGTGACCTCCGGCGGCAGGTTGTAAAGCAGCCAGTGGGTGCGGATGCCCTCCGGCGGGTCGGGGGTGTCCATCACCAGCACCAGCGCGCGCGTGCCGGGCGGCACGTGTTCCCAGGTCAGGGGCGGGGAAAGCGGCGGCTGGCCTTCCCGCGGGCCGGTGTAGGCCGCCGGGATGCTGTCGCCATCCAGAAAGGCCGGGCTGCTGAGGCGGATCGTGGCGGGCGGGCTGCCTTCCATACCGGAAAGCTCCACCGGGCCGGCGGGTTCCACCGGGGTGTTGACCGTCACCGTTTCCGGGGGCGGCGCCACGTCCTCCGGCGGCGCCGTGGCCGGCTGCATGGCTGCCACTGGCTCAGTATCGCCCAGGCTGGTCGCCTGCGTATCGTCTGCCAGATCGCTTGCGGGCGCTGCCTGCTCCGCCGAGGCTGGCAGCGCGGCCTGCCCCGGGATCGGCAGCGAAGGCGACGCGCGCAGCCCGCGCATCACTGGCACATCCCGGGCGCCCTCCGGCGGCGGGCCGGGCGGCAGCGCAGGGCCGGGGCGGGCGGCCTCCAGGCGGGCCTGCTGGCGCTGGTGCTCGTACTGCGCCTGGGCCAGCACGCCCCGGATCAGGAAGAATCCGCCGCCGATCATGAGGAACACAACCGGGATCAGGAATTCCATATCCATCGCGTCCAGCATCCCCACAATGGCGATCAGCCCCGCGACGATGGTCAGCACGACCAGCCAGCGCCCGTGGGCCTCCCGCCAGTTCGGCGCCCAGACCATAAAGGCCGAGGCAGAAACCCCGCCCATGAAGGTGAACACGATCAGCCCGCGCAGCAGGTGCGGCGGCCAGCCGGCGCGGTAATGCAGCAGGGAGACGCCCAGCGTGATCAGCGCGCCCGCGATCAGCCCGGCCCACCAGAAGCCGCCCACCCCCCTGATCCACACCCGCTCCAGGTACAGCCACAGGAAGGGCAGGCCCAGCAGCGCCACCCCGGAAGCCAGCACGACGGCGAAGTCGTAATCCAGCAGGAAGCCGATCCCCAGCACAAAGCCCAGGCTGAAGAGCAGGTACGCCGCCCACAGCGGCCAGCGCTGGGCCGGGTTCGCCAGCCCAAACAACACAAAAATCCCGGAAAGGGTCGCCAGCCCCACGGCCACCGCCAGCAGCTCAAAGGTGTAAAACCAGCCAAGCACCAGAAACAGCACAAAAAAGGCCGCCAGAACAAGCACAGTGCCCAGCAGCCAGGGCGTGGTGAACATGCGAGTCTGCGGGCCGGGTGCGCGTGTCATAAGCTTGTCCTCCCGTCTGCTACTTACAGGATATCCCGGGGCCTCACCGGATCACCGCATAGGCCCGGTATTCGTCTGTGGCGCTGAAACCGGGCAGCAGCCGCAGCCCCTCCATCCAGGACTCCAGCGCGTTGGCGCGCGTGTGGGCGCGCTCCAGCGGCCCGAAAAACACCACATCGACCGTTTCCAGCAGGGCGCGGCGTGCGTCCTCTCCCAGCGTGCCGGCGTAGAACTGCGCCACCTGGCGCTCCTTCGCCTCCGCGTGGAGCGTCTCCGGCCCATGCCCCACGTAGGCCACCAGGCCGGTGCGCACCGGGACCACGCTGCCCGTCTTCCGGTCGCACAGCAGCACGGCATCCGCTGGAACCTGCGTGGCGACCCGATCCAACGCGTCAAGCTCGGCCTGCGGGCGGAACAGGGGGCGGTCCGGCGTCAGCGCGCCAAACAGCCCGCTCGCCACCAGGAACAGTGTCGTGGGCAGCGCCAGCGCCAGCACGACCCCGGTCGCGATCCGGCGCGGACGCTCCGCCGCGAACCACTGGCGCAGCCCCAGCACGGCCAGCACGCTCAGCGGCACGATCACGCCTTCGCCCAGCCGCCGCTGCACGCCAATCGGCAGGTAAACCATCACCAGCGCGGCGAACACCCACGCCACCAGCAGCAGGCCGGGCAGGTCATCCGCCTCATTTCCCCGCCGCCACAGTGGGCGCAGCGCCACCGCCGCCGGGACGGCCAGCACACCGTAGCCCAACACGTAATGCAGCGGGTGAGGAGACGGCAGCGTATTCTGGCTGGCCCAGGCGCCGAACACGTCCTGTGTCAGAAGAACCAGGGCGCTGTAAACCAGCGCCGGCAGCGCGATCACCGCGGCGGTGACCGCGCGCCAGAACAGCGCCCACGGGAAAGCCCCGCGCCGCGCCCAGGCGGCCAGCCCCCACACGCCCAGGATCATGTACACCACGGCCACATAAAACGGGACGCACAGCCCCATCACCAGCCAGCACGCCCCCGCGCCCAGCGCCTGCCGCTGCCAGTGCAGCGGGCGCCTGAGCGCCGCGAACAGCAGCAGCAGGCCTGCCAGCAGCGCCGCGCGCGCCAGCGCCAGGTGCGGCAGGCCGTAGAGCGCCAGAAAGGTATAGGCTTCCGGCACGAAAAAATCCAGCGGCAGGCTGCCCAGCCATACCCCCTGCCCCAGCAGCACCAGCAGCCAGCCCAGCCCGCCCCCCGCGGTGATCAGCACCAGGGCGAGCATCCTCCCGGCCGGGTCCGCGATACAGACGGCGGCGAAACGGTAGCTGACCAGCACAAGCAGCACCCCCGCCGCGATCCGCGCCGCGTGGTACGTAATCGCCAGGGCGGTCATCAGGCCGGGGTTATCAGCCCCCACCAGCAGCCCGGTGACCTGCCCCAGGGCGATATGCGGCAGGTACAGGAACACACCCGCATGCGGCTCCGCGGTGAAACGCAGGCGAAACAGCCACTCCCCGCGCGCGCCCAGCGCCATCTTGGAGAGGTAGCTGTAGCCATCATCCGTGCCGAAGACGAACCCGCTGAACACCCAGCTATCCCCCGCCGTCAGCCAGCCCACGAGATACGGCAGCGTCGTGATGACCAGCAGAACAAACGCATAAACGCCCACCCGCCGCCACTCCTGCGCCGTGATCCTCTGCTGCTCAGCCATGTTGCCTCCACCGGATCGCCCCGGCCGCACGACCCGGCAGGCCGGGCAAGCGAGGATGAGGGGACGGGGTTGGGACGCATCTCATCATACTCTCCTGACATCGATCATCTGTAGTATAGCCTGTTTGGGCGGTGGCGCCGGGCGGTGGATCAAAAACACCCGCCCGGATACCGCGGGCGGGTGAACACAACCAGACTGTGCGAGAAACTCAGGCCTCCGCGCCACCAGCGCGGGTGATCAGCAGCGCCGCCTGCCCGACAAGATGCCCGACAATGATCGCGTTGATGCCCACCGAAGCGAGCCCGATGATCCAGCCGATACATGGGATGCTGGTGACGATCCCCAGGATGATCCCCACCACAAACACAAACACCGCCAGCACCACCAGCGTGGAGAGGTGCTCCCGCGCCAGCGCGATATTGCGGGCGAAATCGGTATAGGCGCTGAAGTTGCGCGTGCGGGAATAGCGGATCATGCCGATCGAGAGCGGCAGCCAGGCCACGGCCGCGTACGCGATGGCGATCAGGCTGAAGAGCAGGCCGACAAAGCTCGAATCCAGCGCAGCCATCACAATCCCGAAGCAGATCGAGAAGGCGATCAGCGGCAGCATGTAAAAGAACCCCGCGATGGCGGTCATCAGGCCGGCCATCAGCCGATCCCCGATCTGGCCGCCCAGGTCATTCCAGTCCGGCATGGGCTTTTCATAGCCGTCCAGCATATTCCGGATCAGGTCCAGCATCCAGCCGACAACGGCCAGGTTCACGATTGGGATCAGGCCCAGGATAATCGTGACCACGGCCTTGTTCTGCCAGTTTTCGTCTTCAGTAATATACGTGAATGCGCGTGCGATATCCATACGTTTCTGTTCTCCTGTCAGGCTCCCCAACAATATTTTCGTAACCAGCACCTACGGCACTTTATCACTATCTTAGAGAATCGGGCCATTTATGCAAATGAGCCGCCGGATGTCCGCTTCCGGCGGCTCGGGTTATGTCCGGTTATGGCGCGGGCGGCTAGAACCCGGTGCGCTTGCGTTTCTCGCTGCCCACAATCTGAATGGCGGCCTGCCCGGCCAGGTGGCTGTACACGGGAGTTCCCAGCGCCGCGGCTGCCAGCCAGCCCAGACACGGGATCCACCCGAACACGCTGAAGATCACGCCCACCAGCATCATAAACAGCACCAGGGTCACCAGCGTGGCGACATGGCGCAGCGCGATGCGCAGATTCTGGCCGATCTCCAGGTAGCTGCTCAGCTCCGGGGTGCGCGCGTAGCGAATCATGCCGATGAATACTCCGGCATTAGCGATAATGGCGTAGATGAAGATGCCCACGGTCAGCAGGCACATCAGCGCGATGCCCAGCCCTTCCATCGCCGTGTTTTCGGTCGCCGCGATAATGAAGATCGTGGGGAACATCACGATGATGATGGGGATGTTATACACCAGACTGCCCACAAAATAGGCCAGCCCGGCCTGGAACTTCTCCCCGAAATTGTTCCAGTCCGGCATGGGATATTCGTAGCCATCCAGCATATTGCGGATCAGCTCCACCACCCAGCCGTAAACGGCGATGTTCACGATGGGGATGAGCAGCATCACGGCGGTCATCAGCACCTTGCTGCCCCAGTCCTCATCATCAAAAATGTAGCTGAAGGAACGGCCAATATCCATGCTGTGTTTCTCCTAGAAGCGTGCCGTTACATCCCGGTTCTATCCTGTAATACGTTTCCGGGCGGGGTTTGTTGCGAGTGGTGTCGCTCAGCTGCCCGGGGGGCCAGCATGTGCCACCAGCGCCAGGCGCAGCCGGGCGCGTGCCGCCAGCCCGTCCCGCGCGGCCAGCAGCAGTCCGTCCACCGGGCTGACGATCTCCTCCAGCACGGCCCCGCCATCCATCTGGTACAGGGCGCCGATGATTTCCCCGGCCTGCACCGCCGCCCCGGCCTTCAGGCGCGGGTACCACAGCCCGCCCTGCCCGGCCAGCAGCGGCGTGGTTGCGGGGTAGTATGCCGGCTCGGCAGGGGGCGCTTTCAGCGGCGCCATCTCCAGCCCGTGCAGCACGCTGCGCACTACGCTCCGGTGGGCCTGCGCCATCGCCGCGTCCGTCCGCAGGCGTTCCCCGGCGCTGGACACCAGCAGGGCGGTTGTGGCCACCATGCCGGGCAGCGCGGGCGGCCACTCCTCCACCGGGTATACCACGGCCGGCCCCGCCCCGGCGCAGGCCAGCAGCGCCCGGTTCTGCTCGTTCATGTGCGCGTCATCCCCCTGGAACGTGAACACGAATGGGATCGACGCGTCGCCGATAGGCGGGCTTTCCAGCGCGATCCACACATCCGCCGGCAGCACAAAATTGTGGTAGATGAAGTAGGCCAGCCGCTGGGTGGGCTTGCCTTCCAGGTCGCCGGGGAAGTGGTGACGCAGGAACAGCCCGTCCAGCGGATTCTGGCTGTGCAGCGCCTCGAAGCTCAGCGGGTCCAGCACCGGGCAGACCATCACGCGGCCGCGCAGCTGGGTGGGGTCCAGCTCGTCAATCAGGCGCAGCGCGGCCTCGCTGGAGGCGTATTCGTCGCCATCCATCCCGGCCGTCACCAGCACCGTCGGGCCCGGCTCCACGCCGTGGATCAGCGCCAGGGGGAAGTCAATCCGCGTCAGGCCCACATCGACCTGAAACACGCCGCGCAGCACCTCCCCCGGGGGGACGCGCAGCGGGCCAAGCTGCCATGTCTCTCCGCCCATCTGGTCTCGTCTCCCTGGCGGGTTACCCCGGCACAATCACCGCTACCGCGCCGGGAACCACCTCCGCGGTAAAGGGTGTATCACAGAACAGCTCGCCATCCCCCTGCACGGTCTGCACCGGATGGCTGACAACCCTGATCTCCCGCGCCTGCCAGTGCTGCAGCTGGGCGGCGAATTCATCAAGCTGCACCGCGCTGGCCGCGATAGAGACCAGGTGTTCGGGGCGATTATTGAGCATCATCACATCCAGCAGGCCGTCATCGGGCTTGATCGCCGAATTCAGCACCAGGTTGAGCCGCCCCAGGCTGCCCGCGTTGGCGATCAGCAGCGAAAAACCATCCGTTTCGATCTCATGGCCATCCAGAGTCAGCTCATAGCGCGCATGCAGCGGCTCGGCCAGCACCTCCAGAACGGCGAAGCCATAGGCCAGCAGCCCGAAGCGATCCTTCATATCGCGGGTCGACTTTTTCACGACCTCTGCCTCAAACCCGACACTGGCCCGCAGCATGAAGTAATGCTCACCAATGCGGCCCACATCCACCGGGCGAATATGGCGCTTCTCCTCAAAAATCAGCTCGGCGGCACGATCCAGCTCCCGCGGGATGCCCAGCTCCACCGACATCACGTTGCCCGTCCCGCCGGGGAAGATCGCCAGCGGCACATCGCTCCCCACCAGCCCGCTGGAGACTTCCATGAGCGTGCCATCCCCGCCGTAGACGGCCACCAGATCCACGCCCTTTTCGACCGCCGCGTGGGCCAGCTGCCGCCCGTCCCCGGCGCGGTTGGTGACGGAGATATCCCAGCGCACATCGTATTTCTTAAACACACGGTTCAGGGTCTTGAGGATCGGTTCTTCCGCTCCTGCGGCCGGATTCACAATCACTTCGATAGTCTTATAGCTGCGCGTGTCATGCTCCATGGGGTTCACCTGCTGTCTTGGCCCGCAAATTGAGCGCTGCAAATGAGAATGGTCATGTTAAAACCGGGCCAGCACCATCATTGTAAACCCGGTCACAGGCTTTAACAAAACCGGCCCGGGCGCGCGGGAACCAACCGCCCGCCGCAGAGTCTGCTACAATGGGGCCGGAGGAACCTACGGAGGGGTTATGCCCAGCATCGCACAAGTACCGGTCTTCAAGCGTGACACCGATTCGGGTAACCTGGCTTTCCTGGCGGCGCAGGCGGCCCTGAGCGCCATGAACATGCCGCAGAGCATAGTCCGGCTGGCCGGGGCCAGCGGGGATGTGTTCAAGTTCAGCTACGATAACGCCCCGGTATATGAGCCGCTGCGCGATCACCGCCGGGTGGACACGCTGGCGGGCGCTTTTGCCGCCGCCGGGTTGCGCGCGGAATGGGTCCCGGAGGCGACGCTCGACCATGTGCGCGGCCAGGTGGAGGCGCATACGGCCATCGGCCAGCCGGTGCTGGCGACCGGCCTGCCCGGTGTGGAGCCTGGGGAATTCGTCCTGCTGACCGGCTACGACGAGGAGGGCGACACGCTGAGCTATCGCCGCGCGGCGGCCGCCCCCGCCGCCCACGCACCCTACGACAGCCTGCCCCTGGCCGACGAGCCGCGCTGGGATGGGCCGGTCAGCGGCGCGCCCCACTGGATGGATTTCCCGCTGCTGGTCGTGCGCGGCCCGCTGTATGACCCGCCCGATGATCGCGCCCAGCGCCGGGCGGCGCTGACGCTGGCCCTGGAGACGCTGCACGCCGATCCGGGGGCCTACCCCCAGCACCCCGGCGCGCAGGCCCGCGCTGATGCCCCGCTGGAAGGGCGGCAGGTGCGGCACGGGCTGGCCGCCTTCACGCTACTGGCGGAAGATGTGGCGGGGGCCGACCTCAGCGCCCCGGCGACCCTGTGGCGGCTGGATGCCATGCTGCGCCAGCTGGCCTGGGATCGGGCGCTGGCGGTGCTGTACCTGGAATCGTGGGGGCAGGGCGCCCCGGCCGCGCTGATGGCGCGCTACCGCACGGTGGCCCACACCGCGCGCACGCTGCTGACCCGCGCCTGGGAACAGCGCACGCTGGACGCGCGCACGGCCGACGAGGTGCGGGCGCTGGTGGAAAGCACGGCGGCCCTGCTGTACGCTCTGCCGGATGATCCGGCGCTGCACGATCGGCTGCGCCAGGGCGGGCCGGGGCGGATGGTGCACCTGGCGCGCGGCCCGGCCCTGCTGGTGGACAGCCCGAACCGGCGCGACGGCGCCGCGGCGCTGGCCCGCCGCCTGCAGGAGCAGGAAATCGCCTGCGAACCGCTGATCAAAGCAGCGCTCTCCACGCTATAATACAGGTGTTATCGTTCCCGGCCAGTGTCTTTATGCTTTGAAACGATGTAACTGCCCAGGAGAAAGGGAAGAAGCATGTCACGCCCATTTAAGAAGCTGTTCGGGTTTGGCCCGTGGCGCAGCGGCCCGGACCTGGTGCTGGTCATCCAGCAGCAGGGCATCCCGCGCTTTAATGCCGCCCGCGCCAGAAACCCCAACTGGCGGCCCGATTTCAGTGGGGCCTCTCTGTCCGGTATCGAAGTGTCGCTGGCGAACCTGCAGGGCGCCAACCTGGTTGGCACTGACCTGAACGGCGTGCTGATCGACAACCTGGAAATGAGCGACGAGCGCGCCCGCCCGCGCCTGGAAAAACGCGGGGCGATCGTCCGCTAGGGCGGGGCAATCTATCCCCATCCGCCAACAAAAAAAACCGCCAGGATGATCCCGGCGGTTTTTGTGTGCTGGCCTGTTATCCCGCTTACTTGACTTCGACGACGGCGCCTTCGGCCTCAAGCTTGGACTTCGCGTCTTCGGCGGCTTCCTTGCTCACGGCTTCCATCACGGTCACCGGGGCGCTGTCCACGAGCTGCTTGGCTTCCGCCAGACCCAGGGTGGTGAAGGAGCGCACGGCCTTGATGACGTTGATCTTCTTGGGGCCAACGTCCTTCAGGACGACGTCGAACTCGGTCTTTTCTTCAACTTCTTCGGCCTCAGCGGCGGCGCCCATGGCCATGCCGGGCATCATCATGGGCATGCCGGAAGCGGCGGTAACGCCCCACTTCTCTTCGAGCATGGTCTTCAGCTCGGCGGCTTCCATGAGGGTGAGTTCACTCAGCTGTTCAACAAGCTTTTCCAGGTCTGCCATTGCTCAGAAATCCTTTCTGCGTTTGCACGGAAGGTGCAAGTATCTGATCTGACGTTTCTTGGGTTGAGGCGCGCAGGGTTACGCAGCCTCGGCTTCGCTTTCGTCTTTTGCCGCATACGCAGCAATCACGTTGAGAACCTGTGTCACGCCACCGTTGATCACATTGACCAGGCCGGAAGCCGGGGCAATGATGAGACCCACGAGTTGGGCATGCAGCTCTTCGATGGTCGGGAGCTTGGACAGCGCGTCCACGCCCTTCGCATCGTAAAGCTCGCTGCCTACCAGCGCACCCTCAACCTGGAAGACCTCAGCATGCGGCTTGACGAAGTCCAGCACGGCTTTCGCCGTGGCGCCCACGTCTTCGCGCGCAAAGGCCACAACCACCGGCCCTGTGAGGAGTTCTTCCGGCACCGGCAGCCCCACTTCCTGGAGCGCGATGCGGAGGAGGGTGTTTTTGGTCACCACGTAGGTGCTGTTGAGATCACGGAGCTTCGCCCGCAACTCGTTAAACTGGGCCATGCCCATACCCGAGTTCTTGGTAACGATGATGCCCTGCGATTCCTTCAGCAGTTCAACGTACTGCGCGACCAGTTCCTCTTTACGGTTTCTGGAGATAGGCATTGGATGATCCTGCCTCCTTTCAAGTGGAAATGATCGGCCAGTCTCCTGGCAAAGAAAACGGCCTTTGCAGACTACCCAGCAAAGGCCGGACTGTTCCACCCGAAAGACTTTCAGGGAAAAGCTTGTGTCCAGAGCCTTTACCTCGGCAGGAGATTAAGCGCCCTCCGGAGGAGCACGCGCCTGCTGTCTGTGGCAAAGACGTTTGCTATGCCAAAATCAGACGGATTATAGACACTGGACAGGGCGGCGTCAAGGCTTGATTCGCGCCCTTCGCGCCAGCCCTCTACGGCCGCTGGCCCTTCGCACGGTCGACCTTCGCCCGCTCCCTGGACGTGATGAACTTCCGGCTGTCTGATACCGGCAGGACAAACAGCACGCCGCTGTTTTCGCGGTTCTCGGCATCCAGGCCGGCGAACACGACCTCGGTGGCCTTCAGCAGCCTGTCCACCTGGGCTTCATCATCCACCACAGAAAACATCGTGCGGTGGTGCTCCTCATTGGCCCGGAAGATATCGGCCAGGCTGGGCATCAGCGGCAGGTCGTCCCGCACGCCGGCGGATTTGCGCAGGGTGTTCAGGCCGGTGGTCTCTATGAGCGTGATGCCCGGCGCCCCCGCCCGGTCCCAGGCTTCGAGCATATCCATGCAGTGGTCCGGGTTCGTCATGATCAGCATTACCATATGTTTCATGAAGCGTCTCCCGCAATGGTTCCCTATCTTGATGGCTGCTCAGGATTGCTGCGGACAAACAGCGCCCGCAGGGCCGGCGGTGTCAGCAGGGTCGTCATGATCACCACGCCGACCACAGCAGCGAAGACATTCGTCCTCACAAAGCCTGCTGCCACCCCCACATTCACCACGATCAGGCCGACCTCGCCGCGCGACATCATGCCCACGCCCAGCTGAAGCGACTCGCGGCTTGTCAGCCCGCCCATCCGCGCCCCCAGCCCGGCTCCGATCACCTTGCTGACCACGGCCACCGCCGTCATCGCCAGCATCAGGAACAGGCTGTCACCATCCAGCTCGCGCGCGTTCGCCACCAGCCCGATATTGACGAAGAAGATCGGCACAAACACCCCATAGGCCAGGATGGACATCGAGTTATCAATGCGTTCCTTCAGCGAGCTGCGCGAGAAAATCAGCCCAGCCAGGAACGCGCCCGTGATGGCAGCCATGGCGCCCAGCGCCTCCGCTGCCCAGGCATACAGCAGCATGGAGGTGAACACAAACGCGGTCAGGCCGCGGCTGATGGGCAGGCGCTCGATCACGCGGGCGAACCGCTCCGGGAGCAGGTAAAAGCCCACAACTGAGGCTATCACCAGGTAGCCAACCATGCGCAGCAGGATCACGACGACCTCGACCAGCCCACCGGTCCCCGCGCCATCCCCGGCCAGCGCCACAAACAGCGACAGGCCCAGCACTACCAGAATATCATCAAAAACCGCCGCGCCGAGCATGGAGATCCCCACGCGGGTGCGCAGCTTATCCAGCTCCATCAGGGTCTGGGCCGAGATACTCACGCTGGTCGCGGCCAGGATCAGGCCTATAAAGAGGGCGGCATTCACGTCCATCCCAAACAGGCGGCCCAGGCCGAACCCCATCAGCACGGGCGTGACCACGCCCAGGGTCCCCGCCAGCGCGGACACCCGACCGGCCTTCGCCAGGTCGGAAAGGTGCAGCTCCAGCCCGGCGATGAACATCAGCATCAGCACGCCGAACTCGGCCAGCTCGGCAATGGTATCGCCCAGGTGGGCTTCCGGGGTGAAAATCGGCAGGTGGAGAAAATCCAGCACGGAGGGGCCGAGGATGAGGCCGACCAGCAGCTCGCCCAGCACCGAAGGCTGCCCCAGGCGGTAACTCAGGTATCCGCCTGCTTTCGCCGCCGTGATGATCACAACCAGCGCCAGTGCAAGCTGCAGGAATGGCGTCATACGCTTACCCCCTTATCCGAGCATTATGCAGCAAAAAAGAACACCGAATCAACGCAGCTATGACAATACCATAATTGCCTGCCAGCCTCAAAACGAGTGGTGGTTTTTAGCCGGTGCTGCCAGCCCTAATCTGTCACAAAAATCGGATTGCTGAAGATCCAGGCCCGCTCCCGGCCCCGGTAGCGGCGCCACGCCTCCACGCGGTACGCCCCGGCCCGACGCGGGGTGAAGTCCAGGCGGCGCCCCTGCCCGCCAGACACCGGCTCGCCATCCCGCAGCAGGACCAGCCGCGCCCCCGCCGGAGCCTGCACGTGCAGCGTGTCCAGCCCCGCCAGCGCCAGCTCGTCGCCCTGGATCGCCACCGTCTGCCCGCCGCGCCGCGCCTCAAAGCGAAAGCCGCGCGGGTCGCCGGGCAGGCCGTAGCCCACGAACGCATGCCCGCGCGCCAGCGCCGCGTAAATCGCCGCCGCGTCACGCCGCGGATCGCCCGCCAGCGGCGCGGGCAGCAGGATGTGCGTGTTCACGCAGCGGAACAGGAAGCGATAAGGATAGATGATTTTGCGCAGCGGGCCGAGCCGGTAAACCGTCCCGTGGGCGTCCGCGCTGCCGTTGGCAATCACGCGCCGCCCTTCCCGCAGCAGGGCATCCCAGCGGCGCACGGTGGCCGGGTTAGGGCCGGTGATGGCCCAGCGCGGGGCCAGCAGGGCGGCCACGCCGCGCACCGGGTCGCCCAGCACGTCCTTCACCCCGGACATGTAGTTCCACAGCTCCAGGCCCGTGTAGCCCTCAATATCCCAGTCCACCCAGCTGTATGACCCTTCCCCGGCCCACGGCACGGCCACATCGACCGGGTGCGCCAGGAACGCCAGCCCGCCCGCCGTCCGCACCGCGTCCAGCAGGGCCTGGGGCGGCCGGGCCTGGGCCGCCGGGGCCAGCGTGCGGCCCGCGCCATACACCAGCAGGTGGTTGCGCTGCGGCCGGCGCAGCATGTCATGCACTTCCTCCCCCATCAGCAGCAGCACCTGGCGGGCGGAATCGCCTGCCCCCACGCGGTACTGCCCTTCCAGGCCGTCCGCCCGGACGTTGTGATCCGTGATCACGATGAAGTCCAGCCCGGCCCGCGCCGCCGCCGCGGCCACCACGCTGTGCAGCCGCGTGCCATCTGAATACGTGGTATGCACGTGCATATTGCCAACAACTTCAAACACGGCGCTCGCTCCTGTTCCCATCACCTGATCCGGTTCCAGATAGAACTGCCATCTGCAGGCTCCAGCTGGAACCGCCGTCTGCAGGCATCCTTTGGGGTTATAATACTCGCTCGTGCCAATTCGCCAACCGAAAACGCCGGAAAGGAACGCCGTGACATCCGACACCCCGCACCCCGCGCCATCCCCCGCCGACCGCCTGCGCCGCCTCGAACGCCAGATCGCGCGCCTGGACCGGCGCATCGCCATCCTGGATCGCGAGAGCGACCGCCTGAGCAGCCTGCGCCTGGGGCTGGTGGTGGGCGGCCTGCCGCTGATCTGGGGCGCGTTCATCCTGCTGAGGTTCTGGCTGGGGCTGGGCGCGCTGGCGATCCTGGTGGTGGCCTTCACGGTCGTAGTGCGCCGCCACCATGCGGTGAACACCAGCCGGGAGGATCACCGCCGCTACCGGGCGATCAAGGCCGAGCACGCCGCCCGGCTGCGGCTGGACTGGGCCGCGCTGCCGCCCGCCTTCCAGCCGGAGATCAGCCCGGAGCATCCCTTCGCCTCCGACCTGGACATAACCGGTCCCTACAGCCTGCACCGCCTGATCAGCACGGCCACCACCCGCGAGGGCAGCCAGCGCCTGCTGGACTGGCTGCTGACCCGCCAGCCGGACGCGGCCGTGATCGCCCGGCGGCAGGCCGTGCTGCGCGAGCTGATCCCCCTGACCCGCTTCCGCGACCGGCTGACCCTGACCGCCACGCGCGGCGACCGCGGCCTCAGCGCGCGCTGGTCCGGCCAGCGGCTGCTGACCCGGCTGGCCGCCAGTCCGTCGCCCGCCGCGGTGCGCGCCACGCTGCGCCTGCTGCTGGGGCTGGCCGCGGCCAACATCATCCTGCTGGCGCTGTACCTGGCGGGCATCCTGCCGCCGCTATGGATCGGCACGCTGCTGGCTTACGTGGCGCTCAATATCCTGCGCCGCGACCTGGTGGGCGACCTGTTCGAGGACGCGCTGCAGCTGGCCGACGGACTGCGCCGGCTGGGCGCGGTGCTGGGCTTCATCGAGCGCTACCCGCTGGGGACGCGCCTGCACCTGGGGGCCGCCGCCGCGCCGATCCGCCAGTCCCGGCCCAGCGCCTTCCTGCGGCGGGTATCGTGGGTGGCCTCCGCCGCCAGCCTGCAGGCCAGCCCGTTCCTGTGGCTGCCGGTGAACCTCGCCTTCCCCTGGGATTTCTTCTTCGCCCACCGGCTGAACCGTCACCGGGCGGCGCTGGCGGAACGCCTGCCCGCCTGGCTGGATGCGTGGTATGACCTGGAAGCGTACAGCGCCCTGGCGACGCTCGCCGCGCTGCACCCGGAGTACACCTTCCCCGTGCTGCTGGCGGATGACCAGCCACCCCGCTTTGAGGCGCGTCAGATCGGCCACCCCCTGATCCCGTTCACGGCGCTGGTGCGCAACGACTTTTCGCTGGGCAAGGGCGAGATCACGATCATCACTGGCTCCAACATGTCCGGTAAAAGCTCATTCCTGCGCACCGTGGGCGTGAACATGGCCCTGGCCTATGCGGGCAGCGCCGTCAGCGCCGGCAGCCTGCGGCTCTCCCGCTTCCGGTTGTTCACCAGCATCCGCGTCACCGACTCGGTGGTGGACGGCATCTCGTACTTCTACGCGGAGGTGCGGCGGCTGCGCGCCCTGCTGGACGCTGTGGCTGTGAAAGACGCGCCGCCCCTGTTCTTCCTGATTGACGAGATCTTCCGCGGGACGAACAACCGCGAACGCCTGATCGGCAGCCGGGCGTACATCCAAGCGCTGGGCGAACAGGGCGCGACCGGCCTGGTTTCCACCCACGACCTGGAGCTGATCCACCTGGCGGAGACGCTGCCCAGCGTGCGCAACCAGCACTTCCGGGAAACGGTGGTGGATGATGCGATGCACTTCGATTACACCCTGCGCGCGGGGCCATCCCCCACCACCAACGCGCTGGTGATCATGGCGATGGCCGGCCTGCCGGTAGATGCCGCTACAGCGGGCGCTGCAGCGGGCGCTGCAGCGGGCGCAGAACAAAAAAACTCCCAAAATGCCCTTGACATTCCCGGGCCGGGCGACTAAAATGCAGGTCAGTTGCCGAAGTGGCGGAATAGGCAGACGCGCTACGTTCAGGGCGTAGTCCTCATTACGGGGGTGTGGGTTCGACTCCCACCTTCGGCACCAGACATCCACCCAGCCGGGTGGATGTTTTTTTGTGCCGCGGCAGGCTGGCAGGCGGGAGCCATCCCCGCTATCATTGGCGTTATGGCAGATCAACCTCCTTCCACCCCCCAGCGTTCAGGGCAGCCCTCCGGCCTGCAGATCCTGTTCGCGTCCATCCTGGCGATTGGCCTGCTGCTGGGCATCAACTTCAGCAGCCGCATCACCGCCGGGCAGCGCATCCAGCGTGACCGCGCCGTGCTGGAGATGGAGATCGCCACGCTGGAAGCCGAGCAGGTCCAGCTGCAGCAGGACCTGGATTTCGCCCGCAGCGACGAATATGTCGCCGCCTGGGCGCGAGCCGAGGGCAAAATGGTGATGGAGAATGAGGTGCTGGTGATTCCCGTGCCGGCCGGGGTCCCGCTGCCCACCGCCACGCCGTCAATCCCGGTAGTCGACCTGTTCGAGCCGGATACCCAGCTGGTTGATAACTGGCAGCTGTGGTGGGCGCTGTTCTTTGATCACGAGCCGCCCTTTTAGCCCCCCATCTGGCTGAGCAGCACCCCCACGATCACAATCAGCGTCAGCAGAACCAGCAGCGCCCCCACCAGCACGCCAAAGGAAAAGCTCCGCGCAGAGAGGCGCGGCGTGCCACCCGAAGGGGGCAGGACCTTCTCCGGAGGGGGGCCGCTTACCGGGCGCGCCGCGGCTGCCGCCCGCTGCCGAAAATCCTGCAGGTTGTCCGTGTGCAGCGTCACCGTGTCAAATTCCTGGGGGTCGGGCGTGCGCCGGATCAGCTCGATCATGCTGAGGGGCGATTCAAAGCGATCCTCGGGCCTCTTCGCCAGGGCGCGCATGATGGCCGTTTCCACCGCCAGGTCCACCTGGATGTTCAGGTCAGAGGGCAGGCGCGGCTCCTGCTGAAGGTGCTGCACCAGCACGCGTGTGGCAGAAGTCCCCTTGAACGGCACATCCCCGGTCACCATCTCATAGAGCAGAATGCCCAGCGAATAGATATCGGCGGCCGGGCCAACCTCCCCCCCGGAAGCCTGCTCCGGGGACATGTAAAGCGGCGCGCGCGGGCTGTACTCGGCGGTGGACTGCTCATCCCCGCTGAGCACGCCCATCATGCCAAAATCGATCACGACCGGGCGCGCCCCGCCATCTGCCAGGATGACATTGCCGGGGCGGATATCCTGGTGAACCACGCCCTTGCTGTGGGCATAGGCCACGGCATCCGCCACCTGCTGAAAGATGTCCAGGGCGCGTTCTTCCGGCAGGCCGCTGCGCCGCTCGGAGAGCACATCCCGCAGGGCGGTACCCTCAATGTATTCCATCGCGATGTAATAGCGCCCCTCAATTTCGCCATAATCGAAGATGCGCCCGATGTTAGGATGCTCCAGCCCGGCGCAGGCCCGCAGCGCCTCGAAAAAGCGTTCGTGCAGGCCGGCGCTGCGCCCCGCATCTTCAGGGCGGAAGGTCATGATCTTCAGGGCGATTTCCGTTTTTAGGGCGGGGGCAAAGGCGCGGTACACCTCAGTGACGCTCCCCCGGGCCACCAGGCGGCGAATCTCATAGTGGTTTCCCCAGATCTGGCCGGGTTCCAGCCGGAGGGGGTGCGTCGATTGGCGATTCATAGGGCAGCGCGTCCGTTCTCACAGTGAAAGACCACAGGCAGCATAACCCGCACCGCGGGATTCTGGCAACCCAAAAACATCTAAAGATCACGCGGGGGCAAACAAAAAGGCCAGAGCGTTCTGCTCCGGCCTGCCTGTGGCGACGACTGGACTTGAACCAGTGACCTAGGGCTTATGAGTCCCCCGCTCTGCCAACTGAGCTACGTCGCCTTACGCGCAATACTATAGCATTCCCAACCGGGTTTGACAATACCTTTTTTGGCGATTCCCGGGGCGGTCACCACACCCGCCACCTGCGGCGGCTCCTGGCCTGGACGCTTCAAATCAGGCGGCTGGAGATCAGCGCCTGCAGCGCCTGCACGGTGTCCACATACTCGGTGGTGATCTCGGCCTCATCGACATGCACGCCGAATGTTTCCTCGATGTATTCGGCCAGCTCCGCCACCGAAGCCAGATCGATCAGGCCGCCGGTCAGCAGCAGCTCATCATCCGCCAGCGGATAGTCGGGGTCATGAATCAGCGCGCGGGTGATGAACTCCCGCAAGTCCGCCCGTATCTCCGATTCTTCTACCACAATCCTGATCCCTTACACCCTGTTTACCGACCGGGCCAGCCGGCCCCTTTCCCCCAATAATACCACACGACGGGTCGTGTAAAAGGTGCGGCGGGCCGCGGCTTATCGCCGCGGTGGGGCGGCTCCGGGATGAACAGCGCCGGGCCGGAGCGATCGGTGCGGGCTATTCGCCCTCGCAGCAGCAGCGTAAACCTTCCGCTCACCGCGCAGTCCGCCAGGGGCGCGCCGTCTTCATCCAGCGGCCCCACCTTCCAGTGATACACGTCCGGCCCGGCCAGGCGGCGGAACGGCAGCGCCAGCACCACCGGCCCGCTGGCCGTCACCTCCCAGGCGCGCCCGCTGGCCGCCGCGCTCAGGCGCAGCCGCACCAGGAGTTCCGCGCGGGCGGCGTTCCAGGTAAAAGTCACCCCCGGCGCGGATCGGCGCGTCAGGCGCAGGCCGTCCCGCGGCGCGCCCAGCAGCGCAAACGCCGCGCAGCGCTCCTCCGCGGCCAGGGTCGGCGCCACGGTGGGAGGGGGCGTCGCGCTGGGCGTGGCAGAAGGCGGGCGGGGCGTCCAGGTGGGCGTGAGCGTCCAGGTAGGGGGCAGCGTGGGGCGCGCCGGGAGCGCGGTGGGGGTCACAGGCGGCGGCTCCTGAAAGGGCGGCGGCGTGGGGGAGACTGCCGCCGGGCTTCCCCCGCACGCGGCCAGCCCAAGCACAAAAAAAGCCAGGAGCGCGAGCCGTCTCCTGGCCGGGTGAATCACAGGTCGCATCGGTCAGGCACGCTCGCCCAGCCGGCGCTCAGTCCCACTCAGCAGGCGCTGGATGTTGTCACGGTGGCGGTAGAAGATCATGAGGGTGGCAAACACGCCATACAGGACATACAGATCGGAGGTTTCCACCAGCCCCAGCAGCACCTCAATACGGCTGAAGGCCAGCACCGCCAGCGACAGCGCGCCCGCCGCCACGCTGATCAGCACGCCCAGGGACACATAGCGGGTAAGCACCACAATCAGGATGAACAGCAGGCCCACCAGCACAATCACCGGGGCGGGCGCCATCATCAGGAACGTCCCCATCCAGGTCGCCGCGCCTTTGCCGCCGCGCAGCCGCCCGGTCAGCAGGGCCGCGAAGATCGACCAGTTATGCCCGGCAATCGCCGCCAGCGCGCCGCAGACCTGCGCCCAGCCGTTCGGCAGCATGTACATGGCTACCCAGACGGCCAGCACGCCTTTGGTGATGTCGACCGTCCAGACCAGGATGCCCCAGACCGGCCCCAGGGCGCGAATAGCATTGGTCGTCCCCATGTTCCCGCTGCCAATATCGAAGATATTGATGCCGTTAAGCCGCCCGGCCAGATACGCAGTCGGAAACGCACCGATCAGGTACGCCACGATCAACGCCCGCACTACCGACAAGACATCCATCATAAAGTCCTCGTTATTCTTTACGTTAAGCGCTAACAGAAATTAGAACACAACCTGTCCGCTAAGGTTACGCGAAATACATTAGAGTTCGCTGAAACAGGACTATTCTCCTGCATGGGCGCTGCTGAACGGCCTGCGCTACAATAATCGCGTTACTGCGCATGCCCCGGGGCGCTCCCCAGCGCTCAGGCCGGGGGATGCCACCTGTAAGCCTAGTCAGAGGAGCAGCCCATGCTGCAGCATCGATCCTTTACCGGAATACTGAGTCTCGTGATCCTGACGCTGCTGGCGGCAGGATGCGCCGGGCTGGGCGGGCGCAACCCGCGCCTGGTGAGCGACTCTGAAATCCCGACGGTGGCCGTGCTGCCCTCGGTGACGGCCACGCCGACCACCAGCCCCAGCGCCATCCCCGGCTCGCCCACGCCCGATTTTATGGCGGAAACGCGGGTGGCGCTCGTGACGCCGACGCTGCCCCCCAGCCGCACCCCCACCCCAACCTGGACGCCCTCCACCACGCCCAGCCCTACCGCCACGCCGCTGCCCACCCAGATCGTTCTGACCCCCTTCCCCACGGCGATCCCGCTGCCCAGCGCGACCCCGTTCCAGCCTGCCGTCATCCAGCCAACGCCGGGGGGCGTCAGCGCGCAGCCAGCAGCGCCCGTCAACTGCGCGCACGCGTGGTTCTTCTCCAGCCGGACGCCGGCTGCCTGCCCGGCAGCGGCTGCCCTGAACGTGCCGGGGGCGTCGCTGGCTTTTGAGCGGGGCTACATGTTCTGGACGAGCCATGAGGGCATGATCTACGTGTTGTATGCCGACGGCAACCAGCCCGCCTGGGATCGCTTCCCCGATACGTTTGTGGAAGGCATGCCCGAACGCGACCCGAACATCGTCGGGCCACAGGGGATCTGGCAGCAGCCGCGCCGGGGCTTCGGCAACATCTGGCGCACGACGCCAACCGTCCGGGATCGGCTGGGCTGGGCGCTGCGTGAGTGGGAAGATGCCTACTCGATCACTTTCCAGCAGGCCGATGCCAGCGCGGGCGGGACGATCTACATGAACGGCCCGGACGGCAAAATCTATCAGCTCAGCGGCGACCGCACCCACTGGTCGATCTTCAACCCGTAGGCGGCTGCGCGGCTGCATGACACGTCGCATCGCATCATGCAGCCACATCGCATCATGCAGCCACACCGCATCATGCAGCCACACCGCATCATGCAGCGCTTAGCGCCAAAATGACAGGTTGACCGGGCCAGAGGCGCGGGGGTAAAATGGAGTGGTCGCCTGAAGTCGTGCGCCGTTTTCCCAACGGGTGCGTATACACAACCAACAGGCACCACCCAATCACCCAATCTGAGGGGGACTCTGCATGGCTACTGTACTGTTCGCGCTGATCTCGTGGGTTATCATGACCCTGCTGCGGCTGGGCGGCTACTTCATCTCAATCGGCATCCTGCTCCCCAATGCGGTGGACAGCCTGCTGCTCCAGTTGGTGCCACAGTTCATCGTGGTGGGGTTCTACAGCTACCACCTCGTGAAGATGTTCTACCTGGAAAAACCGCGCTTCTGGTTCACCATCGGCCTGCTGTGGACGCTGTTCACGATCGTGTTTGAGATCGGCGGGCTGCACAACATCGTGGATGTCAGCACGTATGCCCTGGCGAACAACCTGACCATGCTGGCGGCCAGCCCCTGGGCGCTGACCTACCTGCTCTACAGCGTGGCCCCGGTCGCGGCGTACCTCGTGTTCCGCAACAGCCGCCCGCGGGTGCATACCCCCAGCTTCTAAGCTCCGACATTCGCAAACAAAACACAGGGGCGCGGCCAGCACGGTCGCGCCCCTTTTTGTGTCCCCGCCGGTTGGCGCCCTATTCCAGCCCGTTCAGCATCCGCAGGTAGGCTACCACGTCCCACAGCTCGGCGTCGCCCCAGTCGGGCCGCCCGCCGTAGGCCGGCATGTTGATGCCGGTGGAGTTGGCCGGGTCGTCGCTCTCCCGCCCCACCTGCAGGAAGCGCAGCAGCTCCTCGGCGGAGGTCTGGGTCATGTAGGCGGTGTCACGCAGCGACACGCCCACCCCCTCGCCATCCGCCCCCAGGCCATGGCACCCGGCGCAGGCCATCCGGTACAGCCGCCGCCCTTCGTCCGGGTCGCCCGGCGCGCTGATGTCGATCGTCAGCGGGGCCGGGGTCGCGGTAGGCCCGGCCTCGATCACGGCGGTGGGGGCGGCCTGCGCGATCTCGGTCTCGGGGGCAAGCGCCGCGAATTCTGCCCCGCTGATCACGTAGATCTCCCCGGCGTTGGTCAGGGTGTTGTAGGCGCCGTCCCCGCCCATGCCGTTGGGGATGATGTCCAGGGCGCCGTCGCCGTCCAGGTCATAGACCGCCATCGAGTAGGCCAGCATGTCGTTGGCGTCCGCCCCGATCACGTACTGGACACGCAGCCCGTCCGGCTGGCCGGAAGGCAGCAGGATCACGCCGTTGTCGTGGGCCAGCCCGCCCTGCTGCCCGTAAATCACGGCCAGCAGCCCGGCGTTGCGCCGCACCTGCAGGTCGTAGCCGGTCGGGTCGTAATCCGGCGCGCCATACAGCAGGTCGCCGATGCCATCCCCGTCAATATCCGCCACGCGCATCGTGTCGCCGCCCTTGCTGAAGGGCTGGTCGGGGTAGATCACGACGGCCGAATTCGGCGGGTTCGCCAGGTCGAACATCTGGCCGCGAAAGAAGGCAGTGGTGTAGATCACCCAGGCCTCGCCCGCTTCCTCGGAGACATCGCCCGGCCCGAAGCCTACCAGCGTGCCCAGCACCAGGTCATTCCGGCCATCGCCGTTCAGGTCACCCACGGTGATCTCCTCGCCCAGGAGGTCGTTCGGCCCGGCCCCATAGACGATCGTCAGGCGGTTATCGGCCGGACGGCCCTCGTCAGTGATCATCTCGGCCAGCCGCAGCGTCGCGCCGCGCAGCGCCGGGCCGCCGAAGATCACGACCGTCTCCCCGGCGTTGTAGCGGGTATTGCCGGGGCCGTCCCCGCCGCCGAAGGACAGGCCGCCCACGCCCGCCGACCCGCGCCACAGCGCCGCGCTGATGATCGCGTCGTCGATGCCATCCATATCCAGGTCGGCGCCGTACACCGTGGAGCCAAGCAGATCGTCATAGTCGGCCCCGATGAAACGGGTGGCGCTGGCGGGCGGGTCGCGCAGGTCGATCACCGGACCGTAAACATCAAAGATGTCTTCCGTGCCGTAGAAGATCCACGCCTCGCCCGCGTTGATCAGCCGGTCTTCCAGCCCATCGGCCTGGTTCGCGCCGATCAGCATATCCTGGATGCCGTCGCCGTCGAAGTCGCCGCCCTCCACCCACACGCCGAAGTGATCGCCATCGGTGTCGCCCAGGATGGTCAGCACATCGGCGGGCGGGTCCGCCAGGTCAATATCGGCGTGGCTGGCGAAATCCGCCGCCCCGAAGATGACGTAGGCCGCGCCCGCGTTCACGCGCACGCTGTTCGGCCCGTCGTGGTTCTGGGCGGAAACGAGCAGGTCATCGTAGCCATCGCCGTTAAAGTCCGCGATATAGGTTTCCGTCCCCAGCATATCACCCGCCCGCGCGCCGTAAATCGTGAAAAGCGGCAGCGGCAGCTCCGCGTTCCCGGCCAGCACATCCTCCATCGCGATCTGGCCGGACTGCGTCAGCAGGCTTTCGCCATCCTCACACACGCCGATCACGATGCGCACATGGCCGTTGCCGGGCCGCCACACCCCGCCGACCGAATGCCCGGCGTTATGCCCCGTGATCGCCAGGTCGCCGCAGCCATCGCCGTTGAAGTCGCCCGCGTCAACCGGCTTGCCGGTCTGTGACGCCTGTGCAGGCGCATCATAGAAGACAAAAACGCCGTCCTGCGGCAGCCCTTTCAGGTCCCAGGGCGTTTCGCCTGTGGGCGCCGCGTCGCCTCCCTGCGCCAGAGCCAGCAGCGGCAGCGCCGCCATCACCAGTAGAACCAACCCCATCCCGATAACTCGCCTGCGGATCATCAACCGCGCTCCTGTACCTGTCTGATCAGTACGCAGAAGTCTAACGTGAGGCCGGGCGTTGAACAAACCCGGCGGGCAAAACGGAGTATACTTATCCTATTGAATCGGAGAGAGGGGACCCACCATGCCTGATAACGCTGAAATCAGCCTTGATCCGGCCGACTGGGAAGACTTCCGCAGGCTCGGCCACGCGATGCTCGATGACATGACCGATTATCTGCAGCGTGTGCGCGAACGGCCCGTCTGGCAGCCCATCCCGGATGAGACCAGGGCGCACTTTGACCGTCCGCTGCCCACCACCCCCCAGCCAGCCAGCGCCGTCTATGAGGAATTCCTGGCGGACATCCTGCCCCATCCGATGGGCAACATCCACCCGCGTTTCTGGGGCTGGGTCATCGGCACCGGCACGCCGCTGGGCATGCTGGCCGAGATGCTGGCTGCCGGGCTGAACCCGAACACCGGCGGCGGCGATCATGTCGCCAACTATGTGGAACAGCAGGTGCTGGGCTGGTGCAAGGCCATGCTGGGCTACCCGGCGGAAGCCAGCGGCCTGCTGGTCTCCGGCGGGTCGATGGCGAACCTGGTCGGGCTGGCGGTGGCGCGCAGCACCCAGGCTGGCTACGATATCCGGGCGCAGGGCATCACGGCGGACGCGCGCGCCATGCGCTTTTACACCTCCACCGAAGCGCATTCCAGCAACCAGAAGGCGCTTGAGCTGCTGGGAGTGGGCAGCGAGGCGCTGCGCAAAATCCCGGTGGATGAAGGCTACCGCATCCGGGTGGACCTGCTCGAAGCCGCCATCGCCGCGGACCGCGCCGCTGGGCTGCGGCCAGCAGCCATCATCGGGACGGCCGGCACGGTGAACACCGGCGCCTTTGACGATCTCAGCGCCCTGGCCGACCTGGCCGAACGCGAAAACCTGTGGTTCCACGTGGATGGCGCTTTCGGCGCGCTGGCGGCGCTCTCCCCGGCGCTGCGCCCGCTGGTGGCAGGCATGGCCCGCGCCGATTCGCTCGGCTTTGACCTGCACAAGTGGCTGTACATGCCCATCGAAATCGGCTGCGCCCTGGTGCGCAATGAGACCGCGCACCGCTTCACCTTCGCCCTGGCGCCGGAGTACCTGGCGCACGGCACGCGCGGGCTGGCCGCCGGCCCCAACTGGTTCAGCGAATACGGGGTGGAGCTGTCTCGCGGGTTCCGCGCGCTCAAGGCCTGGATGTCCTTCAAGACGTACGGGATCGAAACCTACGCGCGCCTGATCCAGCAGAACGTGGACCAGGCCCGCCACCTTGCCGCGCGCGTGGACGGCGAGGCGGAGCTGGAACGCCTGGCGCCCGTCCCGCTGAATATCGTGTGTTTCCGCTACCGGCCGGCCGGGATGGATGAGGCGGCCCTCAATGCGCTGAACGAGGAGCTGGTCATCCGGCTGTTCGAAAGCGGGGTGGCGGCCCCGTCCTATACCCGGCTGAACGGGCGCTACGCGATCCGCGCCGCGATCACCAACCACCGCAGCCGCCGCGAGGACTTCGACATCATGGTTGACAAGGTGCTGGCGCTGGGGCGCGAGCTGGCGGTGAGCATGGCCCAGCCCCACGCCTGATCTGGCGCGGCCTGACAATGCACCTTGACGCCTTGCAGGCGCAGGCGTTATTATTTAGCATCGCTAAGTGATTTCGCTGCTGCGGAGGAAGCCCGCCATGCCGCCGACCGACAGCCTGCAAGCCGACGCTGAGGCGCTCCAGCACGTGATGATGCAGGCCAGCCTGCTGGCCCGCCGCCGCCTGATGACCACGCTCACCACATCCGGGCTGACCGTGGCGCAGTATTACACCCTGCGCGCCGTCTGCCGGGCGGAAGGCGGGAGCAGCATGTCGGCGCTGGCGGAGGCCACACACCAGGTTTCTGCCACGATGACGGGCATTATCGACCGGCTGGCCGAACGCGGGCTGGTTGAACGCCGGGAAGATCCGGAAGACCGGCGCTCGCGGCGCGTTTACCTCACGGAGGCGGGGGGGCAGCTGATGGCCGCCATCGCCCGCCAGCAGGCCGCGCATCACCTGCATATCATGGAGTTGTTTTCCGCGGCAGAGCGCCAGCACCTGCTGGCCCTGATGGAGAAATACGTGCTGGCCCTGGAAACGCTCGCCGCCACGCCATAAAGGATCTGGGATGAACACCAATCGCCGCAACATCATGCTGCTGTTCTTCACCCTCATCGTGCTGATGATGGGCTTCGGGATGGCGATCCCCGTGCTGCCCTTTTATGTGGACAGCTTCGGCGCCAGCGGCAGCGAGCTGGGCCTGCTCATGTCGATTTACGCCGTGATGCAGTTCTTCTTCGCGCCCGTGTGGGGCGGCCTCTCCGATCGGGTTGGCCGCAAGCCCCTGATCCTGCTGGGCGTGTTCGGGAATGCGCTCTCCCAGCTGCTCTTTGCGCTGGCCGGCAGCCTGACGATGCTCTTTGTCGCGCGGGCGCTCTCTGGCATCCTCTCCGCCGCCACGATCCCCACCGCCATGGCGTACATCAGCGACAGCACCGACGAGAAAGGGCGCAGCAGCGGCATGGGCATGATCGGCGCGGCGATGGGCATTGGCATGGTGCTGGGGCCAGGGCTGGGCGGCCTGCTGGCGACGGATAACCTTGCGCTGCCGTTTTTTGTGGCGGCGGGCCTTTCCACCCTGGCGTTCATCCTGATCGCCATCCTGCTGCCCGAATCGCTGCCGGAAGAGAAACGCTCCCACACGACCGGCTTGCAGGGGCCGCAGATCAGGGCGATGTGGCAGGCGCTCTTCAGCCCGATCGGCCTGCTGCTGGTGATGGCCTTCATCATCAGCTTCGGGCTGACCAACTTCGAGGCGATCTTCGGCCTGTTCGCCAAAGACCGCTTCGGCTATGACTCCGGGCAGGTGGGCGGCATCCTGATGACGATCGGCGTGGTATCCGCCGTGATGCAGATGGGCCTCACCGGGCCGCTGACCCGGCGCTTCGGGGAGGTCGGCACGCTGCGCGGCTCCCTGGCCGTCTCCGTGATCGGCTTCCTCGTGATGCTCCTGGCGGAAAACATGGCGGGCGTCCTGCTCACCGTCCTGATTTATGTGGCGGGCAATTCGCTGCTGCGCCCGGTGACGGCCTCGCTGATCTCCAAGCGCGCGACCGTGCCGCAAGGCATGGCGATGGGCTTCAACAACTCGTTCATGAGCCTGGGGCGCATCATCGGGCCAACCTTTGCCGGCCTGCTGTTCGATGTGGACCTGCACCTGCCCTATCTCAGCGGCGCGGTGATCACGGCGGTGGCGCTGGTGGTCTGCCTGGTATGGCTGGAGGCCGACACGCCGGAAGCGGCCCAGGCAGAGGAGCCGGTTGGGGAGCCATCCACCGCGCGCTGACCCCACCTCCGCAACACACAACAGGGCGCACGTCTGATCGGCGTGCGCCCTGTTTGATTCTCAGCCTGTATACACAGCTAGCGCTGGCGCTCTGGCTCCTTGAAGTCGTAGATGCCCTCGCGCTGCACCCAGCGCAGGCCGCAGCCATCCGCCGCGCAGACCAGCCCCTCCCCGTCCGGTGTCAGGTCGCCGCCACAGGTCGGGCAGCGGAACGCCAGCGGCTCCGCCACGCGGTCTGGCCCGCCGGCCAGCGCCCGGTTCAGGGTGAAGATGCTGGGCGAATACAGCGGCCCCCAGCCCTGCATGGCATTGTCCAGCCCGACCAGCACGCCGGTTGGCACCAGGCGTTTGAGCGCCCCCAGGCGGAAATAGGACACGGGCAGCCGCCGTTCCACGCGGAAACCCGCCTCCCGCACGGCCAGGGCCATATACAGCGGGTGGAAGTCGAAGTTCAGCGGCACAAACTCGGTCGGCTCCAGGCTGTTGGGGTCCCATTCCTGGCGGCGCAGGGCATAGCGCAGCAGGGCCTTCAGGTTGCGCTTGTTGGCGTATTCCAGCACAAAAAACGCGCCGGGGGCCAGCGCCGCGCGGATGCTGTTCAGCGCCAGCGGGACATCGGCCATATGGTGGATCACGCGAATCATGGTCGCGCCGTCGAACTGCCCCGGCTGGAAGGGCAGGCGGTACACATCTGCCGCCACGTAGGTGTAGCGCCCGTCGCCCAGCCGCGCCCGCGCGTCCCGCAGCAGCGTGCGGGAGTAATCCAGCAGCACCACATGCTCGTAACCGGCCAGTTCATCTGTCAGGCGGCCAAAGCCCGCGCCGATCTCCAGCGCGCGCCGCCCGGAACGGGGCAGCAGCCTGCGCAGCGCCAGGCGCTCTACCCGGTCTTCGTAATCCCGGCCCTGGTTCTCCCAGAAATCCTGCTGGTAGCCGGAGCCTTCGTAGTCACATACAGGGGGGTAATGCTCGTGGGTCATGGGAAGCTCTTCAACTCCGTGCGCCGGATACACCCGCGATCCGGCCTGCCGGCGCACAACGATAACACAAAACCCGCCACCTGGCACGGGTGAAACAGGGACGGCACACCGCGCAGAATCAACCCGATCACCACGCGGTGCTCATCGTGGTGATCGGGGGTGGCGCAAAGTCAGGGCCAGCGCGTCAGGGCGTGGGCGTGGGCAGGATGCCCTGGTCGGCCTCCGGCGGGATGCTTTGCGGCGGGGCGCTGTCCGCTGGCGGGGCAACATCCACAGGCGCGGCCGGGCTGGAAGGCGGGATCGCCTCCGGCCGCATGCGGGGCGCGGTGACCGGGTCGATCAACTCGCTGCCCGCCGGGATGATGTTGGCCGGGCCGATCCAGCCATACGGGATGTAGATGCCATCCGGTGCGCCGGGCGCGACCCCCCACGGCTCCAGGCCACCCGGCACCGTCCCGGTCAGGGCGCCGGGCTGGGCGGGCATATCCGCAGGCCACGCATAGTCATCCCCCGCCGTGAGCGAATAGCCCGGCCAGGGGTACTGGCTGCCGGTGGTCGGCTGGAGCAGGTCGGGCGCGTTCCCGGAGATGATCTGCCCCAGGTAGGCCCAGCCCTCCTGCGCGTTATCCGGCAGGTTATCCAGCCCGCGCACGAACGGGTCAAGCAGGCCGCGCAGGTTCTCCAGCGGGTCGTGCAGCTGGGTTTCCTCCACCGGGATCACGGCGCGCACGTCCAGGCTGACGGGCAGCATCGTATCCACCGGGACATTCAGGTTCAGCGCCACAGGGAGCTGCATGCCCTGCGGCAGCTGCAGGTTGACCGTGCCGTTGATCGTGCCGCCGCCGCCCGGCAGGTTGAACTGCGCGTTAGCCTGCAGGGGGACAGGGCTGGTCAGCACCACGGTGGTGTTTTGCTGCAGGGGCAGGTCAAACTGGACCGGGATCGTCTCCCGCACGGGGATCACGCGGTCGATCGTGGCCTTGTCCAGCCCGACAAAGCTGGCGTGCAGCCCATCGATCAGCGGCTCGGCAATCCCGCCCTTGATCTGGAAGATCAGGGTCACCAGGACGACCAGAACAGCGACCAGCACCAGGTTAACGATGAACGAAAAGAGAATAGCGACCGTCTTGAAGGCTTCCCAACCGGACTTAAAACGCTGCATGGGCCTTGCTCCTGCGCGCAGTAACGGTTCTGTTTATGGGATGTATCATAACACCGGCTGCCAATCCGGGTCAATTTGGGTGTTGGTGGTTGAGTGATCTATCGAAAGCAGTTAGCAATAGAAAATCGGGCGTTGGAGGCGATACGGCGGTTCGCGAACCGCCGCTACGGGTTGGGTGATATTTGTAGCGGCGGGATGGTTCCCGACGCCTGCCCTCCAATCGCTAACAACCAACGGCTTTCCACGTCTGGCGCAGCACGCGCTGCCAGTTGGCGTGGGCGATCTGGTGCAGCGCGGCGTCGTCATACCCGGCGGCCCGCAGCGCGGCGATCAGCTTCGGCAGGCCGGTCACGTCCCCCAGCTCGGCGCTGATCGACGCCCCGTCAAAGTCCGACCCCAGCGCCACATGCGCGATCCCGATCCGGTTAGCGATGTAGTCGATATGCTTCACCATCTGGCTCAGGGGCATATCCCGCTCCCAGCGCCCGTCCTCCCGCAGGTCGGCCACGAAGAAGGTCAGGCCCACCACCCCGCCCGAGTCCCCGATGGCGTCCAGCTGGCGATCGGTCAGGTTGCGCGCGGAGGGCGTGATCGCGGCGGCGGCGGTGTGCGTCGCCACCAGCGGCGCGCTGCTGATGCGGGCCACGTCCCAGAAGCCCTTTTCGTTCATGTGGGCCAGATCCACCAGCACGCCCAGCGCATTGCATTCCCGCACCAGGGCCTTTCCCGCGTCACTCAGCCCGCCGCCGATATCCGGCGTGGAGGGGTAGCGGAACGGCACGCCCGCGCCGAACACATTCGGGCGGCTCCACACCGGCCCCAGCGAGCGCAGCCCGGCGGCGTAAAAGACATGCAGCGCGTCCAGGTCCGCGCCGATGGCCTCCGCGCCCTCAAAGTGCATCACCATCGCCAGCGTGCCATCTGCCAGGCACGCATCCAGCTCATCCGCCGTGTGGACGATGCGCGCCTGCCCGCCGGATTCCGCCTCCAGGCGCAGCAGGTAGGCCACCAGCGCCAGCGTGCGGCGCAGGGCGAAACGCGCATCCACCGGCGGCTCCATCGGGACACGGAAGCCCTCCGGCGTGAAGACCGCCTTATCCTTCAGCGGCAGGCTGGCCGGGTCCTCCACGAAGATGGCGAACATCCCCCCGGCGAAACCGCCCTCCCGCGCGCGCGGCAGGTCCAGGTGGTTGCGCGTCCCCCGTTCAAAAAATGTACGCGGCACACCGCCCGGGCCGTCAGCCTCCTCCAGCGTGAGCAGCACGTCGTTATGCCCGTCAAAGATCGGGATCAGGTCGGTCATCGGGTAAGTTCCCCCCTTGCACAAAAAAGGCGGGAGGCACGGACTGCCCGCGCCTCCCCGGATCACCGGTCAAACCGGCTGGCCCGCTACTTGATCTGCGTCCACGTCCCGGAAACCTGCCCCTGCAGGCGATACACGCGTCCGTCAGGGATATCGATGTACAGCGCGTTGTTCCCGGCTTCCACCTGGGAGGAACGCTGGCTGCGGTCGGCATCGGAAGTGGCCGAGTAGCCCAGCATGTTCTTGATCGGCTGGCCGTTGTGCAGCCCCGTTTCCCACACGTTGGCCAGCCTGTCGCTGCCGGGCAGGAAACGGCCGGCGGGCGGCGAGCCGGTGGCCGTGGCATTCCCCACGTTATCGTAGGCGTGCCACTGGTTGGCGTCGTAGAACAGGACATACACGCGGTTGCCGGGATAGTTCTCCGTGCCGGGCTGGGTGTAGATCATCATGCCGCCGTCAAAGCCCTGGAAGCGCCCTTCGCCGATCACGCCCCAGTTGGCCGGGCAAACGTTCGGGTTAAACTGATCCCCAAAGAACCAGTTGTACTGGCATGTGATCGTGATCGCCAGCGACTGTGAAACCGGCATGCCCTGCCGGATCACGGTCAGGCGGTAGGTGACCACGCGCCCGGCGTTGGTCGGGATGTTCACCGCCTGCTCCCCGGTGGGCGGCACAGAGAACGACTGCTGGAGGTTACCCGCCGCGTTGAGCTGATCCAGCACGGCCGTATCACCCATCGCCTGCCAGCGCAGCACGGTCACGCCCCCGGCCTGCATCTCGTAGTTATCCGCCGTGAAGGACGTGATCATCGGCCCGGGGATGGTGGGGGTCAGCGTCGGCGTGAAGGTGGCCGTGGGCGTATCCGTGAACACCGGCGTGAAGGTCAGCGTAGGCGTGGGGGTGAAGGTCGGGGTCAGCGTCGGCGTTGAGGTCATGGTCGCCGTGGGGGTAAAGCTCGGCGTCGGCGTGAAGGTGGGCGTATCCGTGAACGTTGGCGTAAACGTCTGCGTGATGGTGGGCAGCTGCGCCACCGTCGGGATGATAATCTCCTGCCGCTGGCAGCCAATCAGCCCCAGGCTCAAAAGCAGGACAAGCAGCACCAGGGTTGAGCGTTTCACAGGGGTTCTCCTCCAGGATATCATCAGGCCCATCTGGCCCACGTGGTCGCGCATGCTGTGGTCAGCGTAGCACAGGCCATCCTGCGCCACAACAGGAAGTATATGCTAGAATGCGCCCTGTAGAAAATCTCTGTGTCCGCAAGATGCCCCACACCGCGAGGCAGCATGACGCCCACCCCCAAGCCCTTCCTGACCCTGATGATCGCCCTGCTGCTGATCCTGGCGGGCGGCTGCGACCTGCTGGCGCCGCCCCCCACGCTCCCCGCCCCGCTGGAGCTGACCACGCCCACGCCGCCCGCCACGCGGCGGCCCAGCCCCACCCCGCGCCGCGTGCTGTCGCCCACGCCGCGCCCGACCGCTACGCCCACCCTGACCCCTTCGCCCACGCTGGACCCGCTGTTCGTGACGCCCACGCCGGAAGCGCCCCTGGAAGAAACGCTCGATCCGGTAGTGCTGACCCAGATCGCGGTCAACCAGACGGTCACGCTCGGCCCCGACCAGACCCTGATCGGGCGCTCGGTGGAGGAACGGCGCATCGTGGCGCACCGCCTGGGGCGTGGCCCCCGGCAGCTGCTGCTGGTCGGCGGGATTCACGGCGGCTGGGAGCGCAACACGATCACGCTTATGGAAGAGCTGGTGGCGCATTTCAGCGCCGCGCCGGAAGCGATCGCGCCGGGGGTGCAGCTGGTGATCGTCCCGGCCCTGAACCCGGATGGGCTGGTGCAGGGCCGCACCGCCGCCGGACGCTTTAACACCAATGGTGTGGACCTGAACCGCAACTGGGGCTGCGCGTGGGAGCCGGATGCCACCTGGGGGGAAGTCGCGGTAGATCCCGGGCCGGAGCCGTTCTCCGAGCCTGAAACCGCGGCGCTGGCGGATTACATCCTGCTGAACGCGCCCGCGGCGGTCGTGTTCTACCACAGCGCGGCCAATGGCGTTTTCGCCGGGAGCTGCAACGGCGATCACGGCTCACAGACGCTGGGGCATACCTACGGGCGCGCGGCCACGTATCCCAGCGACGGGTATTTTGAGGCCTACCGGGTGACGGGCGACGCCTCCAACTGGGTGGACGGGCAGGGCATCCCGGCGATCACGGTGGAGCTGGCCGGCTGGCATGACCCGGAATTTGCGCGCAACCTGGCCGGGGTGATGGCCGTTCAGTGCCGGCTGGCGGCGGTCAGCAGCGCGCCGGGCGCGGAAGCCTGGCGGGCGGAATACTGCGCGCCGGAGGCGGAAGGCGAAGACAGCGGCTCAGAGTAGCCGGGTGGCCCTACACGGAAGGGGCGGTATCATCCTGCTGCGTGCGGGCGTTCTGTCGATCCTGCCACCACATCGCCGCCAGCAGCACCAGCACTCCAACGACGATCGCGCTGTCGGCCACGTTAAAGACGGGCCAGAACTTAAAATCGAGGAAGTCCACCACGTAACCCAGCCGCAGGCGGTCGATCAGGTTGCCCCATGCGCCGCCCAGCTGCAGCCCCAGCGCGGCGCGCATCATGGGCGTCTGATCCGGCATCGTGCGGTAGAAGTAGACGATCATGGCGCTGACCACCAGCGCCACCACGATAAAGAACACCCCGCCGCTGGGAAACAGCCCGAAGGCCGCGCCGGTATTGCGCACGTAGGTGAACGTGAAATACGGCCGCAGCGCCTCCACCGGGGCGACCTGCTCATGCAGCGCCAGGTTAGCGGTCACCAGGGCTTTGGTGAGCTGGTCAAGAACGATCACAACGGCGGCCACCGCCAGTAGAAACAGGAGATTTGCGCGACGCATGTCAGAGCTGTCCTTCATCTTCGGGTTGGGCGGCGCTGTGACGTTCGTGCCGCCAGGTCAGCAGCAGGAGCAGGCCTACCCCGCCCACAATGCCAATATCCGCGATGTTGAAAACCGGCAGGCCGCGCACGTGCAGGAAGTCCACCACGTAGCCCTGCCGCAGCCGGTCCACCAGGTTGCCCAGCGCGCCGCCCAGCAGAATGCCCAGCGCCACGCGCTGCGCCAGCTGGTTGGCCGGCAGGGCCAGCGCGTAGTACAGAACCACGCCGATCATCAGCACGCCGGTCAGCACCAGGAACTTCCCCGCCTCGGGAAACAGGCTGAACGCGCCGCCGGTGTTATGCGTCAGGGTAAACGTGAACAGAGAGTCCAGCGCCGGGATGGGCGCCACCTGCTCATACAGCGCCAGGCGCGCGCTGATGGCGGCCTTGCTGAGCTGATCGAGCGCCAGCACCGGCGCAGCCCAGACCAGCATGGTCAGCCACGCCCGGCGGCGGGTCACACCGGCCGCTTGTGCAGAGAACAGGGGATCACCGCCGCCGGTAATCGCGGGCCTCGGCGCAAGCCAGGCAATATGGGGTGTAGGGTATCGCTTCCAGGCGCGCCAGGTCGATCTCGCGCCCGCAGTTATCACAAGTGCCGTACGTGCCCTGCTTGAACTTCACCAGCGCATCTTCCACCAGCCGCAGCCGCTTCTCGCTGCTGGTGCGAATCGCCAGGTCTTTCGCCTGGTCGAAGGCCTGGGTAGCATCATCCGCCTGGTGATTGGTGTAGCCGGTGCCATCTGCCGCCTGAGAATCCCGCAGCCGTTCAACATTTTCGCGGAGGTCTTCCCGCATTTCGATAAGGACCGGAAGGAGTTCCTGGGGGGAGCGTATCATGCTGAAACCTCCCTGACATGCTGCCCGGCGGGCAGCCCTATTCGGGCGCGGGTTGTCGCCGCCCGACTCTGGTGTGTAAACCCTGATTTTACCGGATGGCGAAAGCCGCGCAACATCACGCGGCTGCGGCTGATCAAAGACGTGCTGATCCGCCCGCTCCGGATCGGATCGCCCGCCGGCCTCAGCCTTCCGCCGCGATATACAGCCGCGGGATGGTCAGCGCCAGCTCGCCTTCCTGCGCCGCGCGCCGGTTCAGGTTGGCCTCCAGCCGCGTGAACACCGCGGCGCGGTCCGCTTCCGGCAGGAACTCGGCCCAGCCTTCCATGAACGCGATACGAATGAACGTGTGGTTGAGCAGGGCCGTGCCGTCCAGGTAGCGCATGGTCAGCGTGTCCTCGAACGCGTCCGTCACGCGCCAGCCCGCCGCGTCCAGCGCGGCGCGAAGTTCCGCGGCTGCCGCCCGGTGCTCGACGTGCGCATCCAGCCGGGGCCGCAGATCAGCCCGGCCCAGGTCATCCAGCGCGCGGGCGTATTCTTCGTAAAAGGCCGCCATGTGGCCGCGCAGATTGGTCGCCAGGGCCAGCGTCCCCCCGGGCCGGATCACGCGCCGGCACTCTTTCAGCACCGCGCCCGCGTCCGCGAAGTTGTTGATCCCCAGGTTGGAGATGATCAGGTCAAACGCGCCAGCCGTGAACGGCATCGCCGCGCCATCGCCCCCGGTCAGCGAAACGCCCGGCACGCGCAGCGTCCGGATCTTGTGCTGCGCGCGCGCCAGCCCGTTCAGCCAGCCATCCAGCCCGACCGCGCGCCCGGTCGGCCCCAGGCGCTGGGCCAGGTCCAGCAGCGGGAAGCCCGCCCCGCAGGCCAGATCCAGCACAGCCATCTCCCGCCGCAGCGGGACGCGTTCCAGCAGGGGCAGGCCGAACATGGCCGACCACAGCGGCGCTTCGTCAAACACCGTCATGAACGCCGGATCATGCCAGTCCACCACCGGCTGCAGGTAATCCGTCATGCTGCCTCCGCCCACCACACACGCGCCGCGCGAAACTTCCGCCAAGCATAGCCCGCCCCGGCCAGAACGCAATACGGCGCCGGGCGCTGGCAGCGCGGTTGTTCCTGTGCGCAGCCTGCGCCATAATACCCTCAGTGTGAGTCAACCTGGCTGGAAGGATGCGACCATGACCGATGCCCTGCATAACCGGCAAGCCGAACTCGCCGCCATCGCCGCGGAGGTGGCCGCCTGCACAAAATGCCCCCTGCACCGCCTGGGGCGCATGCGCACCGTGCCCGGCGCCGGCCCCGCCAACGCCGAGATCATGTTCATCGGGGAAGCGCCCGGCTTCAACGAGGACAAGCAGGGCCTGCCGTTTGTGGGCCGCAGCGGGCAGTATCTCAATTACCTGCTGGGGACGGTGGGCCTCAGCCGCAAGGATGTATTCATCGCCAACGTGATCAAGTGCCGCCCGCCGGATAACCGCGACCCCAACCCCGACGAGCTGGCGGCCTGCAAAGACTACCTGGATCGCCAGATCGCCGCGATCAACCCGAAGGCGATCATCACGCTGGGGCGCTTCAGCATGGCGCGCTACTTCCCCGGCGCGCGCATCTCGCAGATTCACGGCCAGCCCAAACAGATCGACGGTCGGCTGTACTTCCCGATGTTCCACCCCGCGGCGGCGCTGCGCAACCCCAACCTGCGGCCTGAGATGGAGGCCGACATGCAGAAGGTGATGGCCCTGATCGCGCAGGTGAAGGCGGGTGACGTGACCGAGGATGATGCCCCGCCGCCCGATGAAGGGCCGCCGGTGCAGCTCAGCCTGTTCTGAGCCGGCCCCTGGGCGGGCGCACACCCGGAGGATGCCTGCTTTGTTGGGGGACATGCTGCGGGGTATACTTCCGATGCTGTCACGCATCGGTCGCCGCATGCTTATGGGTTTTTACAAAATAGAGGGGCCATCTCAGGCCGAATGTGGGTAGCGTCGCAATGCATTGCGACGCCACGCACAGGCCGAGTCAATCACCCGGATTGGTGAGGCCATAGCCGCATTTAATAGTGAAATCTCATCAGCATGTGCCGCATGCTTCGGCATGCGGCGCACGCTTCGGCATGCGGCGCGCTATTGTCATTCCCGCCGGAAGGAAGGAACCCGCCCGCTATGGAATTTGTCCCGATTATGATCGCGGGTTTTCTCGGCGCGCTGCTGATCACGCCGCTGGCGCGCCGGGCGGCCTGGCGCTTTGGCGTGCTGGATCAGCCCAGCGGCCGCAAAGTCCACACGACCGCCACCCCGCTAATGGGCGGGCTGGCGATTTATGCCGCGATGGTGCTGGCCCTGTTCCTCTTCAGCCCGCGCGCCCACCTGGTGGAAACGCTGGCGATTGGCGCGGGCGCGTCCTGGATGGCCCTGATCGGCCTGATCGATGACCGCCAGGGCATGAGCTTCCGCACCAAGCTGCTGGCCCAGGTCGTGGCCGCGCTGGTGATCGTGTGGGCCGGCATTCAGATCCGGCTGTTCGCCATCCCCGCGCTGGACGTGCTGCTGACCGTGTTCTGGATCGTGGCGCTGACCAACGCCGTCAACTTCCTGGATAACATGGACGGGCTGGCGGCGGGCCTGACCGGCATCGCGGCAGCGTTCTTCTTCATCCTGGCGGCGGGCGAAGGGCAGGGGCTGGTCTCCAGCCTGGCGGCGGCGATCGCCGGGGCGGCGCTGGGCTTCCTGATCTTCAACTTCAACCCGGCCAGCATCTTCATGGGCGATATGGGCAGCCAGGTGCTGGGCTTCACGCTGGCGGTGCTGGCGATCAAGCTGCGCTTCGCCACCGCGCCGGGCATCACCACCTGGGCGGTGCCGCTGCTGGTGCTGGGCCTGCCGATCTTTGATATCACGCTGGTGGTCTTCACCCGCCTGCGGGAAGGGCGCTCCCCGGCGGAGGCAGGCAAGGATCACACCTCCCACCGGCTGAACCAGATGGGCCTCAGCCCGCGCCGCACCGTGCTGACCCTGTACGCGGTGTGTGTGCTGCTCGGCGTGGATGCCATCGTCGTCAACCGCCTCACCCCGGATGCCGCGCTGGTGGTCGTCATCATCACGCTGGGGCTGGCAGCCCTGGCATTTATCGGGCTGGAATATTTTCGCATTCAGCAGCAGAAGGCAGGCAAACTATGAGTGATACCTATCTGGTGACGGGCGGTGCCGGGTTCATCGGCTCGCACATCGTGGAAGCGCTGGTAAACGCGGGCGAACAGGTCCGCGTGATCGACAACTTCGCCACCGGGCGGCCCGCCAACCTTGCCCCGTTCCGGGACCGGATCACGTTCTACGAAGTGGACATCACCAACCGCGCCGCGCTGGACGAACCATTCGCGGGCGTGGATTATGTGCTGCACCAGGCTGCGATCCCCTCTGTGCCGCGCAGCGTGGATGACCCGATCGGCACGCACGCGGCCAACGTCAACGGCACGCTGCACGTGCTGGATGCGGCCCGGCACGCGGGCGTGAAGCGGGTGGTGTATGCCGCGTCGTCCTCCGCCTACGGCGAGATCGAGGGCGAGTACAAAAACGAGGACATGACCCCCGGCCCGCTGTCGCCCTACGCCGTCGCCAAGCTGGCGGGCGAGCATTACTGCCGCGCCTTCCACGAGGTTTACGGACTGGAGACGGTCGCGCTGCGCTACTTCAACGTGTTCGGCCCACGCCAGGACCCCACCAGCCAGTACGCGGCCGTGATCCCGCTGTTCATCACGGCCATGATCGATGGCCGCCAGCCGCTGATCTACGGGGATGGCCTGCAAAGCCGCGACTTCACCTTTGTGGAGAACGTGGTGCACGGCAACCTGCTGGCCTGCAAAGCGCCCGCTGCGGCGGCGGGCCGGGTGGTTAATCTGGCCTGCGGGGACAGCGTCTCCCTGCTGGAGCTGATCGGGGACATCAACGCGATCCTGGGCACGGATATCCAGCCGGTGCATGCCGACCCGCGCCCCGGCGACATCAAACATTCCAAAGCGGATATCACGCGGGCGCGTGAGCTGCTCGGCTATGAGACGCGCGTGTCCTTCCGCGAAGGGCTGGAGCGCACGGTGGCGTTCTTCCAGTCGATCAGCTGATCGCGCAGAATCCCACATCCACCCGGCGGGGCGGCCAGCAGGCTGCCCCGTTTTTTTTGTTCACGGCCTCCACCTGCCGGGTTAGAGTCTCTTAATCCCTGTGAAAAATTTCTGAAGATTCGCTCATTACCAGGGATTTGCCGCTATCATGACAGGTATACGTGCTGCTGCGCGGCTTGCCGCGTGAGGCCGTTTCTCACTGTATACGGAGTCGGGGAATACCGGGTATGCGGATCACGCACATCATCAAGAGCACCAGCCTGCTGGGGGTGGAGCGCCACCTGCTGCTGCTGCTCGGCGCCCTGCAGGCGCAGGGAGTGGATGTGGAACTGGTTGTGCTGGCGGGGCCGGATGCAAACCATCCGCCGGATGAAAACTATCCGCCGGATGCTGCGCCGCCGCCCCTGGCGGCCCTGGCCCGGCACAAAGGGATCGCGGTGCATGTTGAGCGGGTCCCGAGTTATCCCTCCCCGGCGCTGGTCACACGCCTGGTGGCGCACCTCCGCCAGCGCCGGCCCGATCTGGTACATCTGCACCGCTGGGAAGCGGAAGCATATGGTTATCTTGCCGCGCGGCGGGCGGGAATCCGGCGGGTGGTCTGTTCGAGCTACGAAGCGACGCGGCCCGACCCGGGGGGACGGCTGCGCGGCCCGCAGGCCTGGCTGCGCGGGCAGGTGCTGGCCCGGCTGGATCGCCTGATCGCCGTCAACCAGCAGACCTATGATCGCGCCCTGGCGCAGGGCGTGCGCCCGGACCGGCTGGCCCTGATCCCGTTCGGCGTGGCGGCGGAGGCATATGCCGTGGGTAAGGGGGCGCGCAATGTGCTGTGTGCTGAGCTGGGCATCGACCCCGAGGCGGCGCTGATCGGCATGGTCTGCGCGCTGGACGAAGTGACCGGCCTCAACCGCGCCCTGGAAGCGGTCTGGCACCTTTCCGCCCGGCGCCGGAACGCGCACCTCCTGATCGTGGGGGAAGGGGCGCAGCAGGCCGCGCTGGAACGGACTGCGCGCGGCTACCGCATCGCGGACCGGGTGCATTTCCTGGGCTGGCGGGAGGACGCGCACGCCGTGATTGCCGCGCTGGATGTGCTGCTCCTCACCTGCCAGGCGGAAGACCCCACCATGCTGCTGCTGGAAGCGGCGGCGCTGCAGACGCCCGTGATCGCGGCGGCATTTGATGGCGTGGACACGCTGATCACGGAGGGCGAGACCGGCCTGGTGGTGGACGGACAGGACGGCCTGGATCACATCACCAGCGGGCTGTGGCTGCTGCTGGATAACCCCGAGATGCGGCGCCAGCTGGGCATCCGCGCCCGCGAGGAGCTGCTCGGCCGCTATGGTCTGGAGCCGGTCGTGCGCAGCACACTGGGCGTCTACGAAAGCTTGCTGGCGTAAACCGGCCCATCCAGGACACTGTCAAAACAGCGTCGAGCAGGCTATCATGATGGCCCGATAGCCTGTTTTCGCGTGGCACACCAAGGGAGTACCCTGCTGATGGCCGAGCTGACCTTTTCCACCGGATCGCTGTATACCTACGACCTGGAACGCTGCTGCGCGCTGGCGGCGGAAGCCGGGTTCGACGGCCTGGAGATCATGATCGACGCCCGGCCTGATACGCACACCCCGGATCGCCTGCAAGACCTGAGCGCCCGCTACAGCCTGCCGATCTGCAGCCTGCACGCGCCCTTCCCCGGGCGGTCAGTCCCCGGCTGGGAGCCGGGGCCGGTCGCCTCCATCACCCAGGCGGTGGCGCTGGCGGAAACCGTCGGCGCGCGGCATGTCGTGATGCACACGCCCGACCGCCTGCGCACGCTCAAGCTGCCGCTGCGCCTCCGCGGGCAGCGGGTCAAGCTGCCCTGGTTCGCGGACACGGCTGGCATCCGCGACTGGATGCAGGCGGGCGGGCTGCGCCGCCTGCAGGCGGAGTCGCCGGTGCGTGTGTGCGTGGAGAACATGCCCACCCTGTTTGACATCCTGGGCCGGATCGCGCCGGGCATCAACCAGCAGGCCCTGTTCTACTGGAACACGCTGGAGAGCTGGCCCCAGGCGCATGACTACCTGACGCTGGATACCACCCACTGGGCGACGCATGGCGTGAAGCCGCTGGCGGCCTACCGGGCCGGGGGCGCGCGCGTGCGGCACATCCACCTGAGCAATTTCAAGGATGGGGAGGAGCATCACCTGCCCCAGCACGGGGAGCTGGACCTGGCGGGGTTCCTGCGCGTGCTAGCGGCGGAGGCGTTCGACGGGCAGATCGTGGTGGAGGTCAAGCCGCCGCGCCTGGGCGGGGATGACGAAGCCCGCGTCCGTGCGAATCTGGCGGAAACGGTCGCGTTCTGCCGGGCGGCACTGGATGGGACGGCGCCTTAGCGCGGGTTATGAACTCTGATCGGGTACGTTTATGGGAAAGGCTTCGTTTTTTGCCCTCACCCTAAATCCCTCTCCCTCAGGGCGAGGGACTGCCAACCCTGCCCCTCTTCGCTCTGAGGGAGAAGGGGCCGGGGGATGAGGGCTGTAAAGTGCATAACACGCTCTAGCGCGGCAGCTTCTCCAGGATGTTCTGCAGCCCGGCGGGCAGCGGGGCTTTGAAGGTCAGCGGCTCGCCGCTGGTAGGGGAGTACACCGTCAGCTCCGCCGCGTGCAGGAAATTGCGCTTGAGCTTGATGCGCTGCTTGCGGAAACCGTACACGTCATCGCCCACAATGGGATGCCCGATGTAGGCCAGGTGCACGCGGATCTGGTGCGTGCGCCCGGTGAAGATGCGCACTTCCAGCAGGGCCTGATCGGCGTAGTATTCCAGCACCGTGAACTCGCTGACCGCCTCGCGCCCGCCCCGCACAACGGCCATGCGCTTGCGCTGGCGCGGGTCGCGCCCGATAGGCGTCTCGATTCGCCCGGTGGGGGTGGAAGGGTTGCCCTCCACCAGCGCCAGGTACTTCTTGATGGTGCGGCGCTGCTCGAACTGCTCCGCCAGGGCGCGGTGAGCGACCGGCGTGCGCGCCACGATGATCACCCCCGACGTGTCCTTATCCAGCCGGTGGACAATCCCCGCGCGGTGCTGATCCCCGACCTCGCGCAGCTCCGGCCAGCGGTACAACACCCCGTTGACCAGCGTGCCGCTGACATGCCCGTAAGAGGGGTGGACGACCATCCCCGCGGGTTTGTTGATCGCGATCAGGTCATCATCTTCGTAGAGCACCTCCAGCGGGATATCCTCCGGCACGACCTCGCTGATCTCCGGCTCCGGCAGGTGCACGGCCACCGCGTCCCCATTTTCGAGCCGGGAGGAGGCTTTGCTCGGCGCGCCATTGACCGTGACCAGCCCGGCCTTGATCAGCGCCTGGATGCGCGTGCGGGAGAGGTCCTCCACCTGATCGGCGATCACGCGGTCAAGGCGCTCGCCGTGGGTGGTGTCGTCCACGCTGAAGGCGAAGTCCGCCTGGGGGGTATCATCAAAGTCGCTCATGGTTCCGCTTTCTGGTGCAGTCGCAGCGGCAAGCATACCCGATTGCGTGACGCGGGGCAAAAGTGCCGGGCCACGTCACACCGCGTGGCCCGCGCGCCCCCGCGCCCGGGGCAAAAGTGCCGGGCCATGCCATGCCGCGTGGCCCGCGCGCCCCCGCGCCAGCCCGGATCAGTGGGCGATCGGGATTTCGTCGCCGGGGCGCGACCCCGCGAACGGCTCCCCGGCGCGGCACTCGGCGCGGGCCTTGATGCCCAGCAGCATCTTGCGCTCCATGATAAAGCTGCCCGGCTCCAGAAAGACCCGGTAGAACAGCGTGGCAGCCGGGCTGGGGCTGTAATCCAGCTGGAAGCGTTCGATCAGGCGCGTCACGTCCGCCGCGACCGGCTCCAGCACAAAGGCCCAGCTCGCGCTGAAGAACTCGCCGGGGCTGGTCTTAAAGGCGCCCTCGCTGCTTTCGTTCATCGTGCCGCCCAGCACCAGCGCGCGGTTCGGCTCCAGGCCGACGACCGGGATGCCGCTGCCATCCGGCGCGAGGGGGATCGTGTCGCCCACCTTCAGGTTCTGGTATTCGGGGAGGATCTGGCTGGCGCTGTGAATGTTCAGCCCCATCGCGTTTTCGATGAAGTCGTAGCTGTAAAAGCCGCCGCGTCCCTGCCCGATTTGCACCAGCCAGGGCCAGATGTCCTGCGGCGCGGCCCGGATCGTGATGGCATGGGTCGCCCGGTATCTGGGGGTGGGCACCAGCTCATCCCCCGGCAGGGGACGGGTGACCTCGCTGGCCGCCGCGCCCCAGCGCATGTGCCGGGGGCGCAGCACCAGCGCGTACACGGCTGCGGCGGCCGTCCCCGCGCTCACCAGCGCCGTGAAAAACGCACTTGCTGCGGATGATTTTTTCGCCATGGTGTTGTCCCTCGTGCTGTGGTAGCTGAGCATACGCATCCTCTCTCACAGTAACACAGATTCGGCCGGCATGGCGCAGCGAGTCCGGTTTTCCCCCCGCCGGGTGGGGCGCTACAATGGGCGGCGCAGCGCATCCCACCCCCGGAAGGACGGCAGCCGATGGAGTTCACACTCGGATTCGTGTTCAACAGCACCCTTAGCCAGGTCTTGCTGATCCACAAGCACCGCCCGGCATGGCAGGCGGGCCGCGTCAACGGCGTGGGCGGCAAGCTGGAGCCGGGCGAAACGCCGCTGGAAGGCATCCGGCGCGAGGTGCGCGAGGAAAGCGCGCTGGACATCCCCGCGGGGGACTGGCTGCCCGTGGCCGAGATGCGGGCCGATGGCTGGCGGGTGCATGTCTTCGCCGCCCGCTACAGCGGCGATCCCGCCGCGGCGCGCAGCCAGACCGATGAGCCGGTACGCTGGGTCCCGGTGGGGGCGCTGCCGCCGGACGTGATCAGCAACCTCACCTGGCTGATCCCGCTGTGCCTGGATCGGATGCAGCACGGCACGCCGCGCGCCTGCCTTGCGGAATATTAAGCGCTCGGTCCGCTATCCGCCGTTGTGCTTGCGCAGCAGCCCCTGCACCACGTCATCATCCCAGCTCACCAGCTCACCATCCAGGCTGGGCGGGGCGTAGAGCGCCAGCGCCACGATCGCGCGCGCCGGACGCTCCGGCGGCAGAAGGTCGCCCGAATCGTGCAGCCGCACAAAGTGCGCGTGCTGGTCTTCCGCCATGCTGCGCCCACCCTGTTCGCGGATCAGGGCCTGCATCACCGTGTCGATCACGCCGGGCCGGACGGCCACCGCCACGATGTTTGGCTCTTCCTCCGCCAGCATCGCCGTCAGCATGTTCAGCGCCGCCTTGGATGTGCTGTACGCGCCCCAGCCGACGCGCGGGCGCAGGCTGGCCCCGCTGGAGACGTTGATCACGCGGCCCTTTACGGCGCGCAGGTGCGGGATGGCAGCCTGGATCAGCATCAGCGGGCCGGTCACATTCACGCGCATCAGGCGCTCCCAGCCCTCAACGTCCACATCCTCCAGGCGGGCCATTGGATCCAGCAGGCCCGCGTTGTTGATCAGCGCGTCGATCCGGCCGAAGCGCTCGATCGCGGCGGCGATCACCCGCCGGCAGTCCGCCGGATCGGTCACATCCCCCGGCGCGACCAGGGCTGTCCCGCCGCTGGCTTCAATCCGGTTGGCAAGGGCCTCCAGCCTGTCGGCGGAACGGGCCATAAGGACGACGTTCAGCCCCTTGCCCGCCGCCACCTCCGCGATGGCGGCGCCCAGCCCGCGAGACGCGCCGGTGATGATCACTGTCTGCTTGTCAGTCATGAGTCTTGGCTCTCCTGTCGGGTGCGCTGCCCCACCAACCGAATTCTAACCATAATCTGCCTGTGAGTCAGTTGACGAACGTTTGTTCCAGTGGTATGCTGAATTAGAACAAACGTTCAGTCCGGATGATTCAGAAGGCGGATGGCGATGGCAACCACCACTTTCCAGATAAATAACGACCTCTTCTCCGGTTTCCGCCGTTTCAGGCGGCGGATCACGGCGCGCGGCCTGTGGTTTGGCCTGATTCTGCTGGCCGCCCTGGTCGCGTTTGAACTCTTCAACTTTGCCACGACTGAGTTCGCGTTGCAATCCCTGTTTGGCACGCACGATGTGCTGGGCCTCAGCACGTGGGCCAAAGTCCTGGCGATCGCCTTCTGCGGGATCGATTTCGCGGGCCTGTCGCGCCTCTTTACCCCGGAAACCGGGCGCAAGGAGCCGCGCGAGATCTGGCTGCTAACCGGGGCCTGGTTCCTGGGCGCGGGGATGAACGCCGTGATGACCTGGTGGGCCGTGACCAGCGCGCTGGCCGCCAATCCCGTGCTGGGCAACGAGCTGGTGGCCCGCGGGGACATCCTGCGCGTGGGGCCGGTCTTCATCGCCGCGCTGGTCTGGTTCACGCGGGTGCTGATCATCGGGACGTTCGCCTTCGCCGGGGACCACATCTTCTCGACGGCGGGGCGGCATGGCGGCGTGATTGAGAGCCGGGCGCAGCCCATCGGCAGCAGCCGCTCTGCGCCGCCGAGCGCCTATCCCCCGGCCCAGCCGCGCGCCGTCCCAAAGCCGTCCGAGCGGCGCAGCCTGCCGGAGCGCAGCACGCCGCTGGCATCCTCCGCCTATGCCCGGCACGACGAGCCGGACAGCAGCCGCTACGGGACAGGGCGCAGTTTCTTCGGCAGCGGGGCGGGGGGTTACCGCGAACCGGCGGCAGCCGCCAGCATGACACCGCCCGCGGCCAGCGCCACCAGCCCGGCAGCCCAGCCCGCCCGCCCGGCCAGCCCGCGCCCGTCGGCCGGCCCGCGCCCGTCGGCGTTTGACGGCCCCTCGGCCCGCGCAAGCAGCCTGCCGTCGCAAGCATCGAGCAGCACATCTTTCCGGGCGTCCACGACGCGCACCATCAGCCCGGAGCCGGAGCGTCCGGCGGCGCCGAGCCAGCCCGCCGCCCAGAGCCGGTCGGCCGCGCCAGAACCGGCCACGATGGAGCTGGAATACGTCGACCTGGACTGAGCCACCCGCCCGCCTTCTATCACATCGCCCGCGCGCCGGATCATCCCCGGCGCGTGTTTTGTGTGTGGGCCGTTGGCGGCGCGTGGCATGCCGCGCGCCCTGGGCTTTGGCTCTTTTTGCAGAAAGGATGGCAAGCGGTGCAGGTTAAGGACGCCCCAACAATAAACCGAAAGGCCCATCCCTTATCACGGCTGTCGCAGACACCTGTTTGCGCTGGAGGCATCAGCAGGCTGTGAGACACGGCTCACCCGCCAGAAAATCCGCTGACGTTTCGTGTTACTCTGCCTGATCAGGAGGAGTCGTGTGGAAGTGCCTGGGACCCGGCCTGCCTACTTGCGGCGGCTGAGGGCAAGGAACACGCCCGCCAACGCCAGCAGGGCCACGCCCGCTCCGATGAAGATCGCCGGGCCAGGCGGGACGGCAGGCGCTTCCACGTGTGGGGCATCCTCCCCGGCCCGCGCCGGCGCGATCTCAACCAGCGCGGCGGGAGTCGGCGTGGGCAGCAGCGCGACCTCGGTCACGGCCAGGACGGCGGTCGGCAGGTCGGATTTAAGCGAGGGCGCATCAACCGGGCCAGTCGCGGCTGCGCCTTCGGCCGCTCCTGCGCCATCATCCGCCAGGCCAGACTCCGCGGCGGCTTCCGCGGAGAACGCGGCGGTCCCAGGCGGCAGCGGGCTGGGCATGATGCCCGGCGCCTGGAGGGCGATCGGCGGCTCAGCCGGGCCGGTGGCGACCTCGGGCTTGTCTCCCAGCGGGCCGGCTCCGCCCCGGCCAAAATGCACCCCGGTTGGCTCCACAAACATCCCGTCAGCCTCGGCGGGCATCTCGGCGGCAAAATTCTCAATCCCCTCTGCCTCGGCAGGGGCGCTATCCTCCGCGCCACCGAAGCCGCCCCCCATCCCGGGCGGCGCGGCATCGCGCGCAGCTTCCTCATCCAGCGGCACCACGGTCACGCCCAGCATGGGAACTGGGGAACCCGCCGGGGAAGAGGTGGGCAGCACCGCGATCTGCGGCGGTGCCTCGGCCGTGCGCTGGCCATCCGCCTGATCCTCCTGATCTACCTGCTGCAATATCGCCGCCGGTTCGTCCGCCAAAAAAGGCGGCTTCAGGACGCCCAGCACGCCGATCGCCAGCATGATCGCGGCGGCCAGGGCGCTGAGCGCGCTGCCCCAGCGGTAGTAGACCCGGCTGGCCGAGACCCGGCGCGGCGCGGCCATCTGCGGCGCCTTCCGCCCATAGACGGCGGGGTCCAGCCGGAAGTCACGCGGGGCGGTCAGCGTGGGCAGCGCGCGCACGCGGCTCACCACCGCCCGCAGCGCTTCCAGCTCGGCGTGCAGGACCGGTTCCGCTGCCAGACGGCGCTCCAGCGCGGCGCGTTCCTGCGGCGTCAGGGCGTCATCCAGGTAGGCAGACAGCAGCTCAAGATCGGCGGGTGTTAACACGGACATGGTTCGTGTGTGGCCTCAAGTATCGTTCTTCCCCGAATATCATCATTCATTGCTTAGACGATATTCCGACGGCAAAAGTTCCCCCAGCCCCTGCAGGCAGTCTCGCAGCCGGGCGCGGGCGCGGCTCAGGCGGGACTTGACCGTGCCCAGCTCCAGCCCGGTCATGCTGGCGATGGCGCTGTAGTCAAGCTCCTCCACATCGCGCAGCACGACAAGCAGCCGGTGCTCATCCGAAAGATGGCGGATGCAGTCTTCGATGCCGCTGCTCAGTTCCATACGCTGGGTATAGGCTTCGGGGTTTTCGGCGCTGCTCACGAGCTGCGGGGGCGGGTCCAGCGATTCCTCCGGCACGAGGTCGTCAAAGCCCTCCTGCGGGCGGCGCTTGCGGCGGCGCAGCTCATCGTAGCATGTATTGGTCACGATCCGCAGCAGCCAGCCGATAAAGCTGCCGCCGCGGTAGGTATCGATCTTGCGGTAGGCCGCAATAAACGCGTCCTGAGCGGCATCCGCCGCGGAAGGTTCGTCGCCCATGATGCGGTAGGCAGCCGTATACACCCGATCCTGGTAGATCAGCACCAGGTCGTTAAAGGCGTGGATATCGCCCTGCCGGGCCTGCTGGATCAGTGCGCTTTCGTCCATAACTCCCACCCAGGGATGCCCGGTCACTGGTGCGGAATTGGTCAAAGGGGGCATCCTGTGCTACACATACGCACATTACGCGCGAACGGTTTCATTATGCCCGGAAGCGGCCGCCGGGACAACCCTGCTGGTCACGACAGCGCTCTTGCTGGTGACGTACGGGGCGCTGCTGGTGCGCTACGCCTGCCTGCTCTCCGGGGGATTCAGATCATCTCGCAGCGGGAAATCAGCCCCCTTTTCGCCTCTATGCGCTCGCGAGGTTTTATGCTATCATGGGTGCGAGTTGCAATTTGTCCTTGACAACTCGTAGACACGCCTTAATTTTAGTATTAATGCCGGAGTGATGGAATTGGTAGACATCCGCGACTCAAACTCGCGTGTCCTTACGGACGTGTGGGTTCGACTCCCACCTCCGGCACACAGCAGCCAGGCTCCCCATAGCCTGGCTGCTTGCGTTTTATGCCGGGAGTACCATAATGCGCACCATTGAGGAATATCACGAGATTCTGGATCTGTGGGAACAGGGTGAGAACAAAATGGAAATCGCCCGGCGCACAGGAATTCCCCACAGAACAGTTGTAGACTGTGTGCGCCGTTACAAAAGCATAGCAGGGCTGGAAGAGGCGCTAAAAGAACGTATTCGACAGGGCGCACTTGATGACAACAGCGCCCGCCAGCGCCTCATCAATGCGTCACCAGAAATCCACGAAGCTTATACATACTTGCTGGGTCTCTACCTGGGAGATGGCACGCTCTCAAAAGATCGCTGTGTTTACCGACTGCGTATTTTCCTGGATGCAAAATATCCCGGAATTATTGCGGCCTGCCAGACGGCTATGGAGACAGTCTTGCCGGAGAATCGGGTAACGCTACTTGATCGCAACACCTGGTTCGAGGTCATCATGCATTACAAGTACTGGCCCGCCCTGCTGCCCCAGCATGGCCCCGGGCGCAAGCACACCCGCCTGATCGAACTCGCCCCCTGGCAGGAGACTCTTGTCTCCGCGCACCCGCTGGCCCTGCTGCGCGGCCTGTATCACTCCGACGGCTCCCGCAGCCAGAACATCGTCAAGGGGCGGGATTACCCCCGCTACCTGTTCGCCAACGAATCGCCCGGCATACGAGCGCTGTTCTGCGCGGCCTGCGACCGGCTGGGGCTGGGCTGGACAATCGCCAACCGGCGGAATGTGTGCATCTCCCGGCGGGAGGATGTCGCGTGGCTGGACCACGAGATCGGCCCGAAATCATGAACGACCGTAATGCTCCGTTACGCTACATCCTGCTGGTCATCATCCTGCTCACCATCCTGGCGGTGGTGCTGGGCGTACTGATCAGCCAGCCATAGCACCCGCCGCGGCGTTACGGACTGCGCACGCGCCAGCGGGCGCAAAAACTGCTACAATAGACCGGCAGGCGGCGGGACAGTCTGACAGCCGCCCTGAACCGTTGGCGGATAACCACACGCGACAGGCTATGACTCGACTCATGCTTTCTCTCATCATCGGGCTGGCGCTGGGCCTGGCTGCCGGGATATACATCGGCTGGGTGCAGGCCCCGGTGGAATACATCAACAGCCCGCTGAGCGCCCTGGATCAGGATCACCTGGACGACTACACGCTCATGATCGCGTATGGCTACGAGGCCGATGGCGATCTCAGCGGCGCTGTGGACCGGCTGCGCAGGCTGAACGTCCAGAGCGTGCCCGCGTATGTCCAGAACACCACCGAGCGATTTATTACCCAGAGCCGCAATATTGAGGATATCCGCCAGCTTGTGGCCCTGGCCGAGGCCATGGGCCGCCTGACGCCTTTGATGGAAGCCTACCGCAGCGTGCAATAGCCAGGCGCTGCCTGAGATAGTCATACGGACACCTTATGACCAGGAAATACCGAATTTCGTGGGTGGCGCTCCTGCTGGGCCTGGGCATCGGCCTGGGGCTGGGGCTGACTTACACCTGGGTGATTAACCCGGTCGTGGAGTACGACACGCAGCCCGCCCAGCTCAGCGCGGAGGCGCGCCGTGATTACCTGATCGCCATCAGTATGGCCTACCGCGGCGACGCCGACCTGCGCCGCGCGGTGGATCGCCTGGTTGAGCTGCGCATGCCGGGCGATCCCTTCCAGGCGCTGGCGAACGAAGCCTGCGCCATATTCCAGCAGGGGGTGAACACCAACACCCTGCGCAACGCCATCGAGGCGATGATCGCGCTTTACAAGCCGCAGGGCCGCACCGGCTGCGCCGATGCCAGCGACCTGTTCGTGGTGGAACAGGCCACGCCTACCCCGTTCCCCACGGCGATCCCGGTCACAGCGACACTCATCCCCCCCGCCACCAAGACACCCACGCTCAACGCGCCCCAGATGCAGCTCACGCCGCCCACACTGGCCCCCACCCGCCAGCCCACCGCCATCCCGCAGACCGATGACTATATCATCGCCAATATTCAGACCTATTGCAGCGTGGAGCTGGCCGGGCTGATCGAGGTGTATGTGCAGGCGCCGGGCGCAGGCGACCAGCCGGGCATGCGAGTGCGCGTCGCCTGGGACAGCGGGGAGGACTTTTTCTACACGGGGCTGAAGCCGGAACGCGGCGCGGGCTACGCCGATTTCCAGATGGAAGCCAACCGCAGCTACACGGTGGAGCTGCCCCAGCGCAGCCGCCGCAGCACGGCCCTGGCGGCTTCCCAGTGTACGACCGAAACCGGCGAGCGCTCCACCACATCCTACCGGGTCGTTTTCCGCCGGAACTAGCGGCGTGCCGCAGTTTAGTGCTGCTCCAGCATGATCAATTCCGGCTGATTGATGCGGCCTGTCTGTAGCGTCGTTTTGCAAAGCGACGCTACTAATACCGCGTCCAATATAGCCGCACTATTCTGCAAAAATCATCAAAGCGATGCCACACATGCTTCTGCCAGGTCAGCGCGCGGCTAGAGCGTGTTATGAACTATGACCGCGCATGTCCGGGGGAAGGCTTTGCTTTTGGCCCTCACCCTATATCCCTCTCCTTCAGGGCGAGGGACTTCTAAGCTGGCTCCCCTTCGCCCTGAGGGAGAAGGGGCCGGGGGATGAGGGCGGTAGAATGCATAACAGCCTCTAGGGCGTGGCCTGCCCGATGCTGCCCGCCACCTGCCCATCCTTCATCATGATCCCGATCTGGTCGCCGCTGATCCGCATCTGGAGCGTTTCGGCGCTGTTGATGGCCCGGCACTCGTCCCCGGTGGAGGGGCGCGCGCTGACCGCCCAGACCTCGATGCTGTACTCGCCATCCGGTAGGGCGTTCAGCACGACACCGCTGGCGGTGGGTGGGCGGTACAGGCTGCCCCACGGGATCAGGTAGCGCGGCACGCTGGACGCGCCCCGGTCCTCATACAGCGGGCTGAAGAGCCGCACAGCGGGCTGCGTATCCGCCCCGTGAATCCGGATCAGATACGCGCCGCCGGGGTTGAACCCGCCCTCAACCGTGCCTACCGGGTCCCAGGCGAGCTGGATGCCGCGGTCGGTCAGGCTGGCGGTGATGTTGCGCGGCGCGTCTGGCAGCAGGTAACCGCCCCGGTGCGCCGTGAGCAGGCGACGGCCGGTGACCTCCACCCCGTCATGCAGCGGGATCATGACGTAATTCCCGGCCTCAAGCTGCGCCCCCATCTCAAAGTACGTGTAGCGGGTCCGGGGCGCGCTCCCTGGCTGCGGATAGAGCATGAATGACTGGCGGGTGACATCGCGCGGGCCAAGCGCCCAGATCGCGTCCACATAGTCCCCCTCGATGGCCGCGTCCAGCGCCACCCCGACCTGCCCTTCCCCGGCGAAGTCCTGCACGCAGAAGGCATCCCCCGCCAGCCAGACCAGGTCACGGTCATCCCGCGGATTGATCAGGTTCACCACCACATCATCAAACAGAATCGGCGGTGTGGCACTGTCAGGCACGTGCACGATCCCGCCGGGGCCGATGGTGGACGGCAGCGGGTTATTCAGCACGGTCAGGCGCGTGCCGTCCAGATGCACGATGATCAGGCTGTCCCGGGCTTCCAGGCGCAGCGTATGCCACACGAAACCGCTGATCGGCTCCGGGAAGGAAGCCAGCGGGATGTTGTCGTTCGGGCAGGCCCCACCCACCGGCGGGCGGCTGTTATAGCGCGCCTCAATGCCGCCCTCGCTGACATTGAAGGTCACCCGCTGGCAGCGCGCGATATCCCCGAACAGGTCGAAGGCGAAGGCCCCGCCCTGCCCCAGCCGGAAGCGCAGCTGGACCGAAAAATAGCGGCCCCAGTCCGCCGCGTCCAGGCGCCGCCCGGTACCCGGCTGCTCCGCTTCCAGCACGATATTGCCATCGTCCTGCTGGCTGAGCTGCCAGCCGGGCGGCAGCTCCCAGCGCCCGGCCCCCGCGCTGAAGTCATCCAGCACGCGCATGCTCTCCGGCCAGTGGGCCAGGTCAGGCGTGGCGGTGGGCGTCGGCGTAAGCGTGGCCGTGGGCGTGGCCGTGGGCGCGGTGTCGGTCGAGATACGGTTCAGCGTGGCCTGCACCACCGCCTGCTGGGTGGCCAGCAGATTGGGCGTGCTGGTTGGCGTGTGCGAAGGCGTCAGCGTGGGCCGCGGCGTGCTGGTGATGGACGGCGTGGCCGTGGCCGTCACCGTGGCGGTGGGCGTGGCGGTCGGCGTCGTGGTCGGCGTGAATGTGGCGGTGGGCGTGACCGTCGGCGACGGCGTGAACGTGAGTGTCGCGCTGGGCGGCGGCGTATCGGTCGGCGGCGGGGTATCCGTGGCCGTTGGGGAGGGTGTAAACGTCGCCGTGGCGGTGGGCGTCGCCGTCGGGCCGGGCGTGTCGGTCGGGCCGGGGGTCGCGGTCACGATGAACGGCGTCGCGCTGGGGCCGGGCGTCGGCGTGCTGCCCGGCGCCCCCAGGCCAGGCGGCGTGGCCGTCACGATCAGGGGGGTGGGCGTGGGCTGGGGCGTGCGTGTGAAGGCGGCGGCCACAGGAGTCGGGGAAGGCCCGCCGCGCCCGCGCGTCAGCAGCGTGATCCCCACCAGGATCACAAGCAGCACGACCGCCGCGGCCAACACCACCTGCGGCCAGCGGCGATGCAGCGGCGGGAAACGCCCATCGCGGCGCTGCGTGCCATCGTCGGGCTGGCCCGCTTCCAGGTCGGCCGCGACCTTGCGCATCAGGGTGTAACGCCGGGTTGGGGCTTTCTCCAGGCAGCGCTCGATAATCGCGGCGTAACCCGGCGGCAGGTCCGGGCGCAGCTCGCGCAGGTCCGGTGTGGGATCGTTCCAGACCGTGTGCATGGTGGCCATCTCGGTGCGGCCGTAGAACGGCACGCGCCCGGCCAGCATCTCGAACATCACCACACCCAGGCTCCAGATGTCGTCAGCCTGGCGGGAGGGCGCGCCTTCCCAGCGCTGCGGACTCATGTAATAGGGGCTGCCGCCATAGTGCGGGACGTCGCCGTCCTCGTCCGGCTGTTCCAGCAGCCCCGCCACGCCAAAATCGGTCAGCTTCGGGACACCGCCCGGCGTCAGCAGGATATTCTCCGGCTTGATATCGCGATGCACGATCGAGTTGTCGTGGGCGCGGGTGAGCGCATCGGTGATGCCCAGGATGATCTTGCGGAACTGCTCCTCGGTCAGCGGCTCGGAAGCCGCCAGGAAGTCAAACAGGTTGCCGCCCTTGACATACTCCATCACGATGCAGTGGCGATCTTCGTAGGTAAAGTCCTCGATGTATTCGATGATATTGGGATGATCCAGGCGCTGGAGGATGCCGGCTTCCATCCTGAAGCGGTTGATATAGGCTGAATCCTGGGCCAGGCGCGCATCCAGAATCTTAACGGCTACCCGGCGGTTGTACTGCCAGGAATCGACCGCCAGGAAAACTTCGCCCATGCCACCCCGCCCCAGGGACTGGATCAGGGTATAACGTTCGTTGAGGGTTTTGCCGATCATACCGTCAGTGCCAGACTCCCAAAACTCAGGTGGGCTGCAATCGCAGCAGCAAGCGGGCAGCGCCGCGCATCAGCCGCCAAACGGGCGGTTCGCCGGGCCTGCCGCAGACTGCTGGCAGACCAGGACGTTATCCAGCCAGGGGGCGCTGTCAATCGTCGCGTTGATCGCCAGCGCGCCAAAGGATGGCAGATCCTCGTTCGCCAGGACGATCAGGGCAGTGCGCGGCTCGCCGTCGCCCGTGTACACATTCAGGATAAACACGCTGCGCAATTCACCCAGCGGCTCAAACGCCATATCGACCGTCACCCACTGGTCAAAAGGCACGCTCACCAGCGAGGAAACCGTTTCCGGCTCGCCGCCCTGCACCTGTTCCAGCAGCAGCCCGGTCGACTCGGCCGTCGCGCCCAGCGCCCACGTCAGGCGATAGCCGGTGGGGTTCTCGGCGGCGGCCAGCGGCACAAAGCTGATCGTCAGCGGCGGGGTCAGGGCGCGCGGCGCCAGCATATCAAATTTCAGGCGGGTGTAGCCCTCCGGCGGCAGCGGCAGCACCCAGGTGCCGGTGCGCGTCAGGTGCAGGGCATTATCCCGCCCGATGTTCTCCGGCAGGAAGCCGGACGGCAGCGTGCCGGGGATGCCGGCCATGCTGCTGAAATCCGTGAAGCTCACCAGCGTCTCGCCCGCGTCACACAGGGGCAGCGCGCTGGATACCGTCCGGGCGGGGTACGCCGGGCGCAGCGCCGCCGCCGCCGGGGTGAGCGCCAGGCTGGTCGCCTCCAGGTCGGGCGTTGCGGTCGCGGCGCGGCGGGTCTCCAGCGCCATCTCGGTCGCCTGGATCACGGCGGCGCGCGTCAGGAACAGCTCCCACTCGCGCGTGGCCGTCACGTTAAGCGTGGCGGTGGGCGTGGCGGTGGGCGTGGCGGTGGTGGTGGCGGTGGCGCTGGGCGAAGGTGTGGCGGTCGCCGTCGCGCTGGCCGTGGGCGTGCTGCTGGCCGTTGGGCTGGGCGGCGGGGGCGGCGTGGCCGTGCCGGTGGCGGTGGGCGTGGCGGTCACGCTGGCGGTGGCCGTCGCGGTGGCGGTCGGGCTGGGCGAGGGCGTGATCGTCGCGGTGGCGGTGATCGTGGGGGTGGCGGTGGCGGTGGGCGTGTCCGTCGGCGTGTTCGTGATCACGATCGGCGTCCAGGTCGGGCTGGGCGTCCAGGTGGCCGTCACCGGCCCGTCCGGGTTAAAGGGCAGGATCACGGCGGTGGGTGTGGCGGTGGGCGTTGGGGAAACGATCACCCCGGCCACGCGGATAGGCGTCAGCGTGGGCTGGCTGCTGGAAAGCAGCGCCGCCCCGCCGCCCGCGGGAATCCCCAGCAGCAGGAGCAGGAACAGCCCGAACAGCAGCCACGACACCACCGGATGGCGCTCCCGGCGCATCAGGCCGGAACGGCGCCCCGGCCAGCGCACCGATCCGCGCTCCAGGTCGGAGACGACCGCGCCCACGCTGCGGTAGCGCTGCCAGGGGTCTTTTTCCAGCAGCCGCTCGATAATCGCCACCAGGCCGCGCGGCACGCGCCCGCGCAGGTTGGGCGTCGCCATGTGCATCACGCGGTTCATGATGGCCGCGTCGTTGCTGCCATCGAAGGGCAGCCGCCCGCTGCTCATCTCAAAGAACAGCACGCCCAGGTTCCAGATGTCGTCCGAAATACTGGTTCTGTGGCCCTGCCAGCGCTGCGGGCTGGTGAAATTCGAGACGCTAAGGCGCGCGGTGGTGGTGACGAGCCGCCGGTTCTCCATTAAGCGGTAGGTCGAAAAATTGGTGATCACCAGCCGGTAATCGCCAGGGGTGTCGGCAGGATGCACCACCTCCGCCGGGGCGGGCGCTTCGGTTCGATCCGCGGCCTCGTCCTCCGCAGAGACAGCCGCGATAGCCTCATCCAGCGGGCGGGTGATGGGCTGTACGTTGGTCAGCGAAAAGGGATCACCGCTGGCGGCACCAGGCTCCTCCGGGATGCCGGGCTGCTCCACATAGGGCGGCTCCGGCTGCGCCATGGCGGGCAGCGCGCGCTTGGGGACCACATAGATATTGTTGGGGCGCAGGTCCCCGTGCACCACTTCCTCAACATGCACGGCCGCCAGGGTGCGGGCCAGGGAGAGCGCCCATTCACGCAGCTGGGCCGGGGGCAGCGGGCCGTGTTCGGCCAGGAAGACATCCAGCGGAGGGCCGGGCAGGTAAGCCCGCACCAGGTGCAGATGCCCGCCCTCAAAAAAGACATCCTCATAGGCGGCAACCGTCGGCAGCCCCAGCGAGCGCAGCTTGGCCGCGTCGCCCTCCACCGCCGCCAGCAGCTCAGCGCTGATCTTCAGGTAGGCGGCGAAACGCCGCACGACCACGATCTGGCCGGTCTCAAGGTCTTCTGCCAGGAACACTTCCACAATCGGGCTGTGTTCCAGGGTTTTTCCGGGGCGGTAGCGGTCGCGGATAATCATGGGATCACGGTTGCATACAGGCACTGCCCCCTATTATAGCGGTACAGTCAGAGCGCCCCAAACGCTCCGCCTGCCTGCGCCGGCGGGGATGTAACCAGAACGCCGTTTGCGCATCTAACAACAAGGCAGCCAGGACCGAGCCTGAATGGATGACCGGACAAAGGCTGCCATTAAACTACGTAACCCCGACATTCCAGCCTGCATTACCGGGTACTTGCTATTTCGCGATTGCGGACGAAAAGGAATGGAACACACCATGTCAAACGAAACCGTTGTCAAACTGAATGGCCTCGTGGCCGATTTCACCGTTTTCTACCAGAAACTGCGCCACTATCACTGGAACGTGAAGGGCGAGCAGTTCTTCATGCTGCACACGAAATTCGAAGAGATTTACGACGAAGTGAACCTTCAGATCGATGGGCTGGCCGAGCGCATCATCGGCCTGGATGCCACCCCGTTCCACACCCTGGGGCATATGCTGGACGAAGCCACCCTGAGCGAGGACTCCGAGGTCCCGACGGCCCCCACCATGGTCAAGCGGCTGGTGGCCGACCTGGAAACGCTGACCGGTAACGTGCAGGCCGCGATCGAAGTGGCCGAGGCAGCCGACGACCGCACCACCACCAATCTGCTGGATGGCATTCATGACGCGCTGGAAGGCCACCTGTGGATGCTGAAGGCCTGGCAGGGCAAGTAACGGCCCGTCCACTGACAGCCAACGGGAGGCCACAGCGGCCTCCCGTTTTTGATTCCGCGCCCACAGCAAAAAAAAGCTGGCCTGAAAAGACCAGCGGTCAGCGATCCTGGTAGGGCAGGTGGGACTCGAACCCACATGGTTTCCCGGCAGATTTTAAGTCTGCTGCGTATGCCAATTCCGCCACTGCCCCCTGCATCGGCGCTGCGCAAAAGTGTAGCAGACGTTCAGGGGAGCGTCAACGACCAGGCGGCATGTTTTCGTCCTCGGCGCTGTGCTCCCTGCGCAGCCGGATCGGGCCGAACTTCTCCGGGTAGCGCGCGGTCTTATCCGCATAAAAGGCGCGGATGCGATCCATATCGGCGGCGGTATCGGCGGTGAGTTCGATCGCCGGGCCAAAGCCGATCTGCTTTCTCCCATAGTCAATGAAGCCCAGCACCACCGGAACGTTCGCCCGCCGGGCAATGTGGTAAAAGCCGCTGCGCCAGTGATCGGTATGGCCGCGCGTGCCTTCCGGCGTGATCACGAAGGCCAGCTCCTCGCGGGAGTCAAAGGCCGCGACAATCTGGCCCACCGTATTGCGGCTGGTGCTGCGATCGATCGGCACGCCGCCCAGCCGCCGGGCCAGCGGGCCAAGCGGCCCCTTGAACCAGCTGTCCTTGATCAGGAAGTTCAGCCGCAGCTGCGCCGCCGTCGCCACCAGCAGCATCAGGAAACCGTCGGCGTTGGAGGTGTGCGGCACGCCCAGCATCACGTATTTGGGGATGGTGGGCGGCTGGCCGACGATCTGCCAGCCCAGCAGGCGCAGGATGGCACGCGCGGGCCACTGTAGAAAACGGCGGATGCTCATGCGGGGCTGCGCCGTCACGCCGACGTCATTGGAAACGGTCATAGAACGTCCTGCACTCAGGTCAACGAGAAATTACCGGGGATTATAACCCATTCATAGCCGCCGGGTTACGGGCGGGCAGGTGGCGCGTCCATCCCCCGGCAGAACACCGCCCAGCCCTCACCGGGGCGCGGCGAGGGCTGGGCATCCAGGCAGGCAGAGGCTACACGCCAATGAGCTGCTTCGCCACCCGGACGGCGCTGCTGGCATCCGTGCTGTAACCATCGGCGCCGATCTGGTCGGCATACGCCTGGGTGACCGGCGCGCCGCCGATCATCACGCGGGTCGTGGCGCGCAGCCCGGCCGCTTCCAGCGCGTCCAGCGTGGCTTTCATGGCGGGCATGGTTGTGGTCAGCAGCGCGGACATCGCCACGATCTGCGCCCCATCCTTCACGGCCTGCACAAATGCCGCCGGCGCCGTATTCGCCCCCAGGTCCATAACCTCAAACCCCGCGCCTTCCAGCATCATGGCCACCAGGTTCTTGCCGATATCGTGCAGGTCGCCCTGCACCGTGCCGATCGCCACACGGCCCAGCGGCTCCGCGCCGCTTTCCACCAGCAGCGGCTTCAGCGGCTCCAGCCCGGCCTGCATCGCGCGGGCGGCGATCAGCATCTCCGGGATGTAATACTCGCCCCGTTCAAAGCGGTCGCCCACTTCTGTCATGGCGCTGATCAGGGCGCCATTCAGCACTTCGCCGGGCGTGAGGCCCTCCGCCAGCGCGCTGTCCACGCCGCTGCGCACCGCCGCCGCATCCCCCTTGATCACACTTGCGCGAATATCGTCCAGCACAGACACACTCACCTCCTGGGTGGCACGAGTCGGGTTTTCTTCGGGGGAGATTATACCGCTTCCGGGGAGGGCGCACGCGTGCCGGCCGGGCCGCCGGCAAAAAAAGAGCGCGGCCATGTTCGCCATGACCGCGCCCGGCGCTGTGATTCATGCCGCCGCTATTCGACCGTGACGCTCTTGGCCAGGTTGCGCGGCTTATCCACATCCGCCCCGCGCCGCACGGCGATATGGTAGGCCAGCAGCTGCAGCGGAATCACGCTGACCATCGGGCTGATCATCTCCGGCACAGCGGGGATGTAAATCACGTGGTCGGCCTTCTCCTGGATCAGCGTGTCGCCCTCCGTGGCGATGGCGATCACGATCCCGCCGCGCGCCTTCGCCTGCTCCACCTGGCTGAGCATCTTCTCGTACACGTGGTCTTTAAGGACAATCGTCAGGGTAGGCATGTCCTCGTTGATCAGGGCGATCGGGCCGTGCTTCATCTCCCCGGCGGGGTAGCCCTCCGCGTGGATGTAGCTGATCTCCTTCAGCTTCAGCGCGCCCTCCAGCGCGATCGGGTAGTTGATCCCGCGCCCGAGGTACAGGAAATTCTCGTACCCGGCCAGCTCCACGGCCAGCGCCGCGAACTGGGAATCATCCTCCAGGATCTGCCCCACAATGTCCGGCAGGCGGGCGATATCACGCGCGTGCTGGCGGAGCTGTTCCGGGGTCAGGCGGCCCAGCAGCTGGCCCAGGTAAAGCGCCAGCAGGTACTGATCCATCACGCTGGTGGTGAACGCTTTCGTGGAAGCCACGCCGATCTCAGGCCCGGCCTGCATGGAGATGAAGCCATCTGCCAGGCGCATGGCCTGGCTGCCGATCGCGTTGACGATGCTCCACACGCCCGCGCCCTTCTCGCGGGCTTCCTCGATGGCGGCCAGCGTATCGACCGTTTCGCCGCTTTGCGTGATCGCGATCAGGACAGAGTTTTCATCGATCACGGGGTTGCGGTAGCGGAACTCGCTGGCGTAGTCCACCTCCACCGGGATGCGGGCCAGCTCCTCGATCATGAACTTGCCCACCAGGGCGCTGTAGGCGCTGGTGCCACACGCGGCGGTGACGATCTTGTTGATGCGCGCGGCCTGCTCCGGCGTCAGGGTGAGGTCGGTCAGCGAGACTTCGCCGGTCTCAAAGTCGATGCGGCCCCGGACGGTATCGGTCAGCGCGCGGGCCTGCTCGAAGATCTCCTTCTGCATGAAGTGCTTGTATTCGCCCAGCTCGGCGCTCATCGGGTTCCAGTCGATCGTGGCCGTGCGGGCCAGCACCGGCTCGCCTTCCAGCGTCTGCACCATGTAGCCATCGGCGGTCACGGTCGCCATCTGGCGATTCTCCAGGAACACCATGCGCCGGGTGTAGGGCAGGATCGCGGGGATGTCGGAGGCGATGTAGTTCTCGCCATCGCCCAGCCCGATCGCCACGCCGCCCGCGTTGCCGATGCGCGTGGTCACCAGGCGGTCAGGCTCGCGGGTGCTCATGGCGACAATCGCGTGCGCACCGCGCAGGTGGCGCACGGCCTTGCGCACCGCCTCGGTCAGGTTACCGTTCAGGTTGCGCTCGATCAGGTGGACGATCACCTCGGTGTCCGTATCGGACTTGAAGACCGCGCCCTCCGCGATCAGCTCCTCTTTCAGCTCCAGGTAGTTTTCCACGATGCCGTTATGCACGACGACCACATCGCCGTTCATGCCCATGTGGGGGTGAGCGTTGCGCGGGCTGGGTTCGCCGTGGGTGGCCCAGCGCGTATGCCCGATTCCGATCTGGCCGCTGATCGGGTGTGTTTCAAACAGGCCCATCAGGTTATCGAGCTTGCCCACGTCGCGCAGCATGGCGATGCTGGCGTCCTGGATCACGGCCAGCCCGGCGGAGTCGTACCCGCGGTATTCAAGGCGTTTCAGCCCGGCAAGCACGATCGGGGAGGCATCCTGCGGGCCGACATAGCCAACGATTCCACACATAAGAGTACCCTTCCTGTCTGTTCAGTTCTCCGGTTCAATGGAATCCACCAGCCAGCACGCAGCGCCCGCCCAGGGGGGCCGGTGTGGTGGCGCTATCACGGGCGCGTGTTTTGTCCGCAGCCGGGGTTGCGCCTGCGGCTTTGTGTCACACGCCTTGGATTGGGGAAGGGGACAATAGGGTGGTGATAGAAGCACCCTGACGGCATCCGCTGAAACCTCGATTTTCGATCGCTGCGTTTCGTTGTGAATAGCTGCGACCTTAGCTCTGCCCCACGGCAGGAACCGTCACCTCGTCAGCCCGCCCGGAGATGGGCAGGCCCATGCGCTGTTGCCCCTGTTCGGTTAGTGCGATAGGCTGCTCTCTTTCTGCCCGTTCAGGCTAACCTGATCAGCGCCCTCATTATACCCGCTCTGGCCGCCGGGGGTTGTGAAATTTCCCTAAAATCCCGGCGCTAAGACCTGAGTACCGGGTATCGCGCCCCTTGCATTGAGGCAGCGCCCCGCCAGGCTACAGGTACTTCTCCACCGCCCAGCCGCCCACGCGCATGATGTCATCCGTCCGGATCAGGCCGCCGGACGGGTCAAAGACCAGCGCGCCATGCCCGGTCAGCACGTCCACGATGTCGCCCATCAGGTCGGCCAGCGCCACCGGGCGGCCCAGCCGCGCCGCGATCTGCTGCGGGTGGATGTCGTCCAGGCTGGTGCCTTCGGGGTGGTCGAACATGATGCGCGGCAGGATCACGGCATCGCCCAGCTCGCGGCCCTCCAGCTGGGCCAGCGCGTCCTCCGCCATCAGCAGCCCGGCGACCGTGATCGTCTCGCCCAGGCGCTCATTGCGGATCGGCACCACGTCGATGCTCACGCCCGCATCCATGCTAAGTTCGGCGGTGGTCCCCGCCAGCACCGGCGCGAACAGCGCCGCCGTCGCCAGCGTCAGGCGCTTCATCACCGGCTTCAGCGCCGGGACTTCCTCACGCCGCACCTGCGCCCACTCATTCAGAAAGTGGCGCACCATGCCCAGCCCGTTTTCCTGCAGGCTCTCCAGGTCGTCGTAGGCTTCCAGCGGGGGCAGCGGCCGCCCGGTGGTCAGGTACCACTCATCGGTGGGATACACGAAGCGGGCCCCGAAGCGCGCCATAAATTCCGCCTGCCACGCGGCGCAGCGATCCAGAATGGCCTCCGATTCGGCGCGATTGTTGGGCCGCTTGCCATAGCGGTGATGTTTCGTCAGCCCCACCGGCACGACGCTGACGCTCTCCACCGCGGGCCACAGCGCGGCCAGGTCCTGCACGCTCTGCTCCAGCACCGGGCCGTCATTCAGGCCGGGGGTGATCACGAGCTGGGTATGCAGCGTGATGTGCTCCGCGGCCAGCTCCCGCAGCTGGGCCAGCACGTCCGGCGCGGTGGGGTTGCCCAGGCAGGCGCGCCGGGCCTCCATGTCGGTGGCATGCACGGAGACGTACAGCGGGCTGAGGTGCTGGGCCTTGATGCGCGCCCAGTCGTGTTCGCTGAGGTTGGTCAGCGTGACGTAGTGGCCGAACAGGAACGAGTAGCGGTAATCGTCGTCCTTGATGTACAGCGTGCGGCGCATGCGCGGCGGCATCTGCAGCACGAAGCAGAACGGGCACAGGTTGTTGCAGCGCCGGATATCGGTATCAAAGGTCGGGTGCGCGAATTCCAGGCCCAGCGGCTGGAGGTCCTCCCGCGCGCCGGAAAGCGTGATCTCCGCGCCGTCGCGGATAAGCGCCAGCTCCAGCCAGTCCTCGGCGGCATAATACTGCACGTCGATCACGTCCTCGACGGGCGTGCCGTTGATCGCGCGCAGGCCGTCGCCGGGCTGGACGCCCACGGTTTCTGCGAAGCTGCCCGGCTCCACAGCGATAATCTGGCCGAGGGTCGGGGCCGGGTCGGCGGGCATGGGCGGGGTGCGTGTGTTCATGGGGATGGCGCTCCATAGCAGGGCGGGCGAGAGATCGGGATCATACCCGCCTTTGCGCGCCGGGTAAAGGCGGGCGTCAGCGCGGCCGGATTGCGCCCCGGCGCGGGATTATGCTAAGGTAAGGGCTGCATTACTTTCACCACGAGCCGGGCAGCGACCCGCTTTGGAGCCAGTGGCATGCGCACAGACAACGACCAGGACCGGCAGTTAATCACCCAGAACCAGCAGCTTACCGCGGAGATCAAGCGCCGCGTGAGCCAGCTGGCCGCCATCAATACGGTGGCGGCCAGTGTCAGCCAGACGCTGGACATGGATCGCGCGCTGCAAACTGCGCTGGAGGCGGTGCTGGACGTGATCCCGGTGGAAGCCGCCGCGATCAGCCTGGTGGACGAGACCACCGACACGCTGGTGCTGCGCGCCCAGCGCGGGCTGGAGCTGGACTTCGTCTCGGAGCCGCTGCGCATCCCCCTGGGGGATGGGCTGTCCGGGCAGGCCATCCGCGAGAACCGGGTACTGGTCAGCACCGACCTGAGCGCCGAGCCCGCGCTGGCCGCCCCCACCTTCATCCAGGAGCAGATCCGCGCGCAGGCGCTGATCCCCATGCACGCGCGGGGCCGCGTGACCGGCGTGCTGAGCGTGATGAGCCACGCGCCCTACGCGTTCACGGATGAAGAACTGGCCATGCTGCGCGCCATCGCCGACCAGATCGGGATCGCGCTGGAAAACGCCCGGCTCTATGAGCAGAGCCGCCTGCAGGAGCGCCGCCTGCACAGCGTGATCCAGTCCGCCGCCGACCCGATCATCGCCACCGATGACAGCGGGCGCATCCGCGTGCTGAACCAGGCCGCGCTGCGCTTTCTGGAACGGGCGGAAGCGGAGCTCCTGGGCAAGCCGCTGTTTGAGGCGCCGCTGCTCCCCGGCTTCCTGCCGGCGCTCCAGCAGGTGACCCACACCGGCGGCGACTACGGGCGCTTCGACCTGACGCTGGACGCAGACACCACCTATACCGCCGTGGTATCCCGCCTGCGCGCCGGTGAAGATGACGCGCCCGGCAGCGCGGAGGGCGCGGGCTGGGTGATCGTGCTGCGGGATATCAGCCAGGCCCGCCGGGCGGAGCGCACCCGGCTTGAATTCATGCAGAACCTGGCCCACGACCTGCGCAACCCGCTGGGCATCACCATGAGCTCGCTCTCGATGCTGCACGATTTCATCCCCGCCGAAGATCCTGAGCTGGCGGAGATCCACGCCATCGCCAATGAAGCGATCAACCGCATGCATCACCTGATCGACGACCTGCTTAACCTGGAAACGATTGAACACGGCGGGGAACTCCAGCCGGACAATGTGGATGTGGGCGCGCTGCTGGGCCACGCCCTGCGCGATATGCGCCCGGCGCTGGATGAAAGACAGCACACCTGCACCCTGAATATCCAGGCAGGGCTGCCACTCCTGCGCTGCTCGTATTCGTGGCTGTACCGGGCGGTGCAGAATTACCTGAGCAACGCCGTGAAGTACACCCCGCCGGGCGGGCATATCGTGCTGCAGGCGCAGCAGGAAGGTGACGAGCTGCTGATCGAGGTGCAGGATAACGGGCCGGGCATCCCGCCGGAAAGCCAGGTGCGCCTGTTCCAGCGATTCTACCGCGTGCCATCCGTTCAGGAGGAAGTGCGAGGCTCCGGGCTGGGGCTGGCGATTGTCAAATCAATCGCGGAGGCGCACCAGGGCCGGGTATATGTGCAGAGCGAGCCGGGCCGGGGCAGCCGCTTCGGGATCGCGCTGCCTGTTCACTGACCGGCCGTGAAGGCCTGCCAGTAAGCCGCCAGCTCTTCCAGCAGCCGGTGAACGGTGACCGGCTTGGCGATGCACCCATCGGCGGCGTAACCCGGATCGGCATGCTCAATATCGGGCGCGAAGCCGTGATCGGTGCGTTCCAGCGTGTAGCTCTGGGCATGGGCGGTGAGCAGGATGATCAGCGTCCGGCGGCTGTGCGCGGCATCGTAATCGCGGATGGCCCGCAGCACGGCAAAACCATCCATCACGGGCATCAGCAGGTCCAGCAGCACAATCTCGGGGTGCTCCGCCTGGTGGAGCGCCAGCGCTTCCTCCCCGCTGTTCGCCGCCAGCGGCACATAATCGCCGCGGCGCAGCATGGCCACGATCAGCTTCAGGATACCCCTGTCATCATCCACCACCAGGATTTTTTGGCCCGCCATACTCGCCCGCCAATCTTACCACTATCACAGTGCATGTGATTCTAACACAAAACAGGACACTGTCACTCATTTTAGTAGGATGTGCGCGTCCGCGCTGCTCAGGGACGGCTTTCCTATTGTCACGCCGGGCGCGCTTCCTTACGATTCGGGGCAAACAGGGCGCCGCCGGACTGCCCGGCCCGCCAGCCGCGGGCGCCGCTTGTCACCTGTTCAGCGCCGATGCGGTATAATGCAGATGCAGCAACTCGTCAGAGACCGGTTAGTGCTCAGGCAGGATGCAGTCATGGCCTCATTGTCCAGAATCATCATTGTCGACTATTCGCCCGTCGCCCACAACGCCACCCGCGCCGCGCTCGACCTGCTGGAACGCGACGCCATCATCGTCAATGTGCAGTCGGGCAGCGCCGCCCTGGCGGAGATCGAACGGGGCGAGGTGGATCTGCTGGTCTGCGGGTATGACCTGGTCGACATGCAGGCCCCCGACCTCGCCCGCCGCGTGCATAAATTGCAGGATGACCTGCCGGTCGTGCTGCTGGCCGGGCGCGGCGACCCCGTGATCGAGCCGGAAACCGTGACCAACGGCCCCTTCTACCCCCTGGTGCGGGCGGGCAGCGCCGGGCGCTTCCTGCAGGTGATGCAGGCCCTGCTGGATGGCGTGGATCCTGAAGACGGCCCGGTGAGCGGGCTGGCCGGCGTGGCGCTGGGGCCGATCCCCCAGGTGGACGTGAGCGCGCTCAGCGACCGGATGGCCAGCATCCTGACCGACGTGGGCGCGATGGCCGTCGTCCTGGCCGACCGCGAGGGTCGCATCCTGCAGGAAACCGGCGCGGTCGGCTATCTCAATCGTGACCGGCTGATGGATACCCTGGCCCCGATGTTCGCCAACATGGTGCAGATCGGCCCGCTGGTGGGTGGGGGCAGGCCCCAGGCGATGCACTTCTACGACGGCGACGAGTTCGACATTTTCGCGCTGGCGCTGGGCCTGCACCATTTTGTGTGCCTGATCTTTGAAGGCACCACCGGCTCGCGGGCCTTCGGCGCGGTCACGATGTTCGGGCGCCGTGCCGTGCAGGATATGCTGCGTATCATCGGCGATCCGGCCTTCACGCTCCAGATTACGGCGCAGGAAGCGCCCACCGCGGGCAGCCGGACGCGCAAGCCGGCCAAGCGCAGAACCCAGGAGATCAAGCTGGAAGACGTGGCCGTAGACCCGGTGGACACCTACGAGCCGCCCCCGCCGGAAGTCCTGGAACCGCTGCCCGAGGATACCGATCTGGAAGCTATGCTGGCGAACCTGGACAACGTGGATGCGGCCAGCCTGGATGCGTTGTTCGATCCTGATGACCTGGCGGCAATCGCGGCGAAGAAGCTCGCCGGGGAGCGTCTGTCCTTTGACGAAGCCCGGCAAATGGGAGTCATCAATCAGGAGTGAGGCGTCTTAACTGTAGCCGGGCAATCGGGCCAGCCCTCCCACCGGACCGTCTATGACTGCACAAAATCGCACCGATCCGCTGCTTGGCACGCGCCTTGGCGATTACGTCCTCCAGGAGCTTATGGGCCGGGGAGGCATGGCGCGCGTCTACCGGGGGCTGGATGAAAATCTGGGCCGCCTGGCCGCCGTCAAGGTGCTGGACAGCACGGCGGAAGAGCTTCAGGACGAGCACATCGTCGATCGCTTCAAGCTGGAAGCGCGGGCCATCGCCAGCTTCGAGCACCCCAACATCATCACCGTGTACCAGTACGGCGCGGTGGAACACCTCTTCTTCATCGCCATGAAGCTCGTGCAGGGGCAAACGCTGGCCCGCGTGCTGCGCGATTCCCGCCGCCAGGACTCCTACCTGCCCCCCCAGCGCGTGCTGGAGATCGTGCGGGATGTCTGCGCCGCGCTGGATTACGCCCACGCCCGCGGCATCATTCACCGCGACATCAAGCCCTCCAACATCCTGTTTGACGAAAACGCCAGTAACCGCGCCATCCTCACCGATTTTGGACTGGCGATGGAGATCGGCGGCGAAAAGACGCTCGGCACGGCGTTTGGCACGCCGCGCTACATCTCGCCGGAGCAGGCCGTTTCCTCCCAGCAGGCCGTTCCGCAGAGCGACATCTATTCACTGGCGGTGGTGGTGTACGAGATGCTGTGCGGGCAGGTCCCGTTTCAGGACGATTCCCCCATGAGCATCGCCCTGTATCACATCACCAGCACGCCGCCGCCCCCGCGCAAGTTCAATCCGGCCATCCCCGTCGAGGTGGAGAAGGTCGTGCTGCGGGCGCTGGCCAAGGAAGCGGACGATCGCTACCCGACGGCGGGCGCGTTCTACCAGGCGCTGGAGGACGCGTACATGCAGGCGGAGGTCGACCTGCCCACGCTCAACATCCCGCCGCCCGATCCGGTCACCCTGCACCTGCCGGAGGACGACTCCACCGCCAACCTGCCGCCCTCGGAACCCGCCCCGCCACCCGCGCCCCGGCGCGCGTTCTGGCGGCGGGCGGCCCCCCCGGCCACAGCCGCCGCCACGGGTAACCTCCCGGGCCGTCGTGGGTCATCCCGCCTGGCGCGCGTCATCCTGCTGCTGATCGTGGTCTTCGGGCTGGTGGGCTTCTGGTGGGCCAACGGGCAGAGCCTGGTGCTGCCTTCCGTCATCATGGATACGATTCGCGAGGCGGTGGAGGCGGTGCTGCCCGTGGGCGGCGATGCCAGCGCGGAAACCGGGGCGATCCCCGCGGATGTGGAGATCGCGCTGGAGCTGCTCTATGATGCGAGCCGCTTCGCCATCCACAATCGCACCGCCTACCAGGTGCCGCTGGACGGCCTCACGATCGAATGGCGCGTGGATGGCCGCCGCCGCGTGTTTGGGGCGGAGGCGTTCCACGGGGTGCTGCCGCCGGGCCAGTGCGCCTGGGTGCGCCTGCTCAGCCAGGGCACGCTGCACCCGCCGGAGGGCTGCCCCTCGCCCGCCTTCCACCTGACCCTGCTCAGCAGCGAAACTGAGCGCTTCTGGGTGGGGGCAGAAACGTTCCGCGTGCTGTACCACGGGGCCGAGATCACCACCTGCGCCTTCGCGGATGGGCGCTGCGCGTTTGCCCTGCCACGCTGATTTCCGCGCAGCAGCCGGCTGTGAACCCTGTCCTTTTTGTTCAGATAATGTCAGAATCGGGGAAAATCCGGGGGGCCTCCGGGCCGGGGCGGGCGGCCAGCGGCGCTGCCCGCCGCATGGGCCTGCCGGGCGGGCAGGTGTGGTGTATAATCTGGGCAGACTTATCATGTGCTTATAGTGTGCATAGTTTTTTCGTTTAAGTTGGAGATTACGGCATGTCCGACCAGCCTTTTGATGACCTGAACAACGCCTCGCCCGGCGGCGACCCCACGCCCTCTGGCGACGCCACACCGGCTGACCGGGGAAGCTGGCATTCCCCCGGTGAGGAAGACGCAGCGGAAGACGCCGCCCTCCAGGGGGGCGAAGAAGGCTGGCGCGCCCCGGATGATGCCGGGACCGACCAGGCTGAACAAGGCTGGCACACCCCGGATGAGGTCGAGCCTGCCCAGGCCGACCAGGGCTGGTACGCGCCAGAGGACGGCGCCGTTCCAGACAGCGCCGCCGCCGGGGAAATCCCGGGCGGGTGGTATACCCCCGGGCCGGATGAGCACATCGGGGATTATGACGCCACCGAAGAAGGTGGCTGGCACATCCCCGCCGGCAGCCAGGCGGCCAGCCTGCTGGCCGGGGTAGACCGCACAGTGTACCCCCGCCCCGCGGAAGAAGCCGACAGCGATGGGCTTGCGCCAGAACCGGAGGAAATGCTGCTCGACGATGATGCCGAAGAAGCGCTGCTGGTGGATGATTCGGCGGAAGACGATCGCCTGCTGGTGGATGACTCCGACGAGTTCGGCGGTGAGGGCATCCTGGGGACCGAGGAAGAGCGCGCGCTGTACGAGCGCGACGCCGCCGAGGTTGCCGCGGCGATGGCCGCCCGCATGGCCGACGAAGACGGCGCCCCTGAAGTCGAAGCCTCGGTGGAAGACAGTTTCTTCCCCCGCGCGGAAGACTCGGCCGCCATCGCTGCCGCGCGCGCCGCGGAGCTGGCCGGCGCGGCTGAAGAGGTCCCGCCGCCAACCGTGACGCAGACCACCGGCATTGACCGCCTGGTGAGCCGCTTTGACAATGTGGAAGCGCAGGTGGAACGCCTGCGGGCGCTGCACCGCAACGGCGAGATCAGCCGGGACGCGCTGCAGGCCGAGCTGAAGAAGCTCATGATCCTGGATGACCAGGGCATGTGGTGGATGGTGGGGCTGGAATCCAACACCTGGTACCGCTTTGAGGACGGCCAGTGGAAGGAAGCCCCGCGCCCGCGCCTCTCCGGTGTGGAAAGCGGCAGCTTCGCCCCGGATTACCTGCAGGAAACGCAGGAAAATATCGTGCTGGACGAGTACAACATGCCCTATGTCCAGCAGGTCCCGCGCACCGACCCCGAAGCGACCATTGTCGGCGAGGCGGCGACGCACTTTGATCGCCTTTCCGACCAGGATATGACGGTGCCGGCCGGGGCTGCGGCCGGGGCCTATGCCTCCGCGGAGGCGGGCCAGCCCGACTATGATCGGGCGTTCGCCGAGATGGCTGAATCCGACATGCTGCGCAAAGCGCAGGAGGAGCAGGCGCAGCGGCGGCGCAGCACCATAGTGCGCGTCCTGGTGGCCGCGCTGTTCGGGCTGCTGGGCCTGACCCTGATCGTGATCCTGGCGGGGGTGCTGTTCTACTCCTCCCGCGTGAATCGCTACAACGACCGGATCATGGCGCTGGCGGAAGTCGCCAGCGAGTTCGAAACCACGCGCATCTACGACCGCAACAGTAACCTGCTGAGCCAGATCAATGACCCCACCGGTGGCACGCGCATCAGCGTCCCGCTGGAGCAGATCAGCCCCTACCTGATCCACGCGATCATCAGCACCGAGGACGAGCGCTTCTACGAGAATCCCGGCTGGGACCCCTTCGCCATCCTGCGCGCGGCGGTGCAGAACCTGCAATCCGGCACGATCGTCTCCGGCGCGAGCACAATCACGCAGCAGCTTGCCAAGGCGCTGGTGCTGGAGCCCGAACGCCGCACCGAGATCACCTATGGGCGTAAGCTGGACGAGGCGATCATCGCCGCTGAGATCGGCCGGCGCTACAGCAAGAACGAAATCCTGGAGCTGTACCTGAACGAAATCTATTTCGGGAACATCTCCTATGGCGCGGAAGCCGCGGCGGAAACCTACTTCGATGTCGGCGCGCGCGACCTGAACCTGCCCCAGTCCGCCCTGCTGGCCGGGATCGTGCAGTCCCCGGCGACCTATGACCCGATCACCAACCGCGAGATCGCGTTTGACCGCATGGATGGCGTGCTGGTTAAGATGGTGGAACGCGGCTGCATCCAGTTCCAGCATGAGCCGTATGCCGTTGAGGGGCCGTTCTGTATCGGCCAGGGCGATGTGCAGGCGGCGGTAGTGCAGAAAGCGGAAGTCGAAATCCGCGAGTACACGCTGCCCGCCAACACGATCCGCTACCCGCACTTTGTCAACTTCGTCGCCCAGCAGCTGGAGGAAAACTACGGCCTCTCGGATATTTACCGCACCGGTTTCAACGTGTTCACCACGCTGGACCCCGGCCTGCAGGACCTCGCCCAGCAGGTTGTGCAGGAGGAGCTGGCCCAGCTGGCCGCGCAGGGCCGCGGCGGCAACAACGCCAGCGTTGTGGTCATGGACCCGCGTGACGGCGCGATCCTGGCGATGGTGGGCAGCGCGGGCTACGACAACGATCAGATCGATGGGCAGGTGAACGTGGCCTTCACGCCGCAGCAGCCCGGCTCCTCGATCAAGCCGATCGTGTATGTGGCCGCGCTGCAGGGCAACGCCCAGGGCCAGTACATGACCCCGGCTTCGGTCATCTGGGATACGCGCACCTGCTGGGGCGGCTACTGCCCGGTGAACTACGACGGCCTGTACCACGGCCCGCAGTCCATGCGCTCTGCGCTGGCGAACAGCTACAACGTCCCGGCGGTCAAGACGCTCGACTTCGTGGGCCTGGATCGTTTCGCCCAGACAGCGCAGGCGATGGGCCTGACCTTCCCCGGCAACACGCCGCAGCAGGCCGGGCTGCCCGGCGCGCTGGGCGCGTTTGATGTGCGGCTGTATGACATGGTGGTGGCCTTCGGCACGCTGGCGAATAACGGGCAGCGCGTGCAGCCCTACACGATCACGCGCATCCTGGACAACAACAGTGCTGAAATCCCGATCCCGCAGCGCCCCACCCCGCAGCAGGTCATCCAGCCGGAGCATGCCTACCTGATCACGCATATCCTGGCGGATGATGTCGCCCGTGGCGCCGCGTTCGGGCGCAACTCGCTGCTCTTCATCCCCGGTTACTCGGTGGCGGCCAAGACCGGCACCACCAACGACAACCGCGACAACTGGACGCTTGGCTACGCGCCGAATATCGTGGTGGGCGTCTGGCATGGCAATACCGATAACTCCCCCATGCGCGGGACGAGCGGCTTCACCGGCGCGGCGCCGATCTGGAACCGCGTGATCACCGCCGCCCTGACCCGGGAGGCCCCGCGCGAGTTCCCGATCCCGCCCAATGTCGGCACGATCGAAGTCTGCGCCGACTCCGGCACGCAGCCCTCCGCCGAATGCCTGAACCGCCGCCAGGAACTGGTGATTACCTCCCAGCTGCCGCCAGGGCCGGAACATGACCTCTTCAGGCGGGTGCGCATCAACACGCTGAACGGGCTGGTGGCGAACGACTTCTGCCCGAACTACACCGAGGAACGTGTGTTCCTGAACATCAGCGATGGCACCGCGTTTGAATGGATCAACAACACCGGCGCGGGGCAGGCCTGGGCGACTGCCCGGGGCATCAGCCTGCCGGCCCAGCCGGTGCCAACCGAAGCCTGCAACGCCAACATCCAGCAGCCGATCATCGCGCTGGACTGGCCCGTGCCGAACGCCGAGGTGCAGGGCGTGGTGGAAGTGCAGGGGCGCGTCCTGGTCTATAACTTCAACCGCTACCAGCTGGAATACGGCGTGGGGACCAACCCGCAGGCCTTCCAGGTGGTGGATGGCCCGTACCAGATCCAGCACAGCAACACGGAGTTCCTGGGGCGCTGGGATGTCAGCGCGCTGCCCAACGGGCAGTACACGCTGCGTCTGAGCGTGATCACCAACGACGGCGGCTTCGCCCACCTGGATCATGTGGTGCTGGTGAATAACCCGGTGGCCACGGCTACGCCGACCGCCACCCCCACCGTCCAGTTCATCACCCAGACACCGCCGCCCGTGATCGTGACCCAGACGCCCACCGACCCGTTTGTCATCATCACCAACACGCCGTTTATCGTGACGGCCACGCCGGATGGCGGCGGTGTGGTGACCATCCCGCCGCCGGTGGGGCCAACCCAGCTGCCCGCCTTTGACCTGAACCTGGCCACGCCGCTGATCTACGGCGCGGAAGCAACCGGGATCATCAACGACGCGGCTATGGTGACGTTCTACCGCTTTGACGGACAGGCCGGCGACCTGGTGGAAATCATCGCGGAAGCGACCGCCGGGGACCTGGATACCATGGTCTTCCTGATGGACGCCGCGGGTAATGTCCTGGCGGAGAACGATGACGGCACGATCGGCACGAACTCCGAGCTGCAGTTCTCGCTGCCGGCCGCCGGGACGTACGCGATCGCGGTCACCCGCTTCGATATCCAGGCGGGCGTGACTGATGGCGAGTACCGGATGCGCCTGAGCAGGCTGAACTAAGGCGCGCCGGGCTGGACGGCCCGCACAAAGCAATCAGGGCGTACTGCCTGTGGCGCAGTACGCCCTTTTGTTACACACTAGCCGCGGGTTAACGCGGTTCGCACGAAAGGGCGGGGAACAGGCTCATGGTCGGCACGATCCTGAATATCATCACGGTGGCGGTGGGCAGCGCGCTGGGCATCTTCATCGGCGACCGCCTGCCGCAGCGCATCCAGCAGTCGGTGGTCACCGGGCTGGGGCTGGTCACGCTGACCGTAGGCATGGATAACGCCCTCTCCACCGGCAACATCATCATCCCCCTGCTCAGCGTGGGCAGCGGCGTGATCGTGGGTGAGCTGCTGGGCCTGGACCGGCGGATGGAGGCCTTCGGCGCGTGGCTGCAAAGCCGCTTCGGGGGCGGGGCGGGCACAAGCGCGGATGCCCCCGACACCGCCGACCAGCGCGCGCGCTTCATCAACGGCTTTGTGACGGCCAGCCTGGTCTTCTGCGTCGGGCCGCTGACCTTCATCGGCTCCCTGCAGGACGGTATGACCGGCGATTATGAGCTGCTGGCGATCAAGAGCGTGCTGGATGGCTTTGCGTCGCTGGCCTTCGCCTCCGCCATGGGGATCGGCGTGGCCTTCAGCATCATCACGATCCTGGTGCTGCAGGGCGGGCTGGCGCTGCTGGGCGCGCTGGGGGGCAGCATCATGACCGACCCGATGATCACGGAGATGACGGCCACCGGCGGCCTGCTGCTGATCGGGCTGGCGCTGATCCTGCTGGACATCAAAAAGCCGCGCATGGCGAACTTCCTGCCCGCGCTGCTGATCGCGCCGCTGATTGTGGTGGTGGCGGGCCTGCTGGGGATCGAAATCTACCCGCTGTAACGCACAGGAGGGCGCGCCGGTCGCACATGACCAACACGCCCTCCTGAACTTTTGTTGCCTTGCCGGGCCTACCCCGCGTAAACGATCGCCTCGCTGGGGCAGGTATCCACGCAGGTCGGGGAGTCGGCGTAACCCTCGCACTCCACACAAATCGCAGGGTTGATCACCATGATGCCGTCCGGGCCTTCGCTGATCGCGCCCACCGGGCAGTCGGCCTCACAGGCCATGCACATGATGCATTCGTCGGTAATTACAGGAGCAGCCATTGCGTTATTCACCTCACAGGTTGCACATCAACTGCCGGAACACCCAACATGATAGCAAAGGCCGCGGGGGGAATGATGTGACAATCATCATCATTCCGGTCATTCCTGCCAATTCGATCCCGCGTAATGTCACCTAACTGCGACTCATTCGCCACTACGCGCCGGGCGGGTTGCCGCGGGCATCTCCGGCAGGGACTCAGGCGGCGCGTCCTTCGCCAGCGTCACCGTCCGGGCGCTGACCTGAATCCCGCTGAGGCCGCCGCGAATCTGGCTGAGCTGGGTGCGCATCTCGCTGCCCGAGTTGGTGAGCATGCGCAGCGCGCGGGCGTAGCGCCCCTCCAGCTCGCCCTGCAGGGCGTCCAGGTTCTCCTCCACGCTGTTGAGGTAGGCTTCCAGCTTCTGCAGGTCCACGCTCTGCCCGCTTTTCAGCACGGTCTGAAAGACCATCAGCAGGTAGGGGGTGAACAGGCTGTAGCTGATCAGGACGATGTTCAGGCTGAAGACCTCCGCCTGAATGCCCGCGCACAGGTCATACACCGCGTCCGGCACGACCGCCACGCCAAAGGGCGTGGTCAGGCTGGGGTGCAGGTACTTGCGCACTTCCCGCGCTTTGTGCAGCACGGCCCGCTCGATCTGGCGCCTGATGCGCTGCTGCTCCGGCAGCGAGTCGGAATCAATGAAGGCTTCCAGCAGGTTCGTGGCGGCCCACTTGCTGTCGATAGGCAGGATGAGCTGGTTGGGCAGGCGCAGGCCGAATTCGACCGTCTTGTTGTCGATCATAAAGTCCCGGATCTGCCATTCGGGCGGCAGCTTGGAAAAGACCGCCTCCACGATGTTCTCCCCCGCGGAGCCTTTGGTCTGCGTCCCGGCGATCACGGTCTCCAGCCGCCGGATCGATTCCATCGTCTGGCGTTCCACGTCATGCCGGGCGCGCACGTAGGCGCGCAGCTCCGCCAGGCCGCTGTGCATCTGCGTCAGGCTGGAGGCCAGGGCGCGGGTTTCGGTCTGGCTGGCCTGGCCCTGGCGCTGAAGCTCGGCCAGCCCGGTCTGCAGGTGGGTGACCTGCGTATCAAGCTCCCGCGAGCGCATCCCGCGCAGAATCAGCAGCCCGATCAGGGCGAGCAGCGCGACCAGGATCGCCCCCAGCAGGATCGTGATCAGCAGTTGTGGGTCGGCCATACCATCCCCCGGTGAAATCGAACACGTGTGCGAAGCTGTGCCGGGCATTATAGCATGAGGGCGGGCAAAACGACTACCGGCGCGCTTTATACATCCATAACGCCACTGAAAACAAAAAAAGGGGATTGATCTGTGTTGATCCTCATGATCCGTGTGATCCGTGTTGCATTGCCCTTTCCCCGCACACCTGCCACCCGCGAATCCCCCCAAGATGCCCGGTGATCTGACGCGGCGGGTGTGGTAGAATGCGACCTTTGTCAGTAGACTGTGTTATAACGTCATGAGACTATCGAAAGAATCCTTAACCCTATGCCAGAAGAGCGCCTGCAAAAGCTCCTGGCCCAGGCGGGAGTCGCCTCCCGCCGGGCCTGCGAAGACCTGATCCAACAGGGCCGCGTCACGATCAACGGCCAGAGGGCTGAGGTCGGGGCCAAAGCCGATCCCGCCCACGACACGATTCGCGTGGATGGCGAGGTCGTGCCGTTTGAAACCGCCGCGTCCGTTTACATCATGCTGAACAAACCGGCGGGCATCGTCTCCGCGGCCAGCGCCCAGCGCCAGGAAAAGCGCAAGACCGTGCTTGACCTGGTGCAGGTGGAGGAGCGCGTGTACCCGGTGGGCCGCCTGGATGCCGACAGCGAGGGCCTGATCCTGCTGACCAATGACGGCGACCTCACCCAGCGCCTTACCCATCCGCGCTACGGACACCAGAAGACATACCGCGTCCTGGTGGCGGGCGCGCCCGCCCCGCACCAGATCGAGAAGTGGGCCAGGGGCGGCATCCTGCTGGATGACGGCCCCACCGCGCCCTGCACGGTGACCGCCGAAAAGCAGATCGAGGCGGGAACATGGCTGGAGATCAAGATGGGCGAGGGCCGCAAGCGCCAGATCCGGCGCACGGCCAACAAGCTCGGCCTGCGCGTGCTGCGCCTGATTCGCACGCACATCGGCCCGCTGAAACTGACCGGCATCAAACCCGGTGAGTGGCGTTACCTGACGGATGAGGAAGTGGACGAGCTGAAGAAAAGCGCCGCCCGTGTCCGGCTGAGCCGCCCCGCCCCGCGCCAGCCCGGCGGGCGTCCATTCGGCGGCGGCGGAAAACCCGGCGGCGGGGGCAGGCCCGGTGGCCCCGGTGGAAAACCCGGTGGCCGCAAGCCCCCCGGCCCTTCCTCCCGGCGGCGTTCCCCTGGCAACCCGGGCGGGTCCACCAACAGGAGGAAAGGCAAGGCATGATTGAGGTCACCCCCGATAGCTGGGCTGTGCGGCAGCGCGAGATGTTCGCCTCCCGCCGGCGCTTCTTCCGGGATGTCGTGTTTCGCCATCTCGCCCCGGCGCTGTGGAAGCTCACGGTCACCGGCCTGGAGCATATCCCGGCCGAGGGGCCGACAATCGTGATGATCAACCACATGGCCGCGCTTGACCCCATCGTCGTGATGGGTACGGTCAGGCCGCGCTTCATCGTCCCCATGAGTAAGATCGAGAACTTCCAGAATCCGTTCAGCGGCGTGCTGGTGCGCAGCTGGGGCGCCTACCCCGTGGACCGGGAGAAGATGGATCGCGAGGCGCTCAATATCGCCCTGCAGCTCATGGCCGCCGGGGAGATGACCCTGATCGCGCCGGAAGGCACGCGCAACAACGGCCTGCAGCGCCCCAAGGACGGGCTGGCGTTCATCGCCACGCGCTCGGACGCGATGATCGTGCCTGCCGCGATCTCCAACACCGAGGGCTGGAAGGAAGACCTGCTGCGCCCCTGGCGGCGGACGCCGATCCACGTCAGCTACGGCCCGGCCTTCCGGCTGCGCAGGGGCGAAGGGCGCATCCCCCGCGAGACGCTGCACCGCATGACCGACGAGATGATGTACCAGCTCGCCCGGCTCCTGCCGGAGCGCAACCGGGGCGAATACGCCGACCTGGGCAGGCTGACGACCGATTACCTGGATTTTGTATAGCGACTATTTTGGTGTAAGGAGCAGACTAGTGACACAGATGCATGGTTTTGAGCTGATCGAAGAACGCCACATCCCGGAACTGAACACGCAGGCGCGCCGCTGGCGGCATATGCGCACCGGCGCCGAACTGCTCTCGCTGGAGAACGACGACGAGAACAAGGTGTTCGGCGTCACGTTCAAGACGCCGCCCGCCGACTCGACCGGCCTGCCGCATATCATGGAACACTCCGTGCTGGGCGGCTCCCGCAAGTACCCGGTGAAGGAGCCATTTGTGGAGCTGCTGAAAAGCTCCCTGAACACCTTCCTGAACGCCATGACCTTCTCGGACATGACGGTCTACCCGGTCGCCAGCACGAACCTCAAGGACTTCTACAACCTCGTGGATGTGTACCTGGATGCCGTGTTCTACCCGCGCATCACGGAAAAAACGCTCCAGCAGGAAGGCTGGCACTACGAGCTGGAAGACAAGGACGCGCCGCTGACCTTCAAGGGCATCGTGTTCAACGAGATGAAGGGCGCGTATTCCTCCCCGGAGAACCTGCTGGGGCGCTACACGGAGCAGTACGTGCTGCCCGACACGCCCTACGGCCACGACTCCGGCGGCGACCCGGCCGTGATCCCCGACCTGACGTATGAGCAGTTCAAGACGTTCCACGACACGCTCTACCACCCCTCCAACGCGCGCATCTGGTTCTACGGCGACGACGACCCGGCGGAACGGCTGCGCCTGATCGACGCGTTCATCACCGAGTTTGAGGGCATTACGGTGGAAGCCGACGTGCCGCTCCAGCCGCGCTTTGACGCGCCGCGCTCGATCACGCTGGGCTATGACGCCGGGGAAGAAGAAGGCGAAGCCGGCAAGCGCGGCATGATCACCGTGAGCTGGCTGCTGGCGGAAGGCCAGGATGTGGAGCAGACGCTCGGCCTGAGCATCCTCTCCCACATCCTGGTGGATACCCCGGCCAGCCCGCTGCGCAAGGCCCTGATCGATTCCGGGCTGGGCGAAGACCTGGTGAGCAGCGGCCTCAGCCCTTACCAGCGCGAGCTGTACTTCTCCGCCGGGCTGAAGGGCATCGCCCCCGTTGACGCGCAAAAGGTCGAAGACCTGATCCTCTCCACGCTGGCGGAGCTGGCCCAGGACGGCATCGACCCGGAGATGGTGGAAGCGGCCATGAACACGGTCGAATTCCAGCTGCGGGAGAACAACACCGGTTCCTACCCGCGCGGCCTGGCGCTGCTGATCGGCACGCTGCCCACGTGGCTGCACGGCGGCAACCCGCTGGACGCGCTGGCCTTTGAGGAGCCGCTGGCCCGCATCAAGACCCGCGTGGCGGATGGCCGCTACTTTGAAGGGCTGATCGCCCAGTACTTCCTGGACAACGCCCACCGCTCCACCGTGATCATGGCCCCCGATCCAACCGTACGCGAAAAACGTGACGCGGCGGAACAGGCCCGGCTGGACGCGGCCCACGCCACGCTGGACGAGGCCGACCTGGACGCGATCCTGGCCGATGTGGCGGAGCTGAAGCGCATCCAGGAAACGCCCGACTCGCCGGAGGCGCTGGCGACCATCCCCAGTCTATCCCGCGAGGACCTCGATCCGAAGATCAAGACCATCCCCGTGGAGCAGATCGAGGAGCAGGGCACGATCCTGTACCATGACCTGTTCACCAACGGCATCGCCTACCTGGATATCGGCTTCAACCTGCACACCCTGCCGCAGGAGCTGCTGCCCTACCTGGCGCTGTTCTCCCGTGCGCTGGTGGAGATCGGCACGGAAACCGAGGACTATGTGAAGCTCTCGCAGCGCATCGGGCGCAAGAGCGGCGGCATCGCGCCGACCACGCTGGTCGCCCCGGTGCGCGGGCAGGCGGAAGCCGCCGCGTGGCTGATCGTGCGCGGCAAGGCGATGGCGACCCAGGCCCAGGACCTGCTGGACATCCTGCGCGACATCCTGCTGACGGTGAAGCTGGACAACAAGGCCCGCTTCCGCCAGATGGTGCTGGAGGAAAAGACCGGGCTGGAATCGATGCTCGTCCCGCGCGGGCATATGATCGTGCTCTCCCGCCTGCGCGCGCAGTATCACGAGGCGGGCTGGCTCTCCGAGCAGATGGGCGGCGTCAGCCAGCTATTCTTCCTGCGCCGGCTGGTGGAGGAGATCGACCAGGACTGGGACGCCGTGCTGGAGAAGCTGGAAACAATCCGGCGCATCCTGCTCAACCGCAGCACCATGATCGTCAACGTGACGCTGGACGCCGAGAACTGGGCCGACTTCCGCCCGCAGCTGGCCGACTTCATGGCCAGCCTGCCCAGCGCAGAGGTTACCCCCGCCGCGTGGACGCGCGAACCGCAGCCTAAATTCGAAGGGCTGACCATCCCCGCGCAGGTGAACTACGTGGCGAAGGGCGCGAACCTCTTTGACCTGGGCTACGAGCTGAACGGCGCGTACATCCCGGTGACAGGCTACCTGAACATGACCTGGCTGTGGGAGCGCATCCGGGCGCAGGGCGGGGCTTACGGCGGCTTCTGCGCCTTCGAGCGTGATTCGGGCATCTTCGGCTTCATGTCCTACCGGGACCCGAACCTGCTGGGGACGCTGGCGAACTATGACGGCGCGGCGGCCTTCCTGCAGAATGTGGAACTGAGCGAGGACGAGCTGATCCGCGCCATCATCAGCGCAGTCGGCAAGCTGGATGCCTACCTGCTGCCCGACGCGAAAGGCTTCCGTTCCCTGGCGCAGCACCTGATCGGCTATACCGAAGCCGAGCAGCAGCAGAACCGCGACGAGGTGCTGGGGGCAACACTGGCAGACTTCCACGCCTTTGGCAGGGCGCTGGAACCGCTGAACGAGCAGGGCGCGGTCGTCGTGATGGGGTCGGCGGACGCGATCCGCAAGGCCAACGCCGAGCGCGGTGACTTCCTGGAGGTCACGAAAGTCCTGTAAAGCCTGTCAGCCGTGAATCAACAGGGGAGGCGCTCCGCGGAGGGCCTCCCCTGTTTTGATCGCGCGACAAATCCTGGGCGTGTCAGATGCGGTATTCGTGGCGTCGCAATGATGAATTTGACAAATCACTGTGGATACATGTTCATTCGGGCCTGGTAGTAGGGGCGAGGCATGCCTCGCCCCGTGAAGTTTGGCCTTTTTTGAGCACCTTGGAGGCAGTTGTTACCCAAAGGCATGCCACCGCAACTGCATTTTTCGGACGGTTATCCGGGAATTAGCCTTCATCGGCATAAAATGCATGGTCTGG
>NPIE01001742.1_pt1 | contig 99503 bp, 78 predicted proteins | sample 8637661 | NCBI WGS metagenome assembly NPIE01 (sample SAMN07420842, study PRJNA396082) | bioreactor metagenome | isolation source: sample BA12 brine-fed electro-methanogenic bioreactor BA | place: Japan: Kochi | collected 2016-12-09
GGACGCTACCCTACCACAGCAACATCACCTTATCCACTGGTCCAGAAAACCGGGAGTATTATACGCCGAGTCACATCGATCACGATCAAGAGCCATCCGATTTGAGCGAAGGCGGGTAGGATGAGTCCTTGAAACATGCGCCTTCTGCCAAGCCAGATGCCCCCTCCTTCTCACGGCAGGCTCAAATCTCGGGTTTGGTGGGCGGTGCCCACCCTACGCGTCACGGATCAGAGGAAGCGCTCGGCGAAGGTGCTGGTGCTGTTTCCGGAATTGTGTCTGTTCTGGCCTGTCGCCCTGGTGCTGGAGGTCCGACGGAAGAAAACGGCGAAGAAGGTGGGCGACGAGCGTGTGGATTAGTCCGGTAGTGAATGCACCCGGCGCAGAGATCGATTGGGCCTTTATTCCGCAAGGGGGAGGCGGTATACTGGGTGGATGGTGAACGACCGGGGGAGGGCAGAGCGTGGATGGCAGACGGGAGCTACAGATGAGTTCGATATCGATCGATGACGACAAGTTGAAGGGATTGGTCAAGCAGGCCTTGCTGGAGGTCTTTCGCGAGAATCGGGAGTTGTTGTACGACGTGGTCGTCGAGGCGGTCGAGGACGGCGCCCTGGCCCGCGCCATCAAGGCGGGCGAGGACAGCCCGCTGGTGGACCGGGCCGAGGTGATCGAGGCTTTGGAGAGGGAGTCTTGAAGGTCCAATTCAAGAAGAGCTTTCTGAAGGACCTCAAAGCGCTGGGCGATCCGGCGATCAGAAGGCGCGTTCGCCAGGCTATCGCACAGGCGGAAGAGGCGCCCACACTCTTGCAGGTGGAGAATCTCAAAAAGCTCAAAGGGGGCGCGCCGTACTATCGCATCCGGGTCGGGGACTATCGCCTGGGACTCGCCTTTCATGAAAACGCGCTCCTCTTCGTGCGGTGTCTGCACCGGAGAGACATTTATCGTTACATGCCGTAGCAGCGCGGGGGACTTTCCTCCGTCCTCAGGGAAGGTGTGCGGTGCACACCCTACGCGTCTTGCACCACGGAGATGCCGATCGGCAGGTTCCATCGCGGCGCCTGGGACGCGTCGGTTGAGAACCCACCCTACACGTCCGTCGTCGTCCTTTCCGTCAATCATCAATCGTCAATCATCAATCATCCCTCCAGCGGCGGGTCTTCGGGGGGGAAGTTGAGGCGGGCGAAGGGGCCGTGGAGTTCGCGGGCGAGGCGGTCGCGGGCCTTGGCGGCTTCGACCTCGTCGGTGTACGTTCCGGCACGGTACGTTTTGCCTTTGTGCATGACGGTGGCCTGATAGGTGTCCCTTCCGCAGGGCTGGACGCCGATGAATCGGTTCGTGGCGTCTCGCTGCTTGCTTCGGTTGCAGGAGTTCTGCATGGGCGTGCAGAGGCGCAGATTGCAGCGGCGGTTGTCCAGACCGTTGCCGTTGATGTGATCGACGAACATTCCCTTGGGGGCCTTCATGATTTCGCGGTGCATGAGGACCAGGCGGCCCTGGCAGCAGCGTTTGGCGTAGAACGTCGTGCGACTTCGGGACGGCTGCACCGACCATTTGTACCGACTGAGCGCCTCGTAGTCTTCGGCGTCGACGATGGCGTGGAGGCCTCGGGTCAGGGGGATGTAGCGGACTTTGTCGTCGGGGGGCTCGGGCGCGTCGAGGCGCAGGGGCTTGGGGCGGAAGTTGCGGCAGGGTTTGGTAGGGACGGGGCACACCTGGCCCGGGCAATCCTCGCAGTTGGCGCAGAGGCCGAGGACGGGCAGGCCGGAAGTGAGGGTGCGCGCCCACAACATCAGGTTGGTGAAGCAGAAGACGCACTGGTAGCAGTTTCGGATAGGGACGGGTTTGTCTGTCTCGGTCTGCCGTTTGACCGGGGCGGGGTGGCGGGCGGCTGTTTTGAGATTCTGGGGCTTACGGCGTCTCGTCGGGCACGTCGTCGTTCTTTTCATGTTGCCTCCACATTTGTCTCGATGTTAATATTCGGTTTTTCATGAAGTATCATGAACCTGTTGTACTTAATATAATCATCTAATACCGTGCTTTTGTCAAGAAAAACTCTCTCTGTAGCCCTTTGATAACCCTTTATGGGTACAGGACTAATGTGGATTTCAAAAAAACCGGCGGTACCTGCGAGACCATCTGCGATCGCGGGGCGATTTTGGGGAGCGGCGGATGAGAGGGGGAGAATCGGCGCAGTTGGCGCAGAAGCTTCCGTGCATGGAGTATGACCAGGCCGAGCGAGAGACGGGGCACTGACGGATAGGGAGCGGAGGGCTCGAGTGCGGGGCTTTGCGGGCGGGGACCACCGCGGGCGACCGCCTGAACCCGCACCGTGGACCAAGTGCGCGTCGGCATCCGGACGGTCTACAACCTCTTCCGCATGGCCTGGCCTTGCCGAGTAGGAACAGCGATGCAGCCTGGCTCGTGCGTGATGCTCGTGCATCGGCGGAGGTCGTGCATTTGCGCATCACGGTCCATGACGAGCGGGGGCGGCCACCTGAAGTCAGGGCAGAGCCGCAGGCTGCGTCCCTGCGGCTGCCCTGACGCGTGATGTCACCTGGGCGGATTCAGGACGCTGACCGCGAGGTCGGTCAGCTTGTGATCCGTTTCGCCCTCTTCGTTGAGCGTCTGCTGCAGGATCTCGGCAATGTCGTCGCGGCGCAGGTGCTGGGCGAGGGTGCGTGCAGAGCCATAGCCGGCCATTTCGTAGTGCTCGACGCGCTGAGCGGCTCCGACCAGGGCGGCATCCTTGACCTGCGGATTGCCGTCGGACTTGATCAGCGTCTCTCCTTCTTCGAGGATGCCCTTGATGCCGTCGCAGCTTTCTCTTTCCGGCTTCATGCTCAGGCGCTCGAAGCACCGCTCGAGACGCTGACTCTGACGCTGCGTTTCGTGCAGGTGCTCGGTGAAGGCGTTCTTTAGCGTCGGGTTGTGGGCGGCGTCGGCCATCTTGGGCAGCGCGTCGATCAGACGGTTCTCGACGTCGTAGAGGTCCTTGATCTCCTCCACCAACAGGTCTTCCATGCTATCCAGGTCTTTCTTCTTCAAGTACGTGGTCAACGACATGATTCAGCTCCTTTGTGAAATTGCCGGCGGCGAGCCGCGTGGCAACGAGCCCAAACGCGATGCTCTTTCCTGCCGCAGGGACCTCTGGCGCCGGCAGAACGACGTTCGTCGGCATGCGCCCTGCCCCGCTCGGTGCGGGACCATTCATCGCAGGGACTGATACGCGTGTGTGGGGGTCGCTGCCGTAGGTATTTTCCGGATTCGCACGGTCCTCTTGCCGCCCTGCGGTTGGGGCATTTGCCTATCGAGCCTGCGGAAGAATCCCGGCATGCGGGCGGCAGCGTCGGGCATGCACGCTGCTGACGTGCGGGAGACGAACCGATGCGAGTCAGTAGGTCGGGGGAATCCTGTTGGCATGGGTGGGTGGTGACGTATAATGCGGGTGGCACCGTCCGGCGGCGTGGCCGGACGGCATTGGCTCTGGTTGCTGGATGGAGGTCCCATGAAGAAGCGCATCGCAGCACTCACGTTCCTGTCTGTCCTCTTGTCTCTGGCATCGGTTCCCTGCATAGCGTTCGCGGGGGCTTCGACGCCTCTGCTGCGAACCGCGCCGGGGTTTCCAGATGTTCTCGCGGCAGCGGAGGATGCGGCGTCGGCACCGGTCAAGTATGCGGTGCTGCGGGGGGATTTTCACATTCACACGCCCTATTCGGACGGCAAGCTGACGCCGGCGGAGCGGGTGCGGGAGGCGTGGAAATACGGTTACGATGTCATCGCCATCACGGATCATCGCGACTTTCGTGCGTACGCGGAGGCACTGCCGGTCGCGGAGCAGTTCGGCCTGATCCTGATTCGCGGCATGGAGACGGGACTGCATGAGATGGAGCACCTGGTGACGCTGGATTTTGCGGCGGATTACGTGCCGCGCGATCCACATTCGTGGGCGGACGCGGAAGGCGGGCCTCGGGTCTACTATCGCGAGCAATGGCGAAAGCTGACGGACGCGGGCGGGTTCGTGCTCCTTGCGCATCCGCACATCGGGCACAGCGGCGACTGCGAGTGGGTGGCGGAGACGGGCGATCCGCTCGATCCTCCGCTCCGGCATGGGCTGCGCGAGCCGATCCGATGGGCGCTGCGCGAGGGGCTGCTGCACGGGATCGAGGTGCGAAACCACACGACCGATCGCGGATGGGGCGTGGTGAAGGATCGCGGGACGCTGTGGTATCCGATGGCGCTGGATTGGGCCCAGGAATATGGCCTGACGGTGTTCGCCAATTCGGACGTGCATCCGGCTCGCGATCAGGCGGGCAACGCGCACGAGCCTCAGTCGGCGACGCTGCTTCTCGTGCGAGAGCGAACGCCCAAAGGCGTGATGGAGGCCCTGCGGGCGGGACGGACCGTCGCCCACTTCGGGGGGATGCTCTGCGGGCGCAAGGAGATGGTGGCGACGCTTCTACGAGGTCTGACACGGGTGGACTTTCGCGGCGGGGAAGACGGGGCGGGCCAGGTGCGGATTGAGAACCACGGTCCTGTGGCGCTTACGGCGGAGGTGAACGGGTCGGGACTCGATCCTGTCACGGTGGACGCGGATCAGACAGCGATCCTGAAACTGACCGAGGCGCCGAAGCAGCTGTCGATTACCTGGGCCAACGCGGTGATCCGCTCTACGAAATCGCTTACGACCCTCCATGCGCGGGTGGATTGAGCATGGGGCGGTGGCTCTTGTGATGGAGCATGGTGGGCGGTGCCCACCCTACGTGAGGAGTCTGGTGGGCGGTGGCCGCCCTGCGTGAGCGATCGATAGACGGCATAGCGCTCGGCCGTCTCCCGACCCGATGGGGATCGGGTGGAGGCTGCCACACGTTTCCTGGGTACCGGCGGGGTCAGCGGAAGGTGTAGGCGAGTTTGACGAAGATGCTGTGTCCGGTCTCGGGGTCGTCTTCTTCGCGGATGCCGTTGTAGACGAGGTAGAGGTGGGCGTCGCGGATGAATTCCCAGCCGTAGATGACGCTGATGTTGTGGACCTCGGTGCTGCGGTGTTGGATGGCGCTCTTGAGCCACATCACGTCGCTGAAGAAATAGTCGAAGACGAAGCGGTTGAGCCAGATCGTCTCCTCGTCGCCGTCGGGGCGGTCTTCGAAGCGGATGACATAGTCGTAGCGGATGGGCCAGCGTTCGATGGGCTTGAAGTGCTTGCCGATCGCCAGTTCGTCGTAGTCGGTTTCCTCGAAGACGCCGAACGTCCATTCGAAATCGGTCAGCCGCCAGAAGTCCGATTCATCGAGGGTCACGCCCAGTTCCGTGCGTTCATTGTGGTAGGGTCGATGGTAATCCTGGTCGTGCTCGATGCCCAGGCGAATGTCGTTGCGCAGGGTGACCGATGCGTCGGCGGAGTAGTCGCGCAGCGAGGTCTGTCCGTCGCCATTCTCGTAGTACTGGACGCCGAAGTAGGCGAACAGCCCCTTGTACCAGCGGTCGGAGGCGCGGAGATTGTACATGGAGAAGAACGCGGGGCCATAGATGTCGCGGCGGGGGATGAAGCCCAACATCGGGTCGAATTCCTCGCTGATCCCGCGGTAGTTGACTCCGAATTCCCAAGGGTACTTCTCGTAGACGACCGAGCCATAGCCCAGGTAGTCGCTGCGATCCTTGGCGGATTCACCGACGTCCGCTTCGAGCTGATCGTCGGCGCCGGCCACCTGGAAGTTGAAGCTCCAGTCGTCGTTGAGGAACAGCTTGCCATCGGAGCCGAGAACGCGGGAATGGCCTTCCTTGAGATCGGAACTGCTGGCGTGCAGACCGACGTTTGACTTCTCGCCCACATTGCGCAGCAGGCGAAAGACCGAGGAGTTTCCGTAGTAGGATTCGCCCCTGTGGGCGGCGTCGCCGTAGACGTCGATCATGGCGAAGCGATAGTCGTTAAGTTCGCCACTGACCCGGCCTCCCGCGTCGATATCGGTGAGGCGGCGGCTGTAATAGAGCAGGTTACTTCCGGAGGCGAAGAGGTCCTCGCCTTCACGGAAGAAGAGGCGTTTCTCCGGGAGGAATCGCTCGGTGTCGCGCAGCTCGATGGTGTCGGCGTCGGCCTCGACCTGGGCGAAATCGGGGTTGATGGTCCAGGAGCTGACCACCGAGGGCGTCAGGCGGAAGCTCACGTCGCCTCCGGTCTCGAGCTCGGTGTCCTCATGCCCGTTGAAATCGGTGCGGGAGCTGATATACGGCGTGACCTCGAGGTTACGGCTGAACTCGGTGTCGGCCAGGTCCAGACCGGTGATGTGCCCGAAATGGCGGGGCTTGTAGCGGTCGGTCTCGCTGTAGCTCCAGAAGCTCTCGGTGTCGCTGTGGACGAGATAGCGGGTGACGTTCAGACCCCAGACCTGGTCGTCGGTCTGGCGGTAGTTCAGGACCTGAAACGGAATGCTCATCTCGAAGACCCAGCGGTCGTCATAGATCTTCGCGGCCAGGTCCCATTCGGCGGTCCAACTCGTGCTGAAGGCGCCGCTGGGTCCCTCGGAAGCATCGACCTTGACGCCCAGCGGGTTGGAGAAGAAGGCATACTTGGCGTTGTGGCTGTGGAGCGGGTCGAGGTGGATTTCGACCCAGTCGTCGCCCTGGAAGCGCCGGTCTTCGCGCATTTCGCTGGCGTGGAGCAGATCGATCCGGTCGTCGAGACACTCGACGGCAAGGTGCAGATGGGTTCGGCTGTAGGCGACGCGGATGAGGGTCTGCTGGTCGGCGGGATTGCCCGAGCGGATGTCGATGAAGTCGGTACTGACCTCCGCCTCCTGCCAGAAAGGCTCGTCCAGGACGCCGTCGACAACAATGGGGGCATCCACCTGGAGGGCTCGCAGAGAAGGGACCGGCGCATTGGGGTCGTCGTGGGCGGCGGACGGACGTGAAATCAAAGGCAATACGAGAGCCAGCATGCACCAACCGGACAGGGAGCGTGCAACAGCTACTCTCATATGGGCCTTTCACTGCGATTCGTGACGATGATTCCACGCAATACCGACGGTGAGGAGACGGAGACAGGAGCCGACACCCCGCGCATAGCATAGCAGGTCACGACGTCGGCGCCAACGATTTTGTAGGGCAGCATCTATAGCAGGTGCAGTCGGCAAGCCGTGGCGGATTCGCGCCACGCCACATGATTACCATGCCGCGGATCGCCCGGCCTCCATTTATCACCTCGACCGGTCTTTCCCGTTCTTGTCATCCCGAGCGGAGCCTTTCTCTTCTTGTCACCCTGAGCGGAACGAAGTGGAGTCGAAGGGTCTGGCCCCGGCGAAGTCAGTCCCCTGTCATGAGTATGGCGGCACTGAACAGTTGCGTGCCGGATCGCGTCGCGAAACACGGGCGGTAGCCCTTTCAATGCCAGATTCCTCCATTCCGCTTCGCTCCAGTCGGCATGACAATGCACGCGCCCGGCACGAGTGCCAGCGTATTCCAACCGCACCCCCTACGGTCGTACGACTTCAAGGGCTTGGTCTTGCGTCGGGGCGGCGGTTCCTGGCAAACCAGCGCAGGAGCAACTGCATGCGTGGCGTGGGGGTGTCGGTCGGGCGACGGTCGGCGCGGTCGCCGCCGTGCTCGACGCTCCAGCCATCCCATTCGCGGAAGGCGTGGTAGGACCAATCCCACCCATATTCCTCGAACAGATCGATCGCGTCGCGCAGGTAGTGGTAGGCGCTGTCGCCCGGGGCCCAGCGGATGGCGCTGAATTCGCCCACATAAATATGCACGTTGTAGACCTGCTGGAATTCGATGGCGGGTCGCATCGCCTCGCGCAGAGCCTCTTTGTCCCAGAGTTCTCCGTCGATTCGCCCAGGGTAGGAGATACCGACGCGGTTGTTACCCACTCCCTGGTGGGTGAAGTTGTGGGGGCGGTACATATGGAAGCTGTAGATGACCCGGTCCAGATCCAGAGGTTCGAGGAAATCGAAACCATCGGGTCCGCCCCAGGGGCTCGGTTCGAACACGACTGGCTTGCAGGGATCGACAGCGCGTATGGTCCGCGTCGCCTTCGTCGCCAGGTCCCGCCAGTCGAGAAGCCCGTCGCCGACGGTCCCCTCCACCGCCTCGTTGAGCAGATCGTAGGCGTAGACGATCTGGCGTCCCCGATAGCGCCGTGCGATTCTGTCCCAGACCTCGATCAGCTTGTCCTGGTAGCGCTGCTGTTGAAACATGCGACAGACCCCACCCTCGGACCTTCCGCCTGGCGGCGTGTGCAGGTCCACCAGGACCTTGATCCGGTATTTCTCGCAGGCGTCCAGCGCCCGGTCGCATTCGATCAGAGCGGAATCGAGCCAGCGATCGTAGGCGTCGAGGTCCTGGGCCCACTCTTCCGCCTGCTTCATGGGCGTCCAGTTCAACTGCCAGCGGATCTGATTCGCGTTCCACTTCAGCGCCAGATCGCGGATGTCGGCCTCGTGGAAGGTGGGGCCAACCATGACGCCCCTCAATCGGGGCAGGTCGTGCCCTTTGAATCGCGTCTCGCTGCGCCGGCCGGTTCGCTCGGGCCGGCCCATGGTGATGCGCAGGTTGTCGAACCAGACGCGACCACGGACCTGTTCGAGGCCCAGGACCAGAGTCGCTTTGGCGATGTCCCGAGGCAGACGGATGCGCGTGCGGACGGCCTTCCAATCGAACGAGCCGACGGGGATCGGAATCTGCGGATAGGTCTTGCCGCCTGAGGCATTCTCCAGGATCAGCATGACCTTGATCCCGTTCCAGGGCTGCGGGGGCTCCGAGACCTGCTCGGCCTTGACGACCGCCTCCAACGTGGCGATCCGCTCGTCGAAGAGCGTGGGGTCGATGGGAAACTGGCGGCGGGAGGACCCGGGCTCAAGGCATTCGATCTGGAGCGATTGACTGGCTTCGAAGCCGGTCACGAGCCGACCAGTATCGGTGCTCGGGGGCGTGACCGCGTCGAAGTCGCAGCGGAAGACGACCTTCTCCTGCGCGACCGTCAAACCGCAGGACCACAGACACAGCAGCAGAATCACATTCTTCATGTCGGATCACCCTATCGATCGCAGAGCGTTGAGCGGACACTGTTACACTACCTCGTCGGAGAAGTGGACGTAGGTGAAGCACTCGGGGATGTGAGAGTCGTAGACGCCGTGGGTGTTGAACGACCAGCCGACGGAGGGATCGGTGAGGCGTCCGTTGTAGCGGATCGCCTCGAAACGGGAGAAATCCATGCGCCAGACGTCGCCACCCTTGGGGGGCAGGCTGCGTCCCTGGGCGAGCGTCTTCATACCCGACCAGGGGAAGGCCAGTTCGACGGTCCAGCCGCGATCGACGACCGAATCGTCGTTGAGCTTGCCGTCGACGTTGACGGCGGAGCGGAGACCGGGGAAGTCCCAGTCCATAAAGGCCCAACGTTTGCCGCGCGGGTGCTTGCGATAGCGAAGGGCGTCCTGGAACCCGCCGAGTACGTCGACGTCGCACTTCAGCAGGTCGAATTCCGGCTTGTCGAACGGGCCGCCCTTCCGGTAGGCATCCTGCCAGATATAGAAGACCTCGTAGATCGTGCCGCGCGCGTTGATCTCGAACTCGTAGTAGCAGTCCGGCCCGGCGATGAACACCTCGACGTCGTTCTCGAAGTAGATCGGTGAATCCCGCTCGGTGAAATGCGCCTGGACGTTGGGCTCTTCGATCCAGAAGCCGACGTACAGGTTCTCATCGTCCCATAGCGCCGCCATGCGCGTGTCCAGGAAGCCCGGCACGCCGGTCACCATATCGACGAAGCGAGGCGACTTCTCGGCGCGCTGCCAGGCGCCCTCGGAGAGCCTGCCGCCGATTACGATCGTCTCGGTGGTCCGCCGGCATGTGTAGTGCCCGACCTCCTTGTCCTCACAGCCATGTCCCTGCGTCATCTGTCTGTCTCCACTCCTGTCTTGCCGATCGCGATGCCACCTCCATTCCGGGACTTCGAAGGCGTCGAATCCCTGGCCGTAGGCGCACTGTTTCTGGTACCAGACGACCTCGGCGCCGCACTGCGGATACGACCCCTGTCCCTGCTGGGCCTGCAGCCACTTCTCGACGCCATGGGTTCGAATGAAGTCCAGATTGGGCTTCATCGTCCCGTGGTGCGGCCACTGGTCGCGCCTGAAGGCCGTCAGTTCCCGACACGGATACTCGCCGCAATGGCAGCAGAAATCAAGTCCCTTCTCCTTCGTGCAGGTGCGGAACGTGCAGCGCCATTCGGCTACGCCAGAGAAATGGTGGCGGATTCGCAGGGCATGTCGTGTAGGGGCGAGGCATGCCTCGTCGCTACCTTTGGGCAGAACAGATGTCAGTGGGGTGATTTGCGGGCCCACGCCCAGCGGACGAGGGCCACGGCTGCGATCAGGCACAGCACGAGCCAAGTGAGGGCGAAATACTTGCCATCGGCGTCGACGAAGCCCACGACCGCCACGAATCCAAGAACGATAAGGAGGAATGCCACGGTGGCGTTAGTGATTCTGACCAGGCGCGAGAGGCGACCCCGGTCCCGTCGTTCGAGGTCGGCCAGGATGCCGATGGCCATGCCGCGCTCGACCGCAGGCACGGCAATCCGCACGACGTGCGTCTGCTCGCGATAGGCAGCCATGCGGCCCACATCATCAACGACGATCGGGTTCAGATGACGGCTCTCCAGAATGCGCACGATCCGCGCCACTTCGTTCGGGCGTGCCTCGTAGATCGTAACCGGCTCGGCCATGCAACCGTTCCTCCACTCGTCCAAGGCGCATCGTGCGGCGCGCACGACCTGCGCTGGTTTCAGCGGAAGATCATATCGAAGGGCATCATGAGGACGACGCTTTCGCTGCGAATCAGCTCGACGCGCTGGAGGGCCTGCACGAGTGCGTTGGCCCGCCGCGGTTCGGTCTTTCGCAACAGGTCGAGCAGACTCGCCAGGGACGGGTGCTCCGCCAGCAGGCGGAGGGCCCCTGCCGAGACGTCGCTGGGTCTTCGGCCCTCGCCCGAGTAGTCCTCCATGAGCATCGTGAAAAAGTCCTTCGGCTCGGGGATGACGCGGACCTCGTAGTCGTCGAGCGCCGCCTGGTTCGCGACGTACTCGATCGCCTGATCGAGCCCTCCGATGCGGTCGACGAGCCCGAGTTCGAGGGCCTGTCTGCCGGTGTAGACGCGCCCGCCCGCGATTTCATCGAGCGGCTTGGTCAGCTTGCCCTCACGCCCGTTGGCGACGTGCTGCTTGAAGACATCGTATACGCTCTTCATGTACCCTTCGAGGATGCGCCGCTGCGACTGGTCGAAGGCGTGCTCGCTGCTGAAGAGGTCGGCGTTGGCGCCGCGTTTATGGCTGACCCAATTGACGCCCAACTTGTCCCACAGGTCGCTGGTGACGAGCTTTCCGCCGACGACGCCGATCGAAGCGGTGACGGTGATCTCGTCGGCGAAAATGGTCTCGGCGGCACAGGAGATGTAATAGCCTCCGCTGGCGGCCATGTCGCCCATGGAGACGACGAAAGGCTTTTTGGCGATGACTTCCCGCGTCACGTTGAGGATCACCTCGCTGGCCTCGGCGGAACCACCGGGCGAGTCGACGCGCAACACCACCGCCTTGACGGTATCGTCGTTGAGAGCGGTGTGAAGAGCGTTTCGAATGTCGCCACTGTAGGCGCCGGCCACCTGTCCGAACGGGCTGGGCTGGCTGTACCCGGTGACGATGGCGCCTTCGACGTAGACGACGGCAACGCTGGGCTTGCGAGGTTTGGCGGGCGGATTCATCAACTCGCCCAGCAGCGAGAAGAAGGCAAACGGGCTGGAGAGGTTGACCGCGGGCTTTTCTTCTTCGCCGTAGCGGTTGTCGAATTTGACCGGTTCCGCCAGGTCCTTCCTGACCTGGGCAAGGAAGGCATCCCTTGTCTGCACCGAGTCGACGAGGCCCTTGGCGAGGGCCTGCTCGGCCAGATAGGGTCCCCCGTCGATCAGCGTTCGCACCTGGGAAGCGGGCAGGTCGCGCGAGGCGGAGATCATCCCTACGAGGCTGGCATAATAGCTGTCGAGCAGCCAGTTGATGTTCTCGGCGGCCGGGTCGCTGGGGCTGGTCCGCGTGAGCATCTCGGCGGCCGACTTGTAGTCGCCCATGTGCATAAAATCGGCCTGGACGCCGATCTTGTCGAGCAGGTCCTTGACGTAGAGCGATTCGCCGTAGATGCCGGTCAGCCAGATCATCGACTGCGGTTCGACGCTGAGGTGGTCGCCCGCGCTGAGCAGACCGTAGACGAAGGTGCTTATGCTGCCGGTGTGGACGTAGACCTTCTTGCCCTCGTCCCGGATCCCCTGGATCGCCCTGCGGACCTCTTCGAGTTGCCCGAGTCCCAGGGCCATATTGTCGAAGGTCAGCACGACCGCCTCGACCCGGTCATCGAAGGCCGCGTCATCCATGAGGTCGACCAGTTCACGCAGAGAGGTGATCTCCCCGGCGGTAAGGCCGAAGGGATCGACCATGGGCGACTCGCTCAGGACGCCGCTGAGATGGAAATGGGGGACCACCGCCGGTTTGGGCGCGGGGGCGTCGGTCGGGTCGGCCGCCCAAGACGCCACCGGCGTCAGCATCAGCAAGAACCCCGCCAAGATCGCAATCCGCCGCACGTTCGAAGACGTCATGACCGTTCTCCTTTTCGCTCGCTCGAATTCGAATTGTCATCTGCGCCCAAGGCCGCACTCTGTACGCTGCTCCACGCACATAGACGCACCGACTTGGGAGAAAATCAATGAAAATCCGTGGATGCCACATTTGGGTGTCAGAATGGACAGGATCCAACAAGCACAAATGTCGAAACACGAAATTCGAAACAAACCCGAAGCACGAAGCTCCAAGGCGTCAAATCTGGATCACCGCGCATTTCCAGACTGACCCCGTTTCGAATTTCCGTTTTGGAGGATTCGGGTGTGTCTCGGATTTCGTGCTTGGGATTTCGAATTTGACGGTGCTAACCGGATTCGCCATCCCCCAACGCTGTCGCGTTTGAGGCTGCCATCCGTTATTTGCGGGGTCGATTGCGTTTGTCGCGGATGTAGATGGAGCGGGAATGGCCGTCGCCGTGGACGCGTTCGTCAACGTCGAACAGCTTGGTGGCCAGAGCCAGCTCGCGGAGCTTGCTGTAGCCATAGTTACGGGGGTCGAACTCGGGGGCCTGTTTGGCGACGTTGCTGCCGACCGCCCGCAGGTGGGCCCAACCGCTCTCGTCGCTGGCCGCTTCCAGGGCGCTGCGCAGCAGGGCCACCAGCTTGGTGTCGCCCTTGAGATCGTTGGCGCTCTTGGGCTTGGTGGCCCGCTCGGTGCCTTCCTCGAAGCGGAGCACCTCGACGTAGATGAACTTGTCGCAGGCGGAGACGAAAGCCTTGGGGGTCTTGCGCTCGCCGAACCCATACACGAGCAGGCCCTCTTCGCGGATGCGCGAGGCCAGGCGGGTGAAATCGCTGTCGCTGGAGACCAGGCAGAAGCCGTCGAAGCGACGAGTATAGAGCAGGTCCATCGCGTCGATGATCATGGCGGTGTCGGTGGCGTTCTTGCCGACCGTGTAGCGGAACTGTTGGATCGGCAGGATGGAATGCTCGAGCAGAACGGATTTCCATCCGGTCAGGCTGGGGGTGGTCCAGTCACCGTAGATGCGTTTGACGCTGGCGACGCCGTACTTGGCGACTTCGGAGAGCAGGCCATCCGTGATGGAGGCCTGGGTGTTGTCAGCATCGATCAAGACCGCCAACATGGGCTGTGTGGATTTGCTTGGGTCCATTTCGTTTTCCCTGAGTCCTTTTCGATATCGGTGACGCAATCGTCGACCGATTCGCGAATCTGCCGGCCGCGTCCGCAGAAACGATACGTCCGGGACCCGGTCAACGCAAGAGAAAAGGAAATCCGACCGGCAGGTGCACCAGGACCGACCTGGTGTCGAAACCCTCACCGACGGGCGACGCGACCGCTACGCGGTGGCCTGCCCGACGAAGGGCGACAGCTCGCGGAGCCGTTCGATGATCTGGGGCATCTTCTCGATCGTGAAGTCCACTTCTTCTTCGGTGTTGTACCGGCTGAGGCTGTAGCGGATGGAGCCGTGAGCCATGGTGAACGGCACGCCCATCGCCCGCAGCACGTGCGAGGGTTCGAGCGAACCGCTGGTGCAGGCGGAGCCGCTGCTGGCGCAGATGCCGAAGCGGTCGAGCATGAGCAGGATGGCCTCGCCCTCGATGTATTCGAAGCTGATGTTGGTCGTGTTGGGCAGGCGATGGTCGGGGTCGCCGTTGATCCGGCTGTCGGGGCAGTTGGCGAGGATGGCGCTTTCGAGCTTGTCGCGCAAGGCTTTGACGCGGGTGTTCTCGTCGTCCATATATTTCAGCGCCAATTCGCAGGCCTTGCCCAGGCCGACGATGCCGGGGACATTTTCGGTACCGGCGCGGCGCCCCCCCTCCTGGTGGCCTCCGAGCAGCAGCGGCGCGATGCGCGTGCCCTTGCGGACGTAGAGCACGCCGACGCCTTTGGGGCCGTGTAGCTTGTGCCCCGAAAGGCTGAGCAGATGGATCCGACTGGCCGAGAGGTCCAGTGGAATCTTACCCACGATCTGAACCGCGTCGGTGTGGAAGGTGATCCCGCGATCCGTCACCATCTGCGCGATCCGCTCGAGGGGGAAAATCGTTCCTGTCTCATTGTTGGCAGCCATGATGGTGACGATGGCGGTGTCGTCGTCGAGTTCGCTCTCGAGCTCGTGGAGATCGAGCTTGCCCTGCTTGTCGACGCCCAACTCGACCACGTGGTAACCCCGGTTCTCCAGGTCGCGGCAGACCGTCAGGACGGCGGGGTGCTCGACGCGAGTCGTGATCACCTTGCGCCGCTGCGGGACTGCCGCCAGCGTACCGAGGATGGCGGTGCTGTCGCTTTCGGTGCCGCAACTGGTGAAGATGATCTCGCTCGGGTGGCAGCCCAGCAGCGCCGAGACGTGCTCGCGGGCCTCGCGGACCTGGATGCCGACCTGGCCGCCGAAGGTGTGCATGCTGGACGGGTTACCGTAGAGGTCGCAGAAGTACGGTCGCATGGCCTCGAACACCTCGTCGGCCACTCGGGTCGTCGCGTTGTTGTCGAAGTAGATTGTCTTCATGGTCTGCCTATCCCTTGTGAACGTGGCCCTCTTCCACGGAATCCTTGTCTTCCTCGACGTAAATGTCTTCCGAGACAAACTCGCGCAGCTTGTTCTCGACGACGTCCTTCATGGTGAACTCGGCGAGATGGCACTGGGCACACATGCCGCGAAAGGCCACGGTGACCTTGTCGCCCTCGATGTCGATCAGCTCGATGTTGCCGCCGTGGGCGCGGAGGGCGGGACGGACCTGCTCGTTGATCGTCTGCTGGATCAACTGCATCTTCTGGATGTTCGTCAGCTTCTTGCCCTTGCGGGCCGCAGGGGGCGCGGGCGTCTTCGCCTTTTCACCCTGGAGGCGTTCGATGATCTTCTCGATCTCTCCGTGGCAGCCGCCGCAACCGCCTCCGGCCTTGCAGTAGTTCGTGACCTGCTCGACGGTCGTCAGGTCGTTTTCGCGGACGACGCGTTCGATCTCGACGTCGGTGACGCCGAAACAGGTGCAGACGACGTGCCCTTCCAGCTCGTGTTTCTTGGTGTCGCCTCCGCGATAATTGGCGATCGCGGCTTCGAGGGCCTCGCGGCCCATTACCGAGCAGTGCATCTTCTGTTCGGGCAGCCCGCCCAGGCGCTCGGCGATGTCCCTGTTCGTCACGTTCAGCGCCTCGTCGAGCGTTTTGCCCTTGATCAACTCGGTCAGCACGGACGAACTGGCGATGGCGCTGGCGCAGCCGAACGTCTTGAATTTGGCGTCGGCGATGCGTCCGTCCTTGTCGAGCTTGAAGGTCAGCTTCAAAGCGTCGCCGCATGCCAGCGAGCCCACCTCGCCGACGCCGTCGGGGTTCTCGATCTCCCCGACGTTCCGCGGATTGAAGAAGTAATCTCGTACCTTATCGGTGTATTCCCACATGGTCCGTCCTGCCTGGTTCGCGGGCCTTGGTCCGCAAACGGTCTATGTCGCCCGTGGCCCCTGGGCCTCAGCCGGCGCTGGCTTTCAGGGCCTGTTCAAAATCATCGATGATGTCGTCGATGTGCTCGGTGCCGACCGAGACGCGAATATAATCGGGCGTGACGCCGGCGGCAAGCTGTTCTTCGTCGTTCAGTTGCTGGTGGGTAGTGCTGGCCGGGTGGATCACCAGCGTCTTGCTGTCACCGATATTGGCCAGGTGGCTGGCGAGCTTGACGCCGTTGATGAACTTGACGCCGGCCTCTTTGCCGCCTTGGATGCCGAATCCCACGATGCCGCCGGAGCCCTTGGGCATGTAGTGCTTGGCCCGGGCATGGTCGGGATGGGAGGCAAGCCCAGGGTAGTTGACCCACTCGACCTGCGGCTGCTTTTCGAGCCACTTGGCGAGAGCCAGAGCGTTTTCGCAGTGCCGCGGCATCCGCAGATGGATCGTCTCCAGGCCCTGGAGCATCAGGAAGGCATTGAACGGGGACAGGCACGCACCGGTGTCGCGGAGCATGGTCACCCGCGCCTTGATGATGTAGGCCAGGGGACCGAAGGTCTCGAAGAACTTCATCCCATGATAGCTCGGGTCGGGCTCGGTCATCTCGGGATAACGCCCGTTGCCCCAGTCGAACTTGCCCGAATCGACGATGGCGCCGCCGATGCTGCTGCCGTGACCGCCAACGTACTTGGTGCAACTGTGGACGACGACGTCGATGCCGTGCTCGAAGGGCCGGAACAGGATCGGCGTCATCACCGTATTGTCGCACACGACCGGCAGGCCATGCTCGTGCGCGACCTTGGCGATGGCGGCATAATCCAGCACGTCGTTCTTCGGGTTGCCGATGCTCTCGATATAGACCAGGCGCGTATCGTCACGAATCGCCTTGGCGATACTGGCCGGATCGCGCGCGTCGACAAAGGTCACGTCCATGCCCATCCTCGGCAGCGTGTGACCGAACAGGGTGACGGTCCCGCCATAGAGCGATCCGGAGGAGACGATGTGCTGACCCGACCGGCAGATGTTCAGCACGGCCGCCGTGATTGCCGCCATCCCCGAACTGAACGCCAGGCCCGCCACGCCTCCTTCGAGCGCCGCCAGACGCTTCTCCAGCACGTCCGTCGTCGGGTTCATGATCCGCGTGTAGATATTGCCGAACTCCTGGAGCGCGAACAGCCTGGCGGCGTGATCGGTGTCCTGGAAGCAATAGCTCGTGGTCTGGTAAATCGGCACCGCCCGGCTCCGTGTGTCGGCGTCCAGCTCGTGGCCGCCGTGCAGCGCCAGCGTCTCGGCGCGATAATCATTGTTCCCCATGCGTATTCTCCTGTCCTCAAGCACAGCCTGTGAAAGGGTCAATCCTTCGGAAGAATTTCGACCATGCGATCGAGCGATTTCCTGGCCCGAATCGCGACGTCGGAAGGTACGGTGATCCGGTACTGCAAGTTCTCCAAAGAGGCGACCACCTTGTCGAGGGTGGTCTTCTTCATGTTGGGGCACACGCCGCGACGGCTGGCCGCGATGAACTCGGCGTCGGGCCGGGCCTTGCGCAAGGCGTGGAGAATGCCGATTTCCGTCGCGACAACGAACGTGCGGGCCTCGCTGGTCCGGACGAACTTCAGCATCTGGCCCGTGCTGAGCAGCTCATCGGCCAGGGCCTTGACCGGTTCGGAGCACTCCGGGTGCGCCATGACCACCGCGTCGGGGTGCTGCTCGCGCAGCCGGCGAATCTCGTCTTCGCCGATGAACTGGTGCGTCGGGCAATACCCGGGCCACAGGATCAAGTCCCGACCCGTCTGTTCCTGAACGAACCGTCCGAGGTGCTGATCGGGCACAAAGAGAATCTGTCGATCGGCCGGCAGCGAACGGACCACCTCGACGGCGTTGGCGCTCGTGCAGCAATAGTCGCTCTCGGCCTTCACATCGGCCGAACTGTTGACGTAGCAGACCACCAGGGCGTCGGGGTGCTTGGCTTTAAGCTCGCGCAACTGTTCGGCAGTGATCATGTCGGCCATCGGACAGCCCGCCGTCGGCTCAGGCATCAGGACCGTCTTGTCGGGCGAGAGAATCGCGGCGGTCTCCGCCATGAAGAGGACGCCGCAAAAGACGATGACCTCCGCATCCGTCTGTGACGCCTGGACGCTCAAGCCCAGCGAATCGCCGCTGAAATCCGCCAGGTCCTGGATCTCGTCCGGCTGATAGTTGTGCGCCAGAATCACCGCCCGGCGACGCCCCTTCCATTGCCGGATGGTCTCCAGTAGTTTCTCATCCACTCGGTGCTGCGTAGCCATGCTCACGTCTGACGGGTCCTCGGTGGGGTCTTCTTGATCTTGCGATAAATCAGTTCGGGAGTCGAACTCCAGACGGTGACGCCAGGAGCGATCGACTCTTTGATCCACGTGTTGCCGCCGATAATGGCGCCTGTGCCGATGGTGACATCGCCGAGAATGGTCGCCTCGGCATAGATGGTCACATCGTCTTCAATCGTCGGGTGCCGTTTGCCGCCCTTGATAATGCGTCCCCGCTCATCCCGTCGAAAACTCAAGGCGCCCAGCGTGGTGCCTTGATAGATTTTCACGTTGTTGCCGATGATCGTCGTTTCGCCGATGACGACGCCGGTACCGTGATCGATGAAGAAGCTCTCCCCGATCCGGGCACCGGGATGGATGTCGATCCCCGTCTTGGCATGGGCGCACTCGCTCATGATGCGCGGGATCAACGGGACCTCGCGGACGAACAGCTCGTGGGCAATCCGATGGACGGCAATCGCCGTGATGCATGGATAACTGATCACGATCTCTTCGTACGATTTCGCCGCCGGGTCGCCGTCGAAAGCGGCGCGAACGTCACCCTTGAGGAATTCGCGGATGCGGGGCAATTCGCCCAACAATTCGAGGGCTACCTCACGCCCCTTCTTCTCGCAATTGCAGTCCTCGCAGTCCTGAATGCGGCACTGATACTGATAGGCGCGAGTCGCCTGGTCCGCCAGTTCCACATAGACTTGGCTGAGCAGATCCCCCACCACATACCGAACATTGGACTGGGTCACTGCCTTGTTGCCGGTGTGCCCGGGAAAGAGCACCTCGAACAGCAGTTCGAGTATGCCCAGGATCTGTCCGCGCACGGGGAGATTCGCCGCGTCGATGAAGTTGATTCCCGAATCCCCCTTATAGGTCTCGACAATCCGCCCGACGAGGTCTTCCAACTGGTTGTCGGTCAAATTCGTGCCCACCATAGCGCCGTTCACTGCCGCGTTGCCGTTACGCCATCTCCGGATCCGGCAATCCTTCATATAGCTCGGTCGAGACATACCGTTCTCCGGTGTCACAGATAAACGTGACGATCGTTTTGCCCTCGTTCTCGGAGCGCTGCGCCACCTTCGTCGCCGCCCAGACGTTGGCGCCGCCGCTGATGCCCGAGAGGATGCCTTCCTTGGCCGCCAACCGGCGGGCCATGGCCATGGCGTCCTGGTTGGAGACGGTCACGATCTCGTCGATTAGATCCACCTTCAAAACGTCGGGGACGAAACCGGCGCCGATCCCCTGGATCTTGTGGGGCCCGGGCTGGCCACCCGACAGGACGGGCGAAGCCTCCGGCTCGACCGCCACGACCTTCAGATCGGGGTTCTTGCTCTTGAGGACCTCGCCGCAGCCGGTCAGGGTCCCGCCGGTGCCGACGCCGGCCACCAGTATATCCACGTGGCCGTCGGTATCGACCCAAATCTCCTTGGCGGTGGTTTCACGATGGGCCTGAGGGTTGGCGGGGTTCTTGAACTGCTGGAGCATCAGCGCATTGGGGTTCTCGGCGACAAGCTGCTCGGCCTTCTCAATCGCGCCGCCCATGCCCTTCTGGGCCGGGGTCAGGATGATTCGCGCGCCGAGCAGTTGCAGCAGCCTTCTTCGCTCGATACTCATGGATTCCGGCATGGTCAGGGTCAGCGAAACGCCTTTGGCGGCGCAGATAAAGGCCAGCCCGATTCCAGTGTTTCCGCTGGTCGGCTCGACGATCATGGTATCAGGCCCGATCCGACCCTGCTCCTCGGCCGCCTCGACCATGTACTTGGCGATGCGATCCTTCACGCTGCCACAGGGATTCTTCGACTCCAGCTTGACCAGCACGGCGGCCTGACCCGTATCGATGCGGTTGATCCGAACCAAAGGCGTATACCCCACGGCGGCAGCGATATCTTCGAAAACAGCACTCATGGCGGTCTCCTCGTCGTCAGATACTGTAATTGGGTGTCGGCTCCTGCGGTTGCGACTTGCGCACCAGGTCGGCCAGGGTGATCGAATCGAGCACCCGGTGAATCGCCTCCTCGACCTGCATCCACACCTCCCGGGCGGCACAATCGGCCGAACGTTCGCAGTAGTCCTTGTCCACGGTACATTCGGTGGTCGTTACGGGCCCTTCCAGACATCGAAAGACCTCGCTGAGGCGGATCTGCTCCGGCGCCCGGGCCAGGACATAGCCGCCTTTGGAGCCCCGAATGCTCCGGACGAAACCCGAAGACCGCAGCAGGCTCATCAACTGCTCGAGGTACTTGACCGAAATGCCCTGCCGTTCAGCAATCATCTTGAGTTGAAGCGGACGCTTGCCTTCGTGCTGGGCCAACTCGATCACCGCCCGAATGCCGTATCGCGTTCGTGTTGAGAGTTTCATATCAAAAATCTCCTACTATTCCCATTGGCTTTATACCGTAGTCATGCCAACTTGTCAATCCTTTACGTAGGAAAAAAGGGCGGGCGCGGTCCCTCTTTCACAGTCTTCTACAGGGTTTTCTCCGTGTCTGTTCAATTGACCTGGATGACGAGGCAATTGGCAGCCACCGAGGCCGGCGGGTCTCTCCATCGCGGCAGGAGACCCGGCCTGACCCCTATATACAAGGTGCCGTAGACAACCGCACCCCTGTATGTAGTGCCTTGAACCTCGATGAAATCCTGTCCGTACGACAAGACATCTTGACAGGCAGCGCCACAGCCGCTACGATAGCTGGGCGAAAGGTTTTTCTGCGGATTGAGTCGGACGGATATGGATGGCCAGAGACGCGAAGAAAAAAGTCGTCTTCCTATCAAGCTTTCCCCCACGAAAATGCGGCATCGCGACCTTCACCTCTGACCTGATTGCGAACACGGCGGCCAGCGCCGGCGGTCAATTCGAGCCTCTGGTGGTGACCATGCGATCGGATCCCGCCCTCAAGTATGACGACCCGGTGAAGTTCGAAATCCGCCAGCACGTGCGTCGCGATTACATCTGTGCGGCCGACTACATCAATTTCAGTCACGTCGACCTGGTCAGCGTCCAGCACGAGTTCGGGCTCTTCGGCGGACGCGGAGGCTCGTACCTGAGCCTGCTGCTCAAGCGCCTCAAGGCGCCGATCGTGACCACGCTGCACACCGTTCTGGAATCTCCGGAGCCGGAGTATCGCGACGCGATGCTCGAATTGTGCGATTGCTCCGACGTGCTCATCACGATGAACGAGCGCGGCGTGGATATGCTCGAGGCGATCTACGGGGTCGGTCAGGACAAGATCATGCTGATCCCGCATGGCATTCCCGATCTGCCGTTTGTCGACAGCAACTACTACAAACACAAGTTCGGGCTGGAGGGCCGGCGGACCATTCTGACCTTCGGTCTGATCAGCAAGAACAAGGGCATCGAGGTCATGCTCCGCGCCATGCCCCGCATCATCGAGGCTCATCCCGACGTGATGTACGTCGTCCTGGGCATGACCCACCCGCTGGTCCAGGAGCGGGAGGGCGAATCGTACCGCTTCAGCCTTCAGCAGATCGTCAAGGACCTGCGGTTGCAGGACCACGTCATCTTCCACAACCGTTTTGTCGGTGACGAGGAACTGCATAATTTTCTGTGCGCCGCGGATGTGTACGTGACGCCGTACCTGAGTCGGGAGCAGTTGACCAGCGGCACACTGGCCTTCGCCGTCGGCACGGGCAAGGCGGTCGTTTCGACCCCCTACTGGGCGGCGACGGAACTGCTGGCCGACCATCGCGGGCGGCTCGTTCCGTTCGGTGATTCGCTGCAACTCGCCGAGACGATCCTCGAGCTGATGCAGAACGAGAATCTTTTCTACGAACTGCGAGGCCGGGCCTACGACTATGGGCGTGCGAGAACCTGGCCCAAGGTCGGGCAGGCTTACTGGAAGCTGTTCAGCGAGATCGAAGCGCCGCTTCACGTCGCCGCGCGGGCCGTGCTGACGCCGGCCGAGACCATTTCCAGCATCGAAGTGCCGGAGCCTTCGCTGGACCACCTGATCCGGCTCACCGACGATACCGGCTTGTTTCAGCACGCCAAATTCGCGGTCCCCAACCGGGATTACGGCTACTGCACCGACGACAACGCGCGAGCCGCCATCGCCACGGCCAAGTACTACGCACAGTATCCCGATCCCAAGGCTCTTCATCTTCTGGACGTCTACCTCTCGTTCCTGATGTACGCGCAGAACCCCGACGGATCGGTCCGCAATTTCATGGGGTTCGATCGGTGCTGGTGCCGAGACGAGCCGGCGCACGATGCCTTCGGACGCACGCTCTGGGCGTTCGGGACGGTCATGGCGCATCCGCCGAGCCCCACGTACCTGTCCCTGGCCAAGGACTGCTTCGATCATTCCGTCGAGGGCGTGCAGAAGCAGTATCCGCGGAGCATGGCGTACGCCATGCTGGGGATGTGCGATTATCTTCACCAGTTCCCCGGCGCCAGCGATATCAAGCGAGAGATGGAACTGGCGGCCGACGCGCTGGTCCGACAGTACGAAGAGAACCGACACGCCGACTGGGAGTGGTTCGAGGACATCCTGACGTATGACAATGCCGTGCTGCCGCACGCGCTGTTCGTAGCGGGCCTCAGCCTCGGAGACGAGGTCTATATTCAGATGGCCACCAAGACCACCGAGTTCCTGTTGGAGAATACTTTCGACGGCGACCATTTCAGCTTCGTGGGTTGCCACGGATGGTACGAGCGGCGCAAGGCCCGTGCCGTGTTCGACCAGCAGCCAATCGAGGCGGCGGGTACCGTGATGATGCTTCGGGCCGCCTACGACGCGACGAAGGACCCGCGTTACCTCGCGCTTCAGCGGAAGGCGTTCGACTGGTTCCTCGGGACGAACGATCTGCGTGTACCGCTGTACGATTTTCGCACCCGAGGTTGTCACGACGGGCTGATGGCGGGCGGCGTCAACGGCAATCAGGGCGCCGAGAGCACCGTGAGCTTCATGCTGGCTCTGCTGACGATCATCGAGAGCTATGCGGGCGTCGACAAGATCCGGGACACCCAGGACGCGGACCGGTCGGAATCGGCAGAATTCGAAGACGTCGATTCCCATCCACTCATCGGTCCCGATCCGATGGATCTTCCGGATGCGCCCGATCCGGCGGAAGCGGACCCGCACGCCCGTTCGTGACGCACTCGCGGCAGCACGTGCAGCATGTCACGGCGTCACCATTACCGGGAAAGGCTCGATGTCAGACGTCGGGTCCGGATCGTGATTGAGAACGGGGAGCATCGGGCTGTCTGCACGTTTGCCGTACGGACGGCGCGGAGGTCGCAGCTGCTTGCGGCGCCACCGCGACAACGGATATGATACACCCATACCATTCGCGTTCCGTCGCCCGAATGGGAAAGGAATGAATGAAGGTCGCCACGTTCAACGTCAACTCCATACGGGTCCGCCTGCCGATCGTGTTGGATTGGCTGCGGGTCGCCGCCCCCGATGTGCTGGCGGTACAGGAAACCAAGGTCCAGGATCCCAGCTTTCCGGCCGAGCCCTTCGACGAAATCGGGTATCGCAGCGTCTTTAAGGGACAGAAGAGCTACAACGGCGTCGCGCTGTTCTCGGCGCATCCGATCGAAGACGTGGAATTCGGGCTGGACGACGAGCCCTGGGATGAGTCGCGCCTGCTGAAGGCTTCGGTCAATGGGCTGACGATCGTGAACACCTATGTCCCGCAGGGCTACCTGCCCAATTCGGACAAGTACCGCTACAAGCTCGAATGGTTCGCCCGCCTGGCGGCCTACTTCCGCACCCATTTCCAGCCCAGCGATCCAGTGCTGTGGGTGGGAGATCTGAACGTGGCCCCCGAGGCCATCGATGTCCACGACCCCGAAGGGCTGATGGGCCATGTCTGCTTCAATCCGGAGGTGCAACAGGCCCTGCAAACCGTCATGGCCTGGGGCTTCACTGATCTGTTCCGCCTGCATTGCCCCGATCCGGGGTACTACAGTTTCTGGGACTACCGGGCGAGCAACGCCTTCCGGCGCAACCTGGGCTGGCGGCTCGATCACATCATGGCAACCCTGCCGCTGACCGAGAGATGCCTGGGATGCACGATCGACAAGACCCCTCGCGGCACCGTCCGGCCCAGCGACCACACTCCCGTCGTGGCCGAATTCGATCTCGAACCGGAGTTTCGCAGAAGCGGACAGTAGGGCCGCTCTGCGAAGTCCGCCTGGGAGCGACGCGCCGCCCGGCTACTTCACCGTGGTCATCTGGGTGCCGCTGAAGTAGTGTCCATCCCTGAGTTGGCCTACGATACGCAATTCCACGGGTCCATTCTCCGGGACCGCCGCCAGAAAGTCGCTCGTGCGGAACGTGCCGACGACAAACGAGTGGCCGCTGAGCCAGGTGAAGAGCGTATGGCTGATCGCCGGAATCCCGCCGGGGAAGAGCAGCAGAGGCTCCGTGCTGTCAAAATCCCTCTGCGGTCTTTTGTCGGGAAGGCGAATCAGGGCAACGAACGTATCCCGTCCGCCCGCGCGCAGGATGTTATCCGGGGCGGATACCCACGTGTCGATCACCTCGTAGATGCGGGCGACCACCGTATCCGGCTCGGAATCGTTGGCGCCGTCACTGACGATGAGGGTCAGAGCCGTTTCACCGAGCGGCAGTTCGATCTCGAAGGTCGCTTCGCGCGAGATCGGTTTGCCGTCGAGGTACCAGCGATAGGTCAGCGGGAGGCCTTCGGGATCGTAGGACGCACTGCCGTCCAGGGTGACCGTGCCGCTGCGACCGTCGAGAGTGAATCCGGCCACGTCGGGACCGGCAATCGCCACCGGCAGTTCGTTGCGCAGTTCGTAGGCCCCCATGTCGACCACCGCGCCGGCCAGGCGCGGATTGCCGTAGAAGTCCACCTCGTCCGCGTCCGGAACCACATGGGGGTCGCCGGCATCGATACAGGGCGAGGTCCACTTGAGGCGATAGTCGCCTTCGTTCCAGACATCATCCGTAGGATCGGCGCGGGTGTCCCGCTCAAACCAGAACCCCGGCTCGACGAAGCACGGATCCACCGCGAGGTTGCCCACGCCGGCCCATCGGCCCTCGACGTTGCAATACGCAACATCGAGAACGGACTGGTCGGCGCACCAGAACGGGGCGGCCTGGTCCCAGACCACCGAGTTGCTCACCTGGACGCTGCTGAAGGCGGACTGGCCCAGGGAGTCGCAGAAGACGGCCGCTCCCAGGGTGGCCCGGTTTCCTGCCATCGTGCAGTAGTCCAGCGTGGCGGTGCCGCCAAGGCAATAGAAGCCTCCTCCCTGTCCATACTTCGAATCAAAGACCGAATTGCCCGTGATGATGCAATTCGAGATCGTCACAACCGCATTGTTGCGGGTTCCGATCCCGGCGCCACGGAAGAGTGCGGCGTTGCCGACGACGGCGCAACGCGTCAGAGTGATGTTGCTGCTGGAGTCGTTGAGGACACCGCCCCCCCACCACTCGGACCAGTTGTCGCTGATCGTGCAGTTGATCAGGGTCGGCGTGGGCAGGCCGCGATTGTAGAGACCGCCGCCGAACGAGGCAGCGCCGTTGCCGGTGATGATGCAATTGCGGATGATCGGGCTGCCCTGATCGTTGTAGATGCCGCCGCCGTACTCGCAGATTTCCGCCACACGAGGCTCATAGTACGGCGACTCCTTGGTGAACGCGTGTCCTCCGGTGATGGTCAAACCATCCAGGACGGTCGTGGAGTCGGTCCCGCTGGTGACCACCACATGGAAGCAGTTGTCGGCGCGGCTGTGATCATCGGCCATATCGCTCGGGCGAGTCAGCGGCTGATCGTCCATGCCAAGGTCGCCACTGAGGATGGTTTCGTAGGCGACGACGTCGCGATCGTTGGGATTGGCGCCGCTCGATCCGGCATATCCGCCCTTTAGAACGATGCCCTTGCTAAGATAGAAAGTCACGTAGGGATTCCAATGCTTGTAGCCCGCGTCCTGATCAGGCAGGTAGATGCCCTTCGCCACGCGAATCTCGCCGCCCCCGGCCTCGGTGGCGGCGGCCAACGCCGTCTGGAGGTGAACAAATGCATCGGCCCAAGTCGTTCCATCGTCGTTGCCGCGAGCGTTGGCGTCCACGTAGTAGACGCCCTGATCCGGAATCTGCCCGGTCGCAGTGACTTCGAACGACAGTGAGAAGGTGACGTCCTTCTGGTTGCAGGAGAACTCCCACGAACCCGCCTCCAGAGGGCCGAAGGAACCTTCGAGCCCGCTGACCGGATCGAGGAAGTCCGAGCAGTCCTCTCGCGCGGGAGCGACGAACGTCAGTTGGACCGTCCGCTTCGTCGCGTCGACCACCAGGGCAGGCTGGCCTCCCAGCGACTGTTCCGCGATGCAGAGATTTAGGAAGGTGCGTACCGGACCCGAGAAGGCAATCACATCCGTATCGGTCGGCTTGACCGGCTCGATCGCCCATTCCGACGGCGCCGACGTCCCCGCCATCCAGGCGACTTCATTGGCCCGTGCAAACGCGCAGGGCAGAATCATCGCCACCAACAGAATCCTGAAGAGATCTCTGATATCGTTCATTTGGCCACTCCCGAAAGAATCCATGCATATTGGCTCTTATGGGAGGCTATCGGCTGGTTGGGAGGGGGACTTAACGCCGATCTAAACCGACGCCGCATTTGACTGGGCATCCTGGCTCATCGCATGTTGCGCGGGGGCTTCAGCGAGCCCGAGGGCGAGTTATCGGTCCAACGTACTCGCGTGCCACGACTAAATCGTCGAACCAGACCGTGCTGACGTGACCGGTGGGCGCCTTGGTGGTGTAGCACAGCAGCCAGAGGTAATTGAGGTTCAGCTCTCCGCCGCTGGCTTCGGGGACCTCGTCGGACAGCGACAGGATCGACGCGTTCTGCGCGCTTTCCCACCGCGCCGTCACCACCTCGAGCGATCCCGCCTCGAAATTCTCTGCAAAGACGACATTCGGGTCTTCGGCGATCCCCGCGTCGCCCACGTACTTGCCAGCCACGCCCTGCGGGTGATCGGCCGCGCCGGCACTGCCCGCCATCGTCAGGATCATGCCCGCGAAACAAAGCCAACGTCTTTTGAGAGCGCCCATCCACATCAGTAGACCTCGGGAACGAAGGTCTGATCGGTCATCGGCGGGCGGACGTAGCCCTTTTCCTTCTGCCGGGGCGGAAGCTCGATCGGCTCTGGCGTCAGGTCCTCATACGAAATCATACTCAGCAGGTGGTGGATGCAGTTGAGCCGGGCGCGTCGCTTGTTATCGGCCGGTACGACATACCACGGTGCCTGCTTGATGTCCGTGTACTTGAACATCTCGTCCTTCGCCTTGGAATACTCGACCCAGCGGGCGCGGGATTCCATATCCATCGGGCTGAGCTTCCATCGCTTGACGGGATCGTCGATCCGGGCCTCGAATCGGCGCTCCTGCTCCTCGTCCGAGACGGAAAACCAGTACTTGATCAGGAGAAGGCCCGAGCGGATCAACATGCGCTCGAATTCGGGGCACGACCGCAGGAATTCCCGGTATTCCTCTTCCGTACAGAAGTCCATCACGCGCTCGACGCCGGCGCGGTTGTACCAGCTCCGATCGAACAGGACCATCTCTCCGGCGGCGGGCAGATGGTCGACGTACCGCTGGAAATACCACTGCGATTTCTCCCGCTCGGTGGGCGTGCCCAACGCCACCACCCGGCAGATACGCGGATTCAGGCGCTGCGTGATGCGTTTGATGACGCCTCCTTTGCCGGCGGCATCGCGCCCCTCGAACAGGACGACGACCTTGAGGCCCTCGTGCCGGATCCACTCCTGGAGCTTGACCAATTCGACCTGGAGACGGGCCAGTTCGTGGTTATAGACCTTCTTCTTGATCCCCCGGCGGTCCTTCTCCTGGGGCTCGACGAAACGCACCGGGGCGTCGTCGGCAGCGGCATCCATCGATTTGGATCGTTTCTCGGCTTTTTTCGTTTTCACGGTACGTCCTTCCTCGTCCTGTCGGGCGGGCGTCTGCCGCTATGATAACGGTCTCTGCGCCAGGTTGCCAATCCTCTCTGTCGGACAGATGAGCTACCGGCTTGACCGATATGGGCCGGATCGCTACCTTAGCTGGCATCAGATGACATCAAGAAGGCATTTTCTCTGCACCCGCTGGCGTTGGAGGTTGGCACATGGACAGACAGCACATCGGTCGTCGTGGATTCCTGAAAATGGCGGGGGCAGGGGCCGCGCTGGCGGCTGTCGGGCATGTGGCGACCGCTTCCGACCCCGCCAGGCCCGCCCAGACGACGATCCCGCGCTGGAAGGGGTTCAATCTCCTGGACTACTTCACCCCTCGTCCGATCCGGCCCGACAGTGGCAGCCGGACCACCGAAGACGATCTCCGCTGGATGCGCGACTGGGGCTTCGATTTCGTCCGCCTCCCGATGGCCTATCCGCACTGGATCGACTTCGACTGGTCGAAGCGGATCACGCCCGAGGATATGTACAAGATCAAGGAAAGCGCCCTCGAGTACATCGACAACCTCGTCGAGATGGCCCACAAATGCGGACTCCACGTCAGCCTGAACATGCATCGCGCGCCGGGCTACTGCGTCAACGCGGGCTTCCACGAGCCCTTCAACCTCTGGAAAGACCAGGAGGCCCTCGACGCCTTCTGCTTCCAGTGGGGCATGTGGGCCAAACGCTACAAAGACATCCCGCCGTCGAAGATCAGCTTCGATCTGGTGAACGAGCCCAGCATGCGCGAGGACATGAACGACCAGCACTCCAAACGCAGCGCGGTGCCGGGCGAGGTGTATCGGCGGGTGGCCCAGGCGGCGGCCAACGCGATCCGCGAGGCCAATCCGAACCATCTCGTGATCGCCGACGGCAACAACGTGGGCAACGACGTGATTCCGGAGATCATCGACCTGAACATCGCCCAGAGTTGCCGGGGGTACAATCCCGGATACATTTCGCACTACAAGGCGCCGTGGGCCTTCGCGGACGTGGAGAACCTTCCCGCGCCGACGTGGCCCGGCACGATGGGCGGGCAATACTGGGACCGCACGAGGCTGGAGAAATACTACCAGCCATGGATCGACCTCGCGAAGAAAGGCGTGGGCGTGCACTGTGGCGAGTGCGGCTGCTGGAGCAAGACCCCGCACGAGGTGTTCCTCGCCTGGTTCGGCGACGTGCTCGACATCCTCACGACCAACGGAATCGGCTACGCCCTCTGGAACTTCCGAGGCTCGTTCGGCATCCTCGATTCGGGCCGCCAAGACGTTGCCTACGAAGACTGGCACGGCCACCAGCTCGACCGCAAACTCCTCGCCCTGCTCCAGAAATACTGAGCCGATCGGGCTGGCTCGCAGGCAGAAGCAGTGAGGGGATTTGCCGCGGCGCGTGCCGCTCAGGGATTCAAGCGAACGACCTTCTGGGCGCGCAAAATCGACGCCCGGTCGATCCGGGTGCGCGGCAGCGTCAGTCGTTCGGCGTGTGGTTGGTGACCCGGGCAGCGGACGAAGAGGGTATAATCCCCCGGGCGAGACATAAACCGATAGCTTCCCGTCACGCCGGGCTCGGCATCGATCCGTCCGGTCGGGCCTTCGAGCCACACCCTGGCGTGGTTGAGAATCGCTCCATTGTCGTCGACCAGCGAGACGCCCAGCAATCCGAGGTCGTAGGAGTGGCGCGTCAGATCGATATCGACAGTCGTGTGCTCACCTTCCTTCAACTCAAACGTCAGGAGGGGTGCCCGGTCGTTCAGGAAATAGTCGCCCACTTCATACTGTCCGACCGGCAGAGACTCGATGATGTAGGAATCCCCTCTTGCCGGCAGGTGCACCGTCACGGTTCGGCTCGAATTCCACAGGATGACGGTCTGATTGGTATCCGTGACGAGCGCGCCGGAAACCGTCCCGACAACCGAGGGGATCTCCAACTCCACTTCCAAGGATCCGCCGACTGACTCCACGGTCACCGCCTTGCGGATGGCCACATCGTCTCGCCAGGCCACCACTTGGTAGACGCCGGGCGCGACCTCCTCGATCACGCGCACCGATGCCGTCGAAGCGTCCTCGTTCAGCATGCCCGCAGGTCTGCCCCTGAACGCGAGGCCTTCTTCCAGCGACACCTGCCAGCCCGAGAGGTCGATCGTAGGATCGGCGCTGTGCAGAAGCACCCTGACCTGCCCTGCCGGCCCATGGACGCGTCCCAGGTCGATATTCTCTCGGCCGACCTGCACGAGACAGGCCCGAACCCAGTCTGCGCGCACGCCCGGACGCTCGTAGTAAAGTCCATACCGCCCCGGCGGGACCCCGTACAATGCAAACCGTCCGTGGTCGTCGGTCTGGCCATAGTACCGGAAGGCCATCGAGAAGTCGCTGTCCGGGCCCGAAAGGTGCAGCCGAGTCAGCGGCAGGATGGCGCCATCCTTAGCGAGACTGCCCCGAAGGACCGTCATCCCGCCAAGATCCAGACGCACCGTCCGTCCCGCAACAGGAACGCACGCGCGATGGACGACTCCCTCCACCCGGCCGGAATCCCGACGCATGACGTAGCAGAAATCGTCCACGGGCAGATGGTCGATTCGGTAGAAGCCGTTCGCGTCCGTCACGGCAACGCCCAGTCGAGAGGGCGTCCCGCGCCCGCTCATGGCATACCCCTGGTGGTCCTGAGCATATACCGTCACCTCCGGCTGGGGCCTGCCTTGCACGTCATATACGGTCCCTTCGACGGCGCCTCCCCGAATCAGGACGATGTCGTCGTTGCTCGCCACCTGCCCTTCCACCACCTCGGCCGTCTTGACCACCAGCGGGCAGTACTCCGGATGCATCACCTTCAGCCTCTCCTGCCCGGGGGGCAAATGCTCGAAAACGAACTGACCGTCCACCGTCTGGACGGCGCCCTCCTCACCCATGAACAGATCCGATTCATGGTTCTGGCTCCCCCTGGCAGTCGAGAGCGGAACGACGGTGGCACCGTGGATGGGCTCGCCGACCGCGTTCACGACCCGCCCCGTCAGGCTTCCACCTGAAGTCAGTTGCACCATCACCGACGACGATGCATCGGTGCGAACCGCCTCACTCAGCGTCGGGGCATACCCTTCCGCCATCACCTGCACCTGGTACACGCCCTGACTCACCGACTGGCTGAACTGCCCCTGCGTGAAGGAGTTCCACTGTGGGTCCGTCGGATGGCTGGGACCGGGCAGGTCTCGGAGGTGAATGACTCTCGCTCTGAATGCGTCGATGGGTCTGCCGCTCGCCGCGTCAATCACCCGACCGCTGAGTTGCGGTATACCTTGATACGACAGGACCACCTCCAAGTCATCGCTCGGCGCCGCAACGCGATGGACGGTCTCTTCCACGAGCCCGGGTCCTGTGAAACGCAGCATGTAGGTCCCGGGATCGAGCATGCCGATCTCAAAGACCTCTGCATCCCCCTCCAGCGACACGGAACCGTTGCATCGTGGATTCGATCCAATCGCGGAGACGTGCAGCGTCGCGGGTCGTTCGTCCGACGTCCAGAGAATCCGCCCCCGGATAGCGACCAGGGACTGCGGCGAGTTCTGTGGAAGCCGTACGAGCAGACTCTGGCCCTTCGCGAGAGGAAGCTGGGCCTGTGTGACGAGGAACCAGGAACTCGAGCGGCTGCCGGGTGGGTCCACACTCGCCATGAGACTGTAGGTTCCCGGGGTAATGCGCTGTAGAGTGAAAAGTCCCTCCGCCTCTACGGGATAAAAGCCGGTGCTGCTTGAACTGTGCCACCAGTCGGGTTGGGCAGAGATTTGCGTGCCTTCCGCAGGTACGCCGTCGGCGTACTCGACGTATCCCTGGACTTTTATCCCCCTTCGCAGGACGATCCGCGCGCGCTCGACGACATCGGGATCGTTCAGCTTCATGTCGACGTAGCCCGGAGCGTAATCCGGATGAGAAGCGATGAGGCGATACGCGATCTCCGTCGGCTCTACCGGGCCGACCTTCGTTCGACCACGGGAGCTCGTCCGACCCTGTCCCAGATCGACTAGCTCGCGTGGATCGTGTATTTGCGTGCCAAGCCAGGAGGCAACGACCCGGGCGCCCTCCACAGTGTTACCTCGCTCGTCGCACACGCTCACGTCCACCATACAGCCCGGGCGAAGCGAGAAATGCTTCACCGCGCGCCCGTCCGCAGACAAGTGCATCAGCGGCAGTTCGTCCCACACCCTCGGAACGAGATGCCGTCTCGAATTCACGCGAATCCGGTATTCGCCATCCTCCTCGATCTGTTCGATCGAGTAGAAGCCCTGCTCATCAGTCGTGTCCCGATAACGCATCCCCGCCAGTTCCACGCCCGCCCCCACGATGGGTTCGCCTGTCGCAGCGTCCGTGACCCGTCCGCTCAGCACGCCCTTCGCCTGGAACGCGTGGGCTCGCGTCACCGCCTCCCCTGCCGTGTACGATGGGTCCTCGAACTGCGCACCCTCGGCGCCGATACCGTCGGTGATCGCCGATCCGGAAACCTGGTCGGCAGGTTCATTCGCGCCCGCCGCAGCGATTGGCTCAGCGTCGAGGGTTGCTTGCACATCACCGAGGCCTGGAAGAGCCGGAGCCGGCGTACTGCGATCCGGCGCTTGGACCGCAGGCGAAGGACTCGGCGAGACGGCCAACCGACTGCGGTGCCGGTAAATAAGCGCTCCCCCCACGACGATCATCACCGCAGCGGCTGAAACCACGACCTTGCCCATGGAACCCAGCGTCAAACCCGCCGATCCGGAAGAGACACCGACCGCAGCGGCGTCCCTGGCGCCGGCCGCCGCAATCGCACCGGCCACCGCGACGGTGAAGGCCTTGCCGGGACGAGTGCTGGCGATGGTCGTCTCCACCATCGCCGCGACTTTCTCTTTCATCGCATTGCGACCCCGTGCGATGCGCTGCCGGGCCGCATTCTCGGAAAGACCCAGTTGCTGTGCGACCTGTCGGATGGACTTCTGCTCGCGGTAGAACAGCACCAGGGGTTCACGGAGGCTCTCGGGCATCTGGAGCAGAGCGCGAGCGACGACCGCTTGCTGCTCCTTTCTCATGGCCTCCTCCTCCGGCCCGGCTTCGTGCGAAGGCGTGTCGACAGCGCCCTCCAGAGGCGCAGCCTTGCCGATCAGGTCGCGCCGGCGAGTCCGGAACCGGTTCTGCACGGTGCTGCGAGCGATGCTGCACAGCCAGGCCTTGAACTTGGTGAGGTCCTGGAGTTGGTGCAGGCTCTTCCAGGCCCGCAGAAACGTCTCCTGGGCGAGTTCCTCGCTGGTTTCCACGCTGCCGGTAGAGCTGTAGGTGATCGCGCAGACGAGAGACTGGTATCGGACGACGATCGCCTCGAAGGCCTCCGTGCGGCCCTGGAGGCTCGCCTGGAGCAAGCGAATCTCGTTTCCCGGTCGGCCCAGCATCGTGGATTCTCCTCGCTGCCATTCTAACGATTGTACAGCCGTACACCCATTAGAAACCAAGTGGGAGGAAATGTGACAGAGATTTTGCAGCTTCCGGCCGGTCGACGCCTTCCTGGCTCCCCTACGTGCGGTGGGTCCAGAAGGAGGTAGCGGAGCGGTGGCCCAGCAGCAGCCAGATGAAGAAGGGGCCTCCGAGCAGAGCGGTGAGGACGCCAACGGGCATCTCCGCGGGGGCGATCAGCACGCGGGCCAGCGTGTCGCAGAGGGTCAGGAAGCAGCCCCCGAACAGGAAGGTCGCGGGAATCAGCACGCGATGGTTGGCGCCCACCAGCAGGCGGCAGATGTGCGGCGCCATCATGCCGACGAAGCCGATCGGCCCACAGCGGGCCACCACCCCGCCGACCATCAGCGACGTCGTGAAAAAGAGAATGCGTTTGACCACGGGCAGGTTCAGGCCGCGACTGAGTGCCAATTCCTCCCCCGTCGTCAGCAGGTTCAATTCCCGACTCATGCACAGGATCACCGCACTACCCGCCAGCACCAGCGGCGCCAGCTCGCGGACGGGACCAAACCCCGTCACCGCCAGTTCGCCCATCAGCCAGCGGGTGATCTGGAACAACTGCGCGAATCCGCTGATGTACTGAATGAACAGGATCAGGCTGGAGCAGAAGAAGCTGATCGCCACGCCTGCCAGCAGGATCGCGGCCATCGAGAAATCGCGGCGCGTGCGGGACAGTCCATAGACGAGCAGAATCGCCAGGACCGCGCCACCCGAGGCGCTGAGCGTCTGTCCCGAGATGCCCAGAATGGCAAACGCCAGACCCAGGCGGATGTAGATGGCCGCGCCGACCGCTGCGCCGCCCGCGATGCCCAGCGTAAACGGCGTCGCCAGCGGATTGCAGAACATCGCCTGAAAGGCCAGACCGCTCAGAGACAGCGCCGAGCCCACCAGAAACGCGGTCAGGGTGCGCGGAACGCGCAAACGCCAGAAGATCGTCGCTTCCATACCCGATGGATCCGCCGACCGCAACCCCGCCGGCGTGATCGTCTCCATCCCCACGAACGGCGTCACCACCAGCACCAGCACACTCGCCACTGCGAGTACGATAAGCAGGGTATGCACCGCACACCTTCGCCCTCGCACTGGATCGATTGTCGATGATGCGTCAGTCATAATCGCTGCTGTAGCAGGCGTCCGCGTTGTTCTCGGTATTCAATCATCACTCATCAATACTCAATCGAGCCGCGAAGCGGCTCACGCCGGCCCCTCGGGCAGCACCATCGGATGTCCCGTCGTCGGATGCCGCGTCAAGAGGAAGGAATTCTCATAGACCTGTTCCAGGTGACTGCCCGTCATGAACGATTCCGGCGTCCCGGAAAAGACCGCCTGCCCCTGCTTGAGCGCCACGAGACGATCGTGCATCAACACCGCCCGGTTCAGGTCGTGCGTCACCGTGATCATCGTCAGGTTCCGTTCCTGGTGGACGCGCGACAGCACGGCGCAGAACGCGGCTTCGTGCCGAGGGTCGAGAAAGACGGTGGGCTCATCGAGCAGCAGAATCTGCGCCTCCTGGGCCAGCGCCGCCGCCAGCAGGACGCGCTGACGCTCGCCCCCGCTGAGCGCGTGCATCGGACGATCCCGCAGAAAGACGGTGTCGGTCAGTTCCAGGGCGGCATCGACCGCCTGGCGGTCCTGGGACGTCAGCCTGGCCAGCGGACCCTGATAGGGATAACGTCCCATCGCCACGAAGACCTCCACCGAGAACGGCGCCGTCTGCACCCCCGCCTGGGGCACGTACGCCATCCACTGCGCCAGTTGGCGATGGGAATAGGCATTAAGGTCGCGTCCCGCCAGCGTGATCGAGCCCGACCAGCCATCCAGAATGCGATGGAGACACTTCAACAGAGTCGTCTTGCCCGCCCCGTTGGGACCGACGAGAACGAGACGTCGCCCACGTTCGAGGTCCAACGATACCTCGCGCAATACGCTGCGACCCTGCCGCACCAGCGACACATCACGCACCACCAGCAACGGCGCCGAATCGATCATCGCTCGACGCCCTCCGGATGAACGATCGCCGCCATCTTCTCCAGGATCTGGACGAAGCGCGGACCCGGGATCACCGCGAAATCCTCATCGAACAGGAACACCCGCTTCTGCTGCACCGCTGGCAGATCCGCCAGACTGTTCCATTGCTGGAGGACCTCAGCCTCGGGTCTGCCGTCTTCGGATGGATCGGTGACCGTGTCGATAATGACCTCGGGCTGCAAACGGAGCAGACCCTCCCCCGTTAACCGCGGGAAGGCCAGGGGACCGTCATAGACGTTCACACCGCCCGCCAGCGTGATGAGTCCGTCGTAGAAGCTCCGGCGTCCCGCGATGTACACCTCATCGATCGTGGTCGATCCGAGATTGCGCCCCACGCACACCAGCACGCGCGGACGGCGCTCGTCGATCGAGCGCCGCTGCACCGCCTCGATTCGCTCGCGAAGTTCGCCCACCAGGGCCTCGGCTCGCTCACTTGCGCCGCACGTAGGGCCCAGGGTCATCAGCGATTCGAGAATGGTCTCCACCTGGCGATGGTCCACCGTCAGGTGCGACAAACCGAGCCTGGCCAGGTCACGGACGTACTCGGCATGCTCGGGCAGGCACACCACCAGGTCGGGACGAAGCGCCACGATCGCCTCGTAGTTCAGATCGTAATAGCCACCCACCTTGCTCTTGCTCTGCGCCTCGGGCGGATACTCACAGAAATCCGTCACGCCGACCACCCGCTCGCCCAACCCCAGGGCGAACAGGCATTCCGTGATGCTGGGCGAAAGCGACACGATCCGACGGGTGTCGTCGGGTCCAGGCAGCGCCGTCGCTTGCTGCGCACCGCCCCCCGGCCAAAGCACGCCCAGACCGATCGCTGCCAGCGCGACCAGCACCGGCGCCAGAATCCACCGTCGAGCGTGCATCAGCGGGACTCCATAAAAAAATCCCCGGCCCTGAGCGCTTCAGGTCCGGGGATACCGTTTTCTATCCTCGTGGATCGGACCGCCCGCCCTCAATCCGCGAAAGGCGTTCGATCGTATGACTGACTCGCGAGCAGGTCTTCTGGCTTCCGGATCGCCCTACTGGCTGCGCCTTCCCGTCTAAGCGACAGTGGCCTTCGTGCAGCGTTCGTCCCCGGTCACAGCGGCGGGTCCGCTACGGATTTGCACCGTTTTCCCCATGAAGGCGCCACCCGGCGCCGCTCACGTTCTGCGGAGTGTATCAGGACCTGTGGCCGGCGTCCACAGCCTTTTTTGGAGAACGCGGATGGCAGCGCCATTTGTAGTGGGCCCGTCAGGGCCTGTCCTGAAGGAGGGAGGAACGTAGCGTCTTACGACGCCACTACGAACCCGTCTGACCGGCATCCTCAGGTTGCGCCCGGAGTTGCCATCGTGTGAGGAGGTGGCGCTGGGATCACTCGGGCTCGGCGAGCAACTGCTCGATACGACGGCGCATCCACTTCTCGCCCTCGACGCCCTGCCAGTTCATCTCGCCATACCACCAGTAGCGGATGAACCCGCGCTTATCGATAAGATAGACGCTGGGCCAGACGCGGTTCGCCCACGCGTCCCAGTTGGCGCTGTCGTTGTCGATGGCCACGGGATAGGCGATGCCCACCTCGGTCGCCTTGCGCCGGACCGCGTCGAGATCGCGCTCGCCCTCGGTCTCGGGACGGTGGATGCCGATCACCTTGAATCGGTCGGACCGAAAGCTCGCGTGCCAGGCGTTGTAGTGAGGCAGGTTGCGGATGCAGTTGATGCACCCGAATGTGTAAAAGTGCAGCGCCACGACGTGGCCCCGCAATTCGGCCAGCTTCAGGGGCTCCGAATGGATCCACGTTTCCACACCGCGAATCTCCGGCGCCCGGCACGCAATCGGCTCGACCCGCGAGAAATCGAACGGCGCACCCATCAGCGCCAGCAGCAGGTTCCGCTGCGACTCGCTGAGCACCGCCAGAATCTCCCGCTCCGCCTGCGCCTTGTAGGTCCACAGGACTGTCGCATCCCCTCTGGCGAGACTTCCCCGCTGAAGACTCGCCAGCTTGGCGTTCATCGCGTCCAGATCCTCTTGCATCTTGTCGCGCTGCACGCTGGAAAGCCTCAGACGCTCCGCATAGCGCGTCGATAAGATCCCCTGGATCCCCTCCGCACGCAGCGCAATCTCGTCGAGCCGCTCCGTCTGTCGTGCCGACAGTGTCTGCGAAAGCCCCTGCCTCAATTGTCCGATCAGCTCCTCGGCCTCCGCATTGCGACGCGAGGCCGGCAAATCCCGCAGTTGCCATAGGGGTAATTCGACCCGGTCAAGCGATCTTTGTACCGCCCTGGTCTGCTCGGGATCGAGTCCGAGTTCCGCGCGAACAGCCGAATCGCGCAGCAGCATCGTCAGCGGATGCGGAATGGGAATCGTCATTTCGCCGGCCGCGTTCAGCGCGGATACGAAGGACAGGACGAGCGCCGCGGCCCTTCGAAAGGCGCAGCCGTCCGTGGTGTTTCCGGGGGCCGCTCCCTCCGTCCTGTCCCATTCGATCGTTCTCATCGGCGGATGTCCCCCGTCTGATGCGGGATTCAAGGCGACGTCATTTGAGCACGCCGGCGCTGATACGACCGGCGACGCACAGGAGTTCGAAGTCGGAGCACGCGGATAAATTGTATCCTGCTCGACATTTTTCAGAACACCCGCGCTGCGTCATAGTAGTTCGGGGATACCGAAGCCAACACCGTGGGTGGCTTCCTAGGCTCGTGTCGGCCTAATTTAGTCCTATATCGTCCATCGACCGTGAATTAGAATCATTCCATTGCCTGTGAATGAGGTATCCGAGATGGAATCGACCCTCTTGAACCAAGAACGATCTGACGCCTTTTCCGAGCGGCTGCTCGGCACCCTGAACGACGGCGCCCTGTCCGTGATGATCTCGCTGGGCCACCGCTCGGGACTCTTCGACGTCCTGCGCGACCGGCTCCCGTCCACCAGCGAGGAGATCGCCGCCGAGGCCGGGCTTAACGAACGGTACGTCCGAGAATGGCTCGGCGCCATGCTCGCCGGTGGCATCGTCGAGTGTGACGAGGAGGGACAGCGTTTCTCCCTGCCGCCCGAGCACGCCGCCTGGCTCACCGCGAAGGCCACACCCAACAACGTCGCGGTCTACGCCCAGTACATTCCGCTGCTGGGGACGATCGAAGACGAGATCCTCGACTGTTTCCACCACGGAGGCGGCTTGTTCTACGACCGCTACAAACGCTTCAACGAAGTGATGGCTGAAGACAGTGGCCAGACGGTCGTCGCTGCCCTGATCGGCCAGATCCTGCCCCTGGTCCCGGGGCTCGTCGAGGCCCTGCAGTACGGGATCTCCGTCCTGGACGTCGGCTGCGGCAGCGGGCGGGCCTTGAACCTGATGGCCCGCGAGTTCCCCAACAGCCATTTCGTCGGCTACGACCTGCTCGAAGAGGCCATCCGGGCGGGCCGGACCGAGGCCGAACGGCTCGGCCTGACCAACGTCATCTTCGAGCAACACGACCTGACCGTGTACGAATGGCCCGATCAGTACGATCTGATCACCGCCTTCGACGCCATTCACGACCAGGCCCGGCCCGACCGCGCCCTGGCCGCCATCGCCCGCGCGCTCAAACCCAACGGCGTCTTCCTCATGCAGGATATCGCCGCCTCCAGCCACATGCACGAAAACCGCGACCACCCCGTCGGCCCGCTGCTTTATACGATTTCGTGTATGCACTGCATGTCGGTCTCGCTGGCCCAGGGCGGTCTGGGACTCGGCGCCATGTGGGGCCACCAGAAGGCCTGCGAAATGCTCGAGGCCGTCGGCTTGACCGAGATCGAAATCAAGCAGTTGCCCCACGATTTCCAGAACAGTTACTTTATCGCCTCCAAGCAGCCGTTGGCGAGCCGAAAGAAAGGGCGTACCGCCGCCCTGAGCGGCGCTCGCGCCTGAGATACACCCCATTCGGAGACCATGGCGACTTGACGCAGCACAACAAGAATCTCCTAACGCAGGAACGCAAGACCCTGCGCACGATGCTGACCATGTACTGCCGGGGCCGGCATGGTGGCGCCGGCCCCGCGCTGTGCACCGACTGTACAGAACTGTGGGAGTACGCCCAGCAGAGACTGGATCGGTGCCCCTTTGGCGAAACCAAGGGCCCGTGCTCGAAGTGCCCCGTCCACTGCTACAAACCTGACATGCGGGACGGCATCCGCGAGGTCATGCGCTACGCCGGCCCCCGCATGCTCGGCAGGCATCCCGTCCAGGGCGTTCGCCACCTGCTCAAGAGTTGGAAGTCGCCACCTCCAGACCGATAAGTTGGCAGCGCAACCCTGAGCCTGTAACGCCCGCGCATCAGGTTGGTTCGACGCCGTACTTCTTGCGGAGCGCCGCCAGTTCGCCCTTGAGTCGTGCGACGACGTCTTTGTACGAAGGGTCTGCGTAGACGCTGCGCATCTCGCGAGGGTCTTCGTCCAGGTCGTACAACTCCCATTCACCCGCATCGTAGAAGTGGATGAGCTTGAATCGCTCCGTCCGCACGCCCTCGTGCCGGGGGACATTGTGTTCGCCCTTCTCATAGTAGTGGTAATAGAGCGAGCGCCGCCAGTCGGATGGGACGCCTCCCTCCATCAGGGGCCTCAGACTCACACCCTGCATCGACGCAGGCACTCCCACACCCGCCGCATCGAGAAACGTCGGGGCAAAGTCGATGTTCTGCACCAGCGCCCGCACCCGCGTGCCGGGCCGAGCCTGTCCAGGCCACCGCACGAGCAGCGGCATCCGGAACGACTCTTCGTACATCCACCGCTTGTCGTACCAGCCGTGCTCGCCCAGGTAGAAACCCTGATCGGAACTGTAGACGACGAGGGTGTTGCCCGACAGCCCCGCCTCGTCGAGATAGTCGAGCAGGCGCCCGACGTTGTCGTCGACCGACGCCACGCAGCGCAGATAGTCCTTGATGTAGCGCTGATACTTCCAGCGAACCAGGTCCTTGCCCGTGAGATGGCTCTTGCGGAAGGCCTCATTCTTGGGCCCATACGCCGCATCCCATCGGGCCCGCTGCTCGTCGGTCATGCGACGGTACTCCGGATTCTGAAACGCCCGCCCGAGAACGTCTTTCTCCTTCGAACCGATGAGCTTCAGGTCATAGTCTTCCATCAGGTGACCGGCGATGGTCATCTCGTTCTCTTTGAGCAGGTCGCTGCGGTTCGCATAATCGTCGAACAGCGTCGCCGGCTCCGGGATCGCGACGTCGTCGTACATCGTCAGGTGATCGGGCCCCGGCGCCCACGTCCGATGCGGCGCCTTGTGCTGGCACATCAGCAGGAAGGGCTTACTCTCATCGCGCCCGCTCCGCAGCCACTTCAGCGCCAGGTCGGTCGTGATATCCGTGGCATAGCCTTCGTAGCGCGTGCTTCCCGCCGCCGTCCGGAAATCCGGATTGTAATACGAGCCCTGCCCCGGCAGGATTTCCCAGTGGCCAAACCCCGTCGGATCGGACCTCAGATGCCACTTGCCGATCAGCGCCGTCTCGTAGCCGGCTGCGCGCAGCAGCTTCGGAAATGTCGGCTGCGTGCCGTCGAACGTATTGCCGTTGGTCATCAGGCCGTTGGCGTGGCTGTGCTTTCCCGTCAACACCGCCGCCCGACTCGGCGCGCAGATCGAATTGCAGCAGAAGCACCGCTCGAACGCCGCGCCCTCGGAGGCGATGCGATCGATGTGGGGCGTCTTGTTGATGATCGAGCCGTACGCACCGATCGACTGCACCGCATGATCGTCGGTGAAAATGAACACGATGTTGGGCCGTCCGTCTTTCTGCGAGGCCCCCGATCGAGCCGACGGGCCCCATCCCAACGGCACCGCGGCTGCACCGACCAGTTTCAGGAAATCACGACGGGTAGGTGATGAATTCAGCATATCAGGTCCCCCTTCTCTGCGGGCGCGTGCAATTCAGGCTCGGATGCTGTCATTGATCCTCGCCATCGATCGGTTCCTTGTTCAGCGGTGTCGTCCATACGTAGATGACGTGATCGTCGTACGCCCGGCCGACGTCCTCCACGGTGACCACCTGATCAGGCGTGACCCCCGCCATATCGAAGCTGTGCGAAACGATCCGCACCCCAGGCGGCAACTCGTCCAGTTGCGGAATCAGCCGGACGTTCAGGTCAGGCAGGAGATACAACGTAATCACGCTGGCCTCACTCAGATCCAACGTAAAAATATCGGCATTCTCGATCGTCACCAGATCCTCGACCCCCGCCTCCGCGACGTTCTCCCGGGCCATCTCGATCACCCAGTCCACGATTTCGTAGCCGACCGCGCGGCATCCATACCTCTGTGCCGCGGTCACCACAATCCGCCCATCCCCGCAGCCCAGGTCGTAGACCACATCGTCCTTCGTCACCTGCCCCAGCTCCAGCATCCGATCCACCACCTTCTGCGGCGTCGGCACGTACGACACATCAGCCCGCCGCCGCGGCGTTTCCTCTGAAAACCCCCGCTTCGCCAACCGCACAAGGTGGGGCGTCTGCTGCGCAACCAGCGCCGCCAGCAGCAAGACCAGGACCGCCTTCGACCGCCCCAGCTTTCGTAGTTTCACACGCGTATTCTCTGTGACCTTCATCCAGACTCCTCGATCCCTTCATTGAACACCGCCCCATGGGCTGATGAGACCAGCCGCATTCTATCACATTCACGGTGGCCGCCGCCAGCGTGATCGCCGCGCCCGCGACACGCAGGGTTTGTTGAGATTTCAGGGCGTCGACGTTTTCCAGCCCCTGAGGCCGTGGGTGGCAGCCTCAAGGCGAAGCCTTGGGGATGGTGGAGACAACTGCCACTTACCTATCGGCGAGCACAGTCGCTTCGCGCCATCCCCAAGCCCTGGCGGGCTTGAGGCTGCCACCACGTCTTTCACGTATACTGCCGTTGGGGTCACGATCGAGAGAGCTGTTCCTGCATGAGTGCCGGTTTGGCACTTCGAGCGGGCAGCGCGATCGAGGCCCGCCGGGATACCGAGACGATCGCGTGGCTCACGACGAAGGTGACGACCGTCAGAAGGGTGTATTTCAGAAGCGACGGAATGGCGGTCTGGAGCAGGAGCATCGCCAGGGCCCCCATCACGATGACGTGAATAACGTAGACATAGTAGGAGTTGACATTGAGCTCCCGCCAAACCCGCCCTTGCCTGTTCAGATAGCGTCGGAAGGTCTCCACCGTCGCGTAGACGAGGCAAAGCAAGGAGAGGTGAAAGCTGAACCACAGCGCCAGGCGGTGGACGGTCTCGGAAACGACGAACTGCCCCGGCTTGAACCACGGATACAGCAGCAACACAACATAGGCCATCACGGGAATCCACGAGAGAGAGTTGACCGCATGGTAGAGAATCCTGCCTTTGGGCTTCGTGTCGAATACCCTTCGCCGAAAGCACTGCGCACCCAACAGAAACACCAGGAAATAGATCAGCAGCCGTTCGTTCTGGAAATCGAGCACGCTGGTCTTCGTCCAACCCTGGAGACCAAGCACGTCCATCGCGACGCTGTACGCAAACCCGACTGCAAAGGCAACGAGAACCGTGAGTTTCACCGGCACGTCGGGAACCCTGATCCGGGCCTTCGCCATGAGCAGATACAAGACATTGAAGAGAAACAGCACCGGCAGAAACCACAGCCAGCTCTGACTGAAGATGCCGTTGTTGAAGTGAAGGTACGTCGTCCAGGCCTCTTGAGGCAAACCTCGCGAATACAGAAAGATCGCCTTGTACAACGGGATGAGGGTCAGAACCCCAACCGCCCACGGAAGAAGCAGCCTTCGCGACTTGGCCTGGAGGAACGCCCATCCGTTCCGTCGCGTCAGCGACGCCGGGGCAAGGTAGCCCGAGACGAAGAACAGGGTCGGCATCATGAAGATGTCCAGCACGAGCGTAACCAGACCGCACTGAGGGTTCGTCGCCGGATCGTCCACGATCCAGAACAGAGCCCAGATCCCGCTGCTTTCGTACACGCCTCCTGCGTGGCACAGGATCACCAGGAAGACTACGAACGTCCTCAGGTTGTCCAGAAAATGAAGCCTGCTTCGTCCCACCGCGTCGAATTCTCTTGCCCAGGCGTTCATAAATCCATCTCCAAAAGAGGTTCTCATTCACCCCTTCCTGACAGAAACACCCGAACCGGTTACAGAGAGAATCCACTCTTTCCGGCAGATCCTGGAAGACGGACAAAGGAGGCGCTATCTCGCTCAGCGGCGCACGACCCACGTGCCTGCAAGACGGTCGTGCAGGCCGCGATGGGGATGGAAGACGGCGTAGATCGCCCCGCCGATCCACGCCAGGAGCACGGTGAAACCCCAGACCAGAGCCGTCGTGAGGTCGCCTCTGCGGACCAGCAAAGCGGCAGGCAGCATCGGCACGAAGAGCGGCAGCCACACGATCGCCCAGCGCAAGTAGAGGGTAGGTATGCCGGCTCGTGCGCCCTGGCCGTCGATCACCGCCAGCCGGAAAATACTGTGACTGGCGGTCGTACGAAAGGCGAATTCCAACAGTTGCACCAAGGCGATGACGCCCAGAACCACCATCGTGCAGAAGAGAAGAGTGGGAAGCACAGCGGGATGCTGCCCCTGGATGGCATCCCCGTGATAGTAGCCGACGAAGACCATGATGCAGATGTAAGCCGGCAGCATGAAGAGGGACCCGGCGCGGATTCCCTTGCTGACATCGGCGGGTTTGTCCAGGAGCCCACGCAGGGTACCCGTGAGGAAGCTGAGCTTCTCGAACCTGCCATCGTTCAGATTCTGGAGCACCTTCCTGGCGTGCAGGGGCAGGTGAGTGGATTCCACGCGCGCCGCGACCGCACTGAGGAACCGCTGTTGACCCGCCAGGTCGGTGAGATCGATTCGTTCGGCAGGCCTCTCACCCGGCCAGGGTTCGTCGAGCAGGACGGCGCGGCCCTGGCTGGTGATCCAGACCTGACCCAAACCCAACTCGGCGGGAAGGGTCCGGTCTTCGGTTGCAGACCACATCTCCGCTGCCAGGTCGTGGAGCCAGTCGCGAAGACGGGACCAGGGAATCGTCTTGTTGTCCTTGATCAAGTCGGTAAAGGGCGATCCTCGAGGGGCTTCGAAGACGTCCCAGGTGGCGTCTCCCTTATCCACCGCCTGCAGCCATCGCAGGCGACCCTGACGAGCTACCCTGCGACGTGAGGCCGAGGGGGCCGAAGACACCCGCCGCAGCAACCAGACCGGACGACGCAGCACGGGATCGGCGCCCGCCAGCCATCTCTCCGGCACCACCGCCCGCGTGATCCGATAGGGACCGAACGACCGGACCTCCTGCTCATCTGGAGGGCTTTGCGCAGCGGCAATCGAGGGCCGTTGGATGCCCCTGGGGGTCACGACGACGCGCGTACCCGTAATTTTGTCCCAAACGGTCGCATATCCGTTTTCCCGGCGCGCCCCCAGCGTCAGCAGCACGGCAATCCAGGGGCAGACGTTGCCGGCGCCGATGAGCAGCACGTTGTGGATCGCGGTCCACTCGTTGATGTCCGTAATAGAGATGGTCGCCAGCAGAAACGGGATGCGAATCGCTTCGACGGTAAGAACGGGGATGGCGATCCGAACCAGTGCCCGGACCATGCCGGGGCGACGCCCATCGATGCGGACCACGCTCAGACCCTTGAGCCGCTTTCCGAGCCCGGCCCCCCAGATCCCCTCGGTCACCGCAAAGTAGAGGAAGCCCAGACCAAGAAAGAGGATATGGTAGCGAAACGCATACAGGGAACGATCGAGAAAGGGATCGAGATGAAACGCCTGCGTCCCGACGGAAAACATCAGGGCAACATAGGGCACGAGAAACGCGCAGAGGTAATCGATCCAGCCGGCGGATACGCGGGCCTTCATCGAGGCTGGCTCGGGCGTCCTGGAGCTGTAAGGCAAGAGCGCATCCCGAAGGGTCGCGTAGTCTGCATAGCGCCCGTCCGGCTCCTTGGCCAGACAGCGAGCGACGATCCGGGAAAGCCCGGCAGGCACCTCGGCGCGCAGTTCGCTCACGAGCACTGGCTTCTGGTTGACTGCGTTGGCGACGACCTGCACCGCGTTGTCGCCCTCGAACGGCGCCCGGTCGGTCAGCAACGTGAACAGCGTTGCGCCGACCGAGTAGATATCGGCGCGCACATCCAGGCGGTCGCCCCGCAGTTGCTCGGGCGAGGCAAAGGCCGGGGTGCCCATGATCTTGCCCTGTGCGGTGACGAAGGTGTCCGTCTTGGCCAGCGTGGAGACGGAGAGCCCGAAGTCGCCCACCTTCACCGACCCGTCCGGGCAGACAAAGCAGTTCGACGGCTTGATGTCGCGGTGCAGGACGCCCCGACTGAAGGCGGATTCGAGGCCGGAGATGACGTCGAGAATGGCGTCGACCGCCTCCGTCACCGCCAGCGGGCCGTGTTTCCGGAGCCGGTCTCCCAGGGTGCCTCCGTCGGCAATCTCCATCGTGATCACCGGGAGCCCTTCGACCTCCTCGCTGCCGAAGATGAAGAGGCTGTTCGGATGATTGACGCCCGCCGCCAGACGCCCTTCGCGGAGAAACCGCTTGCGCATCTCGGGCGTGTCGAGTTGCTGCCCGAGCATCTTCAGCGCGACCCGACGTCCCGTGCTCCGTTGCTGGGCTTCATAGACCGTGCCCATGCCACCGCGTCCCAGCAGCCCGAGCAGCCGATAGCCGCCGAATTCGCAGGGGAATTCCGAAGGCCCATAGACCGTCAGTGCCCTGCCTGCTCCCATCGACATCGTCTCGGCCCCGGCGCCCTCGCCATCCAGGGCACCCGACAGGAGACAGGCGGGACAGAGCGCCTCCGTCGATTTTGCGGGAATCGCGGCACCACAATGTTGGCATCGATCCTTTTCGGAAGCGTTCATGAATCCTCATCCAAATCGGGTTCCATTCCCTTCTTCCTGAAAGAAACACGCCGGCAGGTTACAGAGAAGATCTCACTGTCTTCGCAGAACCGCGATCAGATAGTGCATCTCGTCGTCGAGATCGGCTTCATTGCGGACGGTTTCGGCGATGGCGGCCCGCAGCAGGACGCGATAGCGTTGCCTCAGACGATGGACCGCTACTTTGACGGCGCCGGCGCTCATGCCCAGTTGCGCTGCGATCTGCTCTCGCGGCGAATCGTCCTGACCCGTGAGAGAGCCCTTGAGCGCGTCGAATTGCTCGCTCTTGCCCGCCTCGGCCATTTCGTCGCGCAAGGCCTGCAAAGCTCCGGCGATGGTCTGGAGTGCCCACTCGCGGTCGAAAAGGTGCTCCGGATCATCCGACGCCTGCGAAGTCCCGGCGTATCGTGCCTCCGGATCGAGTGCATCCCATTCGATCAACCGCACCTGCCCGCCGCGTCTCTGCGTCCTCGCGCGGTGCCACTCGTTGGCCAGGAAGTGCTTCATCGCCCCCAGCAGGTAGGACCGGAACCGCCCTCGCGTGCGATCGGCCTGGGCGAAGCCCCCGGTCTCGATGATCCGTGCGAAAAAGGCCTGCGTCAGGTCCTGGGCGTCGGCTCCCGAGTAGCCCCGGCTGCGCACGAAGGCATAGAGCGGATACCAATACGTCCGGCACAACTCCTCGAGGGCCGCACGGGCGCGGCTCTGATGGGCGCCGTCGAAACGGGCCGCCCCCACCAGGCTCCAGTGGGTCGTGACGAACTCGCGCCGGCCGCGTGCAGGGACATCTTCCATGCCCGCATCGTACCACGCCGCCGCCGATTCACAAACGGAAGAATCCCCACGCCCGAAATGGGAAACGATGAGAGCGGACAGACCCCGCTGCCCTCTCTGGATGGCGCGACCACGGCGCCCGTACTACGGCGTGTAACCAAGCCGACCCCAACAGGCCTTCTGGATACCCTGAAGGTCTTCGTTGTCCGGCTGGCTCGTCAGCGCGCCGCCCCGCTGCGCCTCCGCTTCCTGCCAGGTGAGCTGCGCCCAGTCGATCGTGCGCGGGTCGGTCCAACTGCGGAACTCGCTGTGTCCGTCGGCAAACGAGATCACGGTGCCCTTGCCGTGCCGCATCGGGATCGGGTTCCACCAGCGAGGCTCGTTGTAGTGAACCGCCCAGGCGGCGTCCCAATCTTCGCCGTAGTCGTCGATGAAGACGATCCGCGTCCCTGGATGCTTGAGATTGATGATGTTTCTGCACACCGGCGCCCCCGGCGCCAGCTCGGCGCCATTCATGGCGTGGACGATGCTGTAGGTCCGCATCTCCCGGCGCATCGCCACCGGGCAGCGGTACGCCTTGGCGTCGGGCACATAGGCGAACAGGACGCCCGCCCGCAGCGCCTCCAACTGCTCGACCTCCGGCGCCTCAATCGGCAGCGTCCCGGGCGGCTTGCGAATCCACCCGTCGGTGATCGCCGGGTTCTCGCTGACGTGGGCCCGCGGGATCCGCCCATCGTTGGCCTCCGCATACATCAGCCAGCCCAGCACCAGCGTCTTGGTGTTGTTGAGGCACACCGCCCGCTTGCCCTGCTCCCGCGCCCGCTGCAAGGCCGGCATCAGGATCGCCATCAGGATCGCAATGATCGCGATGACCACCAGCAATTCGATGAGAGTGAATCCGCGCGTCCACCCCCGAACCGATCCCACTGTCGCCCGATCGCACATCGTCGTCTCCTGCCAAATCGCCTCCAGCCTACCGCCGCCTCGCCCCCGCTGTCAATCCCACCGCCTCCGCACACACGAATTTTGCCGTTGACCGGATCTCGCCGTCGGCGCCGAGGAACCACGCGACTTGCTGTGCCGCGATGGGCGCACGTTGACGGCGTCCGCTGAGCGGATACAATGCCGCTGGCGCAAGAGAATCACGCGACCGCGTAATTCGCAACGACGGAGATGCAGCACGATGAACGGCAAACTGGTTCGAAAGCAGATTCTACTTGGCGCTCTGGCAGCCTTGATGGCAGTGACTTCGTGGACGTGCATCGCTGACGCGGGGTTGTGCATCACCGAGGTAGGCACGGTCGAAGCGGGCCTGCCGACCGACGATGACCACCGTGGCACACCGGCAAAATGGGTGAAGCTGGCCGAGAAACTGGGGGATGAGGCCGACCGGGTAATCCTCAGGCAAACCGGCGCCGACCTGGGCGGAAATACCTCCGTGCGCAGCGAGAAGCCTCTGCAGTGGAAGGACAAGGGCTACTTCCGCCGGGGCCGCGACCTCGGGCAGGTGTTCACTGCCCCGCGCAACTTCACTCTCGAGGCGATCGTGCTGCGAACGGGCAACGACACGCTCGCCTTCCTGCCCGGCGCCGCTGGAGCGGAGGTGTTCGTGCAGTTCTTCGAAGTTCTCGGTACGCCCGTCATCAACGACAACGGCACCCCGCCCGGCACGGACGCCACGCATGGCTTCTCCACCAATCATCGCTGTGACGACTTCATCGAGGGCGTGCAGTACAGGTCGATCCAGGTCGTCACCGGTGGGCGACTGCCCGATCTTGCCGCTGATGGCGATGGCCGACTCACGTATATGAAATGGACACTGACGGCGTCGGACGTGATGCGATTCGAGAAGGACAAGCGTTACGCCTTCATGGTTGGCTTCGTCGAGCCGGGACCGCAGCGCAACTTCACACTGGCGAACCGCAACAACGCCGCCTCTCCGCGTCCGCCCGCCATCATCGACGACTCCGACACCTATGCAGGCGGTTGGAGTCTCCGCCGCGAAGGCAACGGCAAGACCCCGCCTTTGATGGTCCCGGGCCCGCAGCCTCCCACCGACCCCGCGGTCCTGGCACAACTCAAGGCCGAGTCCACCTTCCCCCATGGAGACGCCCATTACGCCATTGTCCCGACCTGCGAAGGCTACCCCGACGTCGACACCTACCGCGACCTCGAATTCTATCTCCTCGGGACGCCAGAGCAGTCCGAGCCCTGAGCCGCTGGGGGCTCAACTGCGGAAGATCGGGGTCACGCCTTCGCTGGAGGCCAGCAGCGCTTGCCGTTCGTCGGCGGTAAGCGGAGTGAACCGGGCCGCCAGGGTCTCCGCGATGCGGTAGATCTTCTCATCGCCCGGCGGGATCGCCGCCGTGACATCCTCCGACAGGGTAAAACGCAACGCCTGGCGCGCCCGTTCCAGATCGGCGATCGGCTCGTACCAGCACTTCGGGTACTTCGCCCGCCCTTCCTGACCGTCCCAGCGGGTATACGCCAGCGCCTTGAGCGCCAGACAGGCGGCGCCCTTCTCTTTCGCCTTCGCCAGCAACCTGGGCCCGAACTGCCCCTGGGCCATGCAGACGTAGTTGATGGGAAAGAGCACCGAGTCGAACGCGAATTCGTCCAGCAGCCGCAGCGCCACGTCCTCATCGTGCGCGGAAAAGCCCAGGAAGCGAACCTTGCCTTCGTCCTTAGCCTTCGCGAAGGTCTCCATCGCACCGCCGGCTCCCAGCACGGTATCGACGTCCTCCATCCTGCTCATCGCGTGGAGCTGATAGAGATCGAAATGGTCCGTCTTGAGCACCTTCAGCGAGTGCTCCAGTTCCTCTCGTGCCCCCGCCGCATCGCGCCGCTGCGTCTTGCAGGCCAGAAACGCCCGGTCCCGATAAGGCTCCAGCGCAATCCCGAGCTTCTCCTCCGCCTCGCCATTGCCGTAGCTGGGAGCGACGTCGAAGTAGTTGACGCCCCGCTCGACGGACCGGGCCACCTCGCGATTGGCGTCGCCCTGCGCCTGACCGACCACCACGATGCCGCCAAAGCCCACGATGGACAGTTGCACCCCATCCTTGTAAGGCCGCCTCGGAATCGGCCTCTCCGCATCGTCGGCCACCGCCGCCTGCACCGTCTGCCAGTAGTCCATCCCCAGCATCGCCCCCGCCGTCGACGCCGAAACCCCCTTCAAAAACATTCGCCGTTCCATACGCCACTCTCCAACCCAGCCGTCTTCCGATCCCAGATCACCTTGCACAAGAGATTGCGCCCGACCGGCGCACACGCCCACCGGGCAAACCACAGCCTGACTCTATTGTACGGCCTCCATGGAAAGCGCGTTCGCTGTTTCTTCGTCCTCTTCCTGCTTCGGCACAGGCGGCGTCTCGAACGCCGACGGCAAACGGTAGTCCTCGGCGACCTGAATCAGCCCCGGATCCGCATCCTCGCCCGGATCGTACGGATCGAAGTCCTCCGCCACGTCATACCTCTCCACCTGCCGCGCCCGCTCACCAAACGACGGGGTCGCCCTCTTCAAGCGGCAGGCAACTCCATCGGCCGTCACCGTCCTGGCAGACCCAGTAGGCGCCCTCCCACGTGTCGGTGCCAAGAATGCAGGACCCATCCTCGCGCGGCAGCACACTGTTCGGCAGCCAAGGCACCGAACTGACGACCCGACGCCCTTTTTCCGGCGCCTTCTGCACGATCTCGGTGACCTCCTTCATCATTCTATCCCCCTGGCGGCGCCAGGTCACATGAGGAACCACCCTGTCGCGTCCCTTGCTCTCCACCATCGGTCTGTCGAGCGCGAAGGCGAGCTCCTGAACCAATTCATCACCCTTGAGCCGATAAAGCCCGTCGCGACCGGCAAGGAGAACCGCACCATCGGGCAAGGGCGCAACAGCGGAGACAGCCGCACCTTGATTCTCATGGCGGGTCTCAGGCCATGTCTCTATGAACCGAATCGAGCTGGCTAACGTGGCGAGTGAATAGCTGCCGTCCTGCGACCGACGGAACAGGCAATTCGCCAGATAGTATTCCCCAACACACCCCCACAGATCACCCCGGCTCGTCATGCAGTAGGACGTCACCTCATCCCACTGCGGCCCGTCGGTGGAAAGGACTCCCACCCTGCGATCGAGCGCACTGAGATGCAGGGGCTTGCCCATGGTCAACCACCACAAGCGACGCCGTCGTCCAGACATATCTTCCCCTTCCTCTCGAAAGAATACTGCATCGCCGTATCGCTGTGGCGGCAGGCTGGATCGCGGCAACAGAATGTCACTGGAATGGATAACGGTCCAGGTGCGATCTTCCAGGCGATAGATCGTCTTCGTATACACAGCCAGCAACGATGACCCGTCCATGCCCAGGTCGGGCACCTCGTAGGCCTCGGGTAAAGGCAATGTAATGCGATCATCGCTGATGCCGGCCACCACAAATTCGCCATCGGTCAGGCCCGCAAACCACACCCGCTCGCCCGCCACGACCGCCGAATAGATCGCGTCGACTTCCGGCACGCGAATCCTGTGAATCTTGCAGTCCGCCGGATCGAAATAGTATCCCTGCGTATAGAAGTCCTCCCCTGGTTTCATCCTGCGCGCGTTGTGATCTGTCGGATCGATGCAGTATCCTCGGAAGACCGGATCGTCGTATTTCGGCGCGGGCCAGGCATCGTCATTCGAGTCGCCGTGATATCTCTGTCTGGTGAGGCGCGCCCTTGGCAGGCTCCCCCGGTGATACCCGGTCAGGAACACGCCATCCCGAAAGGAACACAGGAATCGCGTCCTCATACCGCTGCTGCGAAGTCTGATCGGCACCACGGGGACATCCCGCTTCTCGAAGTGCAGACCCATCATGCTGGTCCGCATCGCCGCTCGGGCCTCCGAGATGCGATTCTCCTTCTCCTGCTCGGAGTTCCTGTATTCAGTCGCACGTTCTGCCAAGCGAAAATCTTCGCCATGCAGCTTGCACCAGAAAGTCGCAAGAATCACCCCCGACATTTCGTCGCCATTCGTGAATCCCAGCTCCCGCATGTGCCTGGCCAGCGACGAGTCAGCCCACAGTCCCCAGGCGTTGCGCATGCTTAGACCTAGTCCGAAATGGTACTTGATCATCCCCTCTTCAGACGTCATCGAATCGATCTCCGCCAGCGTCTCAGGAGACAACATCCGCTCCAGCCGCACATGGGCCTCAGCCAGGCTGGCCGGGGACTCCCCCCATTCTTTCTCAAGGCGCTCCAACTGGGCCCGAAGCACCGCAGCATACTCCTCCACGGGCATTGCGGTCCTTCTTTTCCCCTGCGTCTGATTCTCGCCACCAGCTTCCTGCGCCCAAGGCAGCGAAACCGATAACAAGACCACCAGCAACGAGACAATGCACTTCATACTTCCTCCCTCTCCATTGAATGCGGTCCTGATTCGAGTGAATCCCAGAAATGGGCCAAATGCTCTCTCCGATTGCGAGCTTCCACGTTCCGCGTCTCCTTCTTCGACCGATTCGATTATAGCGTCACGGGGGTGGGGGAACAAGCCCCGTTGCGACGCGAGAGCCATTCTGGCAGTGCGCCGCGAGATACGAGATACGAAACACGAGATACGTTCTCCGGGCGACGAGAATACGGGGTCGAAATCGGGGGGCCGAGCGGGTATGCTATGGGGGTCGGGTGGCTGTGGTACCGCATCCGGCGTGGCAGTGATGGACTGGAACTCGAAAGGAGTGGTGGCATGGAGATGCATCGTCGAGCGTTTTTGAAGGCGGCAGGGGCGGGGCTGTGCCTGGCGGGCGTGCGCGGTCCGGCGGCCCTGGCCGACGTGGCGCCGAAAAAGCCCAACATCGTGCTCGTCATGGCCGACGACCAGGGCTGGGGCGACATGGCTTACAACGGCCACCCCACGCTCCAGACGCCGAATTTCGACGAGATGGCCCGCTCGGGCCTGCGGTTCGACCGCTTCTACGCCGCCGCTCCGGTCTGCTCACCGACGCGCGGCAGCGTGATGACGGGCCGGACGCCCAACCGTTACGGCGTCTTCAAATGGGGCCACGCCATCCGACCCCAGGAAATCACCCTCGCCGAAGCCCTTCAGATCGGCGGCTACACCACCGGACACTTCGGCAAATGGCACCTCGGCTCCGTCATCAAGGGCAGCCCGGTCAACCCCGGCGCCAGCGGCTTCGACGAGTGGCTTTCGGCCCCCAACTTCTTCGACAACGACCCGATCCTCAGCCGCGAAGGCACCGCCATCCAGATGCACGGCGAAAGCTCCATGGTCACCGTCGACGCCGCCATCGAATTCATGCGCAAGCACGCCGATTCGCCCTGGCCCTTCTTCGCGGTGGTCTGGTTCGGATCGCCCCACCTGCCGCACCAGGCCATCGAGGAAGACCGCGCCCTCTACGACGACCAGGATGAACGCCAACAGCACTTCTACGGCGAAATCACCGGCATGGACCGCGCCTTCGGCAAACTGCGCCGCGAGCTGCGTGCCCTCGGCATCGAGCAGAACACGATCCTGTGGTATTGCAGCGACAATGGTGGCCTGCCCAACGTCGGCGCCACCGGAGGCCGGGGCAAGAAGGCAGACATCTACGAAGGTGGCCTCCGCGTCCCCGCCATCCTCGAATGGCCCGTCGCCATCCCGCAGCCCCGTACGACCGACATCCCCTGCGTCACGTCGGACTTCTACCCGACCCTGCTGGAGATCGCCAACGTCGCGGTAGACAACCAGCCCCCGCTCGACGGGATCAGCCTGGTCCCGCTGCTGGAGGGCAGAATGAAATCGCGCCCCAAGCCGATCGGCTTTTGGGACCACCCCACGCCGGGCGTGCGAACCCCCAGCAAGGAATGGATGACCAGCCTGCTCGAAGCCCAGCGGGCGGGCCAACCCATCGACGACCCCTCTCGCCTGCGCCTCGACGCAGCGGAGATCACCAGGCAGTATCCGCTGGACAGCTTCCCCGGTCACTCCGCCTGGCTCGACTGGCCCTGGAAACTGCACCGCATCGAGAAGAACGACGCCGTGACGTTCGAGTTGTACCATCTCGCCGACGATCCGCAGGAGAGCGAAAACCTCTCCGCATCCCAGCCCGAGCGAAGCGAAACGATGAAGACCCAACTCGAAGCCTGGCTGGTCTCGGTCGTCCAGAGCCTCAACGGCGCCGACTACCGGTGAGTCGCCCGATGGCGCAGATGGACAGCGCTCGGCGCCAAAGCCGACCCCGCTGCACGATAGCACGGACCGTGACGATCATGGCCGGACTGCTGTCACGCTCGCCCGCCGCAGACCCCCTGCCCGACTTCGTGCGGACCTACGCAGGCGACACCCTCTGGGCGCTGGCGGTCTTCCTCGTCCTTGCCCTTCTCTTGCCGAAGGCGCGCACCGTCACGCTGGCGATCACCGCCGCCATCCTCTCCTATGCCGTCGAATTGAGCCAACTTTGCCACGTCCCGTGGATCGACGCCGTTCGAGACACCACGCCAGGGGCCCTGCTGCTGGGTTTCGGGTTCCAATGCAGCGATCTGGCCTGCTACAGCGCGGGCATCGTGCTCGGTGCGGCTGCCGAACGCGTCGCTTTTCGCCCCTGTGTCGCGACAGATTCCGGGGCACAAATGAAGCCAAGGGTGCGGGAAGGAGGAAGATCCCAATAGAGGCATCCGCAGACCCTTGGCCCGGTTGGTGGCGTCTCTCGGGACCCGGATGTGGATGAGAAAATGGCTGGGCGAAGGAAATTTTCCGTCCCCCTGTCAGGGAAACGCCCCGGAAGTACCTCCCCTCGCCGATTCAGCCGCCCGACCGATCGAACCTCGAAGTCGCCCGAACATCGCGTTCTTGACCCCAAGAGAGCCACTTCGCCCTCACGAGGTGAGACGCCGACCACCCGGTCACAGCGACACCGCCTCCTGGGAATCCGCGACGAAAAAAGATTTCTGCAAACCCAGCATTTTCCTTGTGGCATTCCCGCGAACAAGGTGGTATTATACGTTTGGTAATGAGATTTGCCTCTAAGCCCCCGCATAGTCTCGCTTCCTCTCCCTCATCAAATTGCGGGGGCTCTTTTCCCCCATCGGGCAACATGGTATGCTGTCGCAGGCCGAGTCGGCGATGGGCCGCTACGGCGCGAGATACGCAGTCGGGACCTCACAAGGAGACCGTTCATGAGCTCTCAGAAAGTCGCTTCCACCAACGTGCAGAACCCCATGACCCGCCGGGATCTCCTGGGCGCGGCCGCTGCGATGGCCGCCTTCAGCGTGGTGCCTCGCCACGTCCTGGGCGGACCGGGCCACACCGCCCCGAGCGAAAAGGTCAACGTCGCCATCATCGGCACCGGAGGCCAGGGCATCGTCAACATGAAACAACTGTTCAACGAGCCCGCCGCCCGCGTCATGGCCCTGTGCGACATCAACACCGAGAGCGACTACAGCATGTTCTATTACGGCGGCACCGCCGGGCTCAAGCCTGCCGCCGAACTCGTCCGCCAGAACAACGGCGAACCCTGCCCCACCTACCGCGACTACAACGAGATGCTCGACCAGGAAGACGTCGACGCAATCCTGCTGGCGACCCCCGACCATTCGCACGCAATGATCGCGCTGGCGGTGCTCGCCAAGGGCAAGCACCTCTATTGCGAGAAACCGCTGTGCCGCACCGTCCAGGAGACGCGCGTCGTCACCGAAGCCGCACGCAAGGCGGGCGTAGCCACCCAACTCGGCAACTTCGGTCACTCCAGTGAAGACATCCGCCTCGCCTGCGAATGGATCTGGGACGGCGCCATCGGCGATGTGCGCGAAGTCCACTCGTGGACCAGCACCGGCGCCAACCGCTGGACCCCGCTCAAGGATCGTCCGAAAGAGACGCCCCCGGTTCCCGCCGGTTTCGATTGGGCCCGCTGGCTCGAACCGGTGCCGCCGCGACCGTTTCATCCCGACTACGCCCCCGTCCGCTGGCGGGCCTGGTGGCAGTTCGGATCGGGCACCATCGGCGATTTCGCCTGCCATCACCTCGACCCCGCGTTCTGGGCGCTTAAGCTCGACCAGTGCGAGACCTTCAGCGTGGAAGCCAGTTCGTCGGGCACGACGGAAGAGACGTGCCCCGCCGCTTCGCTGATCTACTTCGACGTCCCCGCCCGCGCCGGCATGCCCCCGGTGCGGATCACCTGGTACGAAGGCGGGCTCATGCCTCCGCGTCCCGCGGTGCTCGAGGCCGGGCGCAGCATGGAAGACAACGGCATCCTCTACATCGGCACCAAGGGTTCCATCCTCGGCGAAGGCTGGTCGCGATCGCCCCGCATCATTCCCGAATCGAAGATGCGCGCCTACCAGCGACCGCCCAAGACCCTGCCCCGCATCTCGGGCCACCATCGCAACTGGCTCGAAGCCTGTCAGGGCAAGACCCAAACGAGCACGCCCTTCGACTACGCCGGACCGCTCACCGAATTCGTGCTGATGGGCAACGTCGCCCTGCGCGCCGGCAGCAAGCTCGACTTCGACTGGAAGAACATGAAGATCACGAACGCACCCGAGGCCAACGAATACCTCAAGCCAGGCTATCGCGAAGGATATACCATCTAAAGGAGGATGCCGATGCCGAACGTGCGCGTCGCAATGTGCCAGACCCTCTGCCTCGATGGCGACCGCAAGGGTAATCTCGCCCGCGCCGAGCAGGCCGTCGCCGAGGCCAAAGCAGGCCAAGCCGACATCGTCTGCCTGCCTGAGACCTCGATCTACGGATGGGTCAATCCGGATGCCCGCCAGCGGGCCTGCCCGATCCCCGGAGACGATTCCGACCGGCTCTGCGCGCTGGCGAAGAAGTACGAGGTATTCCTCTCCGCAGGCTTGGCGGAGACGGATGACGACGACCTGTACGACACCGTCCTGCTCATCGACTCAGGCGGGCAGATTCTCTGTAAGCACCGCAAGATCAACATCCTCACCGAGCTGATGACGCCGCCTTACGCGCGGGGTCGTGGCGTGACGATCGCAGAGACGAAGTTCGGGCGGATCGGCCTGCTCATCTGCGCCGATACACATAGCGCCGAGATTCTCGCGAGCATGACGGAGCTGCATCCCCGACTGGCGATCGTTCCGTATGGCTATGCCGCCCGCGAAGACGCCTGGCCCGAGCATGGCAAGGCCCTCGAACGCGTCGTCACCCACGCCGCGAAAACCATCGGCGCCCCCGTCGTCGGCACCAATGTCGTCGGACAGATCACGCACGGTCCTTGGACCGGGATGACCTACGGCGGACACAGCGTCACCGCCGACCGGGCCGGAACCATCGTCGCCACCGCCAGCGACTTCAACCCCGACGTCAAACTCGCAACCTTGACCCTCGACTGATAAAAACCGCGCCCAATCAGGTCCCGCACAAACGGGGGTGGCAGCCTCAATCCCGATGCAATCGGGATTTGGGATGGCGGAATCGTCCTGACGCCAGGACCCCTTCCGCAGGTCCCTCGGACTGGACACTGGCGAAGCTCCGCCATCGGCGCGCTGGAAGCGGCCACCCCGGAACGCCTGCCAGGATGGCAGACCGGGCCGGCTGCGACACGGAATCCATCCGATGCTATCCACTTGCCACCACTTGACTTGTAAATATCGCCACCGCTCTGGCATGCGAGTTGCATCCCCTCCAGGAGAACGGCCGGGGCAAACCGTTTTCGCCGGCGTTCGTAAAGACAATGAAGAGATGCAAAATCAGCCACTTGGGTCGAGGACAACATAAATGAACGGACTTTGGAACAACTTCAAGACCACCCTGCTACTCTCGGGCCTGATGGGCCTGTGCCTGGGGGTGGGCTATTTGATCGGCGGTCAGGCCGCCCTGCTGCCGGCCCTGGCCATCGGCGCGGGAATGAACGTCCTGGCCTATTTCTTCAGCGATAAGATCGCCCTGGCCACGATGCGGGCGACTGAGATCGGACCCCGCGACGACCCCGCCCTCTGGCACATCGTCGAGACGCTGGCCAGCCGCGCGGGTCTGCCGATGCCCCGCGTATATCTATCCCCTGCCCCGGCGCCGAACGCCTTCGCCACCGGTCGCAACCCCAGCCACAGCGCCGTCTGTGTCACCCAGGGTCTGAGACAGATGCTCTCGCGCGACGAACTCGAAGGCGTCATCGCCCACGAACTCTCGCACATCAGGCATCGTGACATCCTGATCAGCACGATCGCCGCCATCATCGCCGGCGCCGTGACCTGGCTGACTTACCTGGTCTTCTGGGGTGGGGGCGGTCGTCGTTCCAACCCGCTCATAGCCTTGATCCTGATGATCCTGGCGCCGCTGGCGGCGGGTCTGCTGCGGATGGCGATCAGTCGCAGTCGCGAATTCGAGGCCGACCGTCGCGGCGCCGAACTGGCAGGCAGCGGTCGAGGACTCGCCCAAGCCCTTCAGAAACTCGACGCGATGAGCCGCCGCATCCCGCTGCGCGTGCCCGACGCCCAGAGCAGCCTGTTCATCGTCGCGCCACTGACCGGCAGCGACATGGCCAAGCTCTTCATGACGCACCCGCCCACCAACGAACGAATCGAACGCCTCCTCCGCATGAGCCGGTAATCTGCGGGGTGCCCTGATGGAAATCAGGGCACCCCGTTTTTTCCCTTATTTCACAACCGGTGTCAGGACGATGTTGCGGTATTTGACCGCGGTATGGTCGCCCTGGAGATAGATCGGTCCCGGCCTGGATTCGTCGGACCACAGCGCTCCACCGGTGCAACCCAGCAAGGGCTCATTGTCGATGATCGTCGTGCCATTGAGCTTGACGGTCACGTGTCGATCGACCAGCGTGATATCCATCGTCTGCCACTGGCCCGCCGGCTTTTCCGCACTGACGCGAGGCGTGATCCGGCTGTAAACCGCGCCCATGTGGTGCGAATCCACGCCCCGCCCGTACGTCTCCGCCACCTGCACCTCGTAAATGCCACGCAGGTAGATGCCGCTGTTGCCGCCCTTGTCGACGTTGACCTCGAGCTTCAGATTGAAATCCTCGAACTCATCCTGCGTGCGAAGATTGCCGTACGAGATGTGCCGTTGGCCCTCGCGTTGGACCGGGTTGTTGACCAGCAGACCGTCCTGAACCGACCAGCCGTTCGTCTGGCGCGGATTCGTCAGTTCCCAGCCATTGAGGTTCTCACCGTTGAACAGTTGGATCGGCTCTCCGAACTTCACCTTCGACAGGTCGGGCTTGTCAGGCAACGGAGGAATCCGCTTCCCCGAGAATTCCCGCTGGTCCATACCGATCCCGTCGCGATGCGGCTGCATCTGCACCAGTTGCATGCGGTCGCCGTAAGCGTTCCCCACGAGCACCTCGGGCAGCATCTGTGGGCGGGCGTCGTTGCCCTGCGCGTCTTTGCGCTTCACTTCGTGCAGGCGAAGCACGTACAGCTTGCCGTCCTCCACGAACACATAGCTGACCGGCACCACGCTGCCGCCGCCCCACAGGACGCTGCCCGCCAGATAGCCGTTCTCCTGCGTGACACCGAGCCAGCCGGCGCCGCCGCCCGGAATCGTCAGGGCCCACCGACCGAGATACGGATCCGCCTCGCTCGCCAGGACCGAGGTGCAGCCGACCGACACGACCAGGACGGCCAATGCGAAATGAATGCCTTTGCTCATGAGATTCTGCCTTTCATCATTCTTGAGGATCGTTCCAGGTGAGCCGAGCTCATACCGTTCCAACCGAAGGCATTCTACTCGACCGCCGCGCCGTTCGCAATGGACGTCTCCGCCGCTATAGCCACCGCGCCTTTGTCACCAATTTATGTTGCATTGCAGCGCCGCAGCACGATAATATCGCTGGAAAGAACGTTTCAGGAGTGGACTATGGCGAAAAGCAAGTCGATTACGCTGCGGATTGACGAAGAATGGTTCAAAGACCTGGCGGCACTGGCGGGCACGTACGGCGTCTCGGCCGAAGAGGTGGTCCGCCAGTCCCTGCCCGACGTGGCCGTGACACGCCTGTTCTTTCAGTGCAAAGACTACATCACGGAGCTCCAATGGGACGAGGTCGCCAACGTCGGCCGCGCCGCCATTCGCGATCACCTCAGGGCTAAGTACATGGCCGGTCTTTCCGCGCACATGGCCCGCCTGGGCCTGACCATGGACCAGGCGTCCAGCGAGCAGGTCGAAAAGGCCAAGCACCGTGCCCTCGATGAGATGCGCGCCGATACCGAGCGTCCCCTCGATTTGCAGATCGCCCGCGCCGAAGAAGACTCGGTCTACCTGGGCTACCTCTACGAGGCCTGGAAGAAGGTCCAGGCCGGAGATGCCGAGTACACGATCGCCGAGGTCGAGGTCTCCCGACAGCCCAGCGCGCGTGACACCACCCCGCCCCCGAAGACCGCCTGGGCCGTCCTCAAGTCCGGCCGCATCGTCTGACCACACTCCGCGTCCATATCGCAGACGCACTCCTCGCTTTTTCGCGATTTTTCCGCGCACTTTTGCCCCGCGTCCTTCATCTGTATGATGTCGTCGACGAACAAGTGGATCTACAGGTGATCGCACGGTGCAACGTGGAGCGGAATACACCCTGGTGCAAGCGGCTCGTCGCGGGGACGCCGAGTCTTTCGGCACGCTGTACGCGCGCCACTATGCCGCCATGGTCTGGCTGGCCTACTCGATCCTGCTCGATCGGACCCTGGCCGAGGACGCCGCGCAGCAGGCGTTCTGCAAGGCCTGCGAGAAGCTGGCCGACCTCAAACGGGCCGACCGCTTCGTCCCCTGGCTGGCGCAGATCTGCCGCAATGAGGCCCACCAGCTCATTCGCGACCGCCGCAGGCTTCGGTCGGCTGCGTCGGTCCAGCCGGACGACGAGGTCGTCTACGACTCCGACGGCCCGGACCTGAGGCTCGTCAAGGCCGCGGTGGACCGCCTGGCCCCGATGTACCGTGAGATCGTCGTGCTGCACTACTACCAGCGGATGGACTACCGGCAGATCGCCGCGACCCTGGGCATCGCCGGCCATACCGTGCGAGGCAGGCTCTTCCGAGCCCGCAAACAGATCGAACAGACGCTCAGACGGAACGGGTTTCCCGAGAGGTAACGCTCATGGTGCGCCCCGACAATGCCAACTGGTTGGACGAAGCCATCGCCCAGACCGCGCCGGCCCGACCGCCCCAGCCGGATTTCGACTCCTGGCGACGTCGCCATCCCGGCGCCCTGGAAACCCTGACCCAGCGAGCCCAGCGGAAGACGCATCGCCCAGGCCCCTGGCCGACCGCGATCGCATTCGGGAGAGAACTCATGAGACCTTCACCAGTCAAACTGGCGGTCGCCGCCGTCATCGTCCTCGCCGTCCTGGCGGGCGTCCACTTCCTCGGTGGCGCCGCCGACGGAACCAGCCGGACCTTTGCCGCCATCGCTCAAAACGTCAACCAGTCCAGCACCGTCCAATTCACCATCCATTCCGCCGACTACACGGGACGAGTCTACGAAAAGGACGGCTACCTCGTCCGCTCCGAATTTCAGTCGCCCCAGCCGGCGCCGTTCGACGCAGTCCTGATGGACAAGCGAGCGGACAGCTACCTTTACATGAACAGCACGCGGAAGGTCGCCTGGCATCCGAACGTCGAGTTCCGCCACGCCTCCTCCAGCATCTACGAGCTGTTCACGAACTACCGGAATATGCCGGGCTATTCCGTCAAGACCCTGGGCAAGAAGCGCATCGACGGTCAATTGACCATCGGCTTTCGCCTCGCGACCTACATGCCCCAGGCGGGCCCTCTGACCTACAACATCTGGACAGACCCCGAGACGAAACTGCCGATCCGAATCGAAACCACGGTCACGAACCCACAGGGCAACCCCGTCGAGCAGACGATCACCGACATCCAGTTCGACGAACCCCTCGACGACGCCCTCTTCGACTTCCCCCCCGAAGGCTACGACCTCGTCGCCCCCACCGACTTGAACTCGCCCTCCAGCGAAACCGAACCGGCCACGGATCTTGAGCCCGCCTCCGAAGAACCAGCCGCCCAACCGCCGGCGTCCGTGGAACCCACCACCGAACCGCAAGACGGCAACGCCGCCCCAACCCCGGCGCCCCAGCCGACGACTGGTGTCGCCGGCATCGTCGTGAACAAACTGACCCAGCAACCGGTCGAAGGGGCCATGATCCGATACAAATTGTCCGACCCCAACACCGCAACCTACAGCGACCAGCGAGGTCGCTTCCTTCTGACGGACCTCGAGGCGTCCGGACAGTATTATCTGTATCTCACCGCCTCGAACTATGTCTCGCAGCGCATCGCCACCACGATTGTGGCCGGCCGCATCATCGAGAACATCCGCTTCGAACTGGATCCCGGTTCCCGCGTCGAAGGCATCGTGACCGACGCTCAGGGCGCCCCCGTCGCCGGCGCGACCGTCAGAACGTTCCAGTTCACGAACGTCCCCTTCGTGACCGGTGAAGACGGGCGGTACGAGGTCGATGGACTCAACCCCGTGACCGATTTCTACTCGCTGCACGTTACGCATCCGGATTATCCGGCGGCATCTGTCCAGTTCACGCCCGTCAGCGTTGGGCAGACCGTTCGGCAGAACGTCGTCCTTATGCCCGGGATCGATCTGTATGGAGTCGTGACCGATGCACATGGCCGGCCCGTCGGGGGCGCGACCGTGGGTAATACGCAATCCGCTGCCATGTGGAACTGCATCACCGACGAGACGGATGCCGAGGGGAACTACCTCCTGGAGAACATCGATCTGGGCGAACTGGTCCTCTGGGCCGTGCATTCCGACCACGCGCTGTACGTCGAGCGTGCGACCCTCTCACCGGGACAGGATCGTGCACGCATGGACATCGAACTTGAGCCTCCCATGCCGCTCCGTATCCGTGTAGTCGATCAGGCGAATGAGCCGATTCCAGGCGTTTTCGTCGTGATTGACGAATACAACGGCATCCGGAATCTGAGCCAGCAGCGCCCGACGACGAATGCGGACGGCTGCGTGGTGATTCCGAACAGTGCGGCCGAGGGCATGATCACGCTACGTGCCTTCGGTGGCAACATCTCGGGCGGAAATCACGAATTCGAACTCGGTCAGCCCGAATACACCGTCAGTGTCTTTCGGGCCGGACGCATCTATGGGAAGGCGATCTCGGCCGCGACGGGTGAGCCCATAGAGGAATTCATCGTCAAGATGACATTCAGCCAGGTCGTCAAGTCCCCCTCGGGTTATTCATCGATTTGGAACCAGGAGGGGATCGTCTTCAAGTCGTCCGGCGGGCTGTTTGACACAGGCCGGGAAGACCTGCCCATCAGAGGCAGCTATCGCGTAACGGTTTTTGCCGAGGGCTACGATCCACTGACGCTGGACCCAGTCGAGGTCCAACCGATCTGCGAAGATCCGAATCGGGCACGCTTCGAATTGGCTCAGGCCACCTTGCTGCCGGGCGTGGTGGTCGACGCCCAAGGCCAGCCGATTGAAAACGCTATGGTTGCCATATTTTCCGATGTCGAACGAAACGAGCCGCGATACTGGAGGACCTTCACCACCGATGCGCAGGGCATCTTCATAATCGCCGGCTTCGCCAGAGAACAGCACTACGTCTACATCACCGCGCCGGGTTACGCCGCCCACTACTGCCATCGAACGGAACTGGAGACCGAGAGCGATGTGCCGCCCCGCATCGTCCTGACCGAGGGCGCCACCGTCTTCGGCACCGTCGTCGATCCTCAGGGCCACCCCAGAGTCGGACTGACCGTGAGTGTCACGAAAACCAGCAACGTGCAGACAGGCCCGGACTATCCCCGCCTGACCAGCCGCAAGAGCACCGAGACCGACACGAACGGTCGCTACGAGCTATCCGGACTCTCGCCCGGAGCCTGCGACGTGCGACTCAGCGGTCCGGGCAATATCACACTGGCGACCAAGTCGGTGCAGCTCGAAGCGGGACAGGCCACTCAGGTCGATTTCGGCAACGAGGAAGGCTCCACCGTCACCGGCATTCTCCGCCGAGGTCCGGCGCCGATCGGCGAGGCAGACATCACCATCCACCTCGCCGAGGGAAACCGCAGAGAAGCGAAAACGGACGCCCAGGGCCGGTTCAGATTCGACGGAATCGCTGCTGGCCAGCATCGCCTGTCAATCCAATGGTCCGAAGCGCCCCCGTGGCAGTCGAACGCACGCAGCTTGATCGAGCGGCATTCCATCGAGGTCGATGGGGACGTTCACCTGGACCTCGACCTGGGCGATGGCGTCGTCCGCGCCTTCATCCCGCCCTCCGTTCGCAACCACGAGGGATTGGCGGTCAGCGTGAGGCAATGGACGGAAGTCCCACCGCCTGATCAAGCGTACAGGCACTGGAAGAACGATCATCAGGCCAACCGGGCGTCCGAAATCCGCGCGGATGGACGATTCGTCTGCGACAAGCTCCGACCCGGGAAGTATTACCTTGTGTTGCGCGACAAGGATCGTGTCCTGGGGATCACCGATGTCTTCGAGATGGGCGCTTCCGACCGACGCGACGACATTGTCTTCCGCATGGGCTGGGGGAAGCTTTCAATCCAGGTCGTAGACGCCCGAACCAAGCAACCCATTGCTCAGGCCCAGTATATGATCCAAAATGACCTGGAGTGCTCCTTCTATGACAGGCGACGCTCCGTTGAGACCGACCGCATTACCATGAGAACGGATGCGCGGGGTCGAGCGATCTTTGAGGATTTGCCTGCTGGACGGTACAAAGTCTCTTGCCAGGCGGAGGGCTATCTCTGGGCCACCAGCGAGTTTGTTGCGCTTGACAACCGCCATGTCGCACAAGCCACCGTCGCACTCGAACGGGCCGCCATGGCCTCGTTCAAACTCTCCGAGCATCTGCGGAGCCGCGTGGACACCGATAGCGTGTTCATCTACTGCCAAGTCACCGACCTTAACACGCAGACGACCGTCCCCATGGCCTTCGCTTCCTACCGCTCGCAGCAGCACACGGTACGTTTCTCGCTGGCCGAACCGGATGAGGATTCCTTCTCGAAGCTCCACCTGCCCGCCGGACGCTACCGACTCGACTACGAGATACGCCCCTACAACACCGCTCGAAACACCGTCGAAATGCCGGTCTACAAAGGCACCGCCACCGCCGAACTCACCACCCGCCAAACCACCATCATCCCCCTCGACGACTGACCTGCACCACCCTCGTACCCCTGGGGCCGAGTCGGAGGGCTCGGCCCTTTCTATCTCCCCGCCCCGCCCATCGCTGCGTGCGCGACCCCACGCGTAGGGGCAGGACATGCCTCGCCCTTGCCTCTTCTCTCCCGCCGCAACTGCCGAGCGCGTACGATTCGACGAATTCTCCCGGATTCCGTATATTACCCGGCGGGACCGCTGTGTCTTTAGGGTGTTGGTGGACAGTGCCAGGAGATGTGAGTTGGCCGACTCATGCGTACAGGAAAGGACCTTGCTCCAGCGCTTCAACAAGGGCGACCGGCAAGCCCTGCGCCGGATCTACGACCTGTACAAGGTGGATCTGATGACCCTGGCCGCCGCCTTGCTCTTTGACAAGAGTCGTGCTGAGGACGCCGTCCACGAGGTCTTCGCCCGCCTCGTCCAGGGACCCCCGAAGTTCCGCATCACGACCAGCCTGCGGGGCTACCTGCTGCGCGCGGTCGCCAACACCGCCCGCAACGCCAACCGCCAGCGTCGTAGCGGCCAACTCACGAATGCACAGGCCGACACCGCCGATCTGCCGCACAGCCCTTCGCCCGAAGGCACGGTGGCCCAGGCCGAACAATGCGAAAAGCTCACCGTTGCCCTGCAACGACTGCCTTACGAACAGCGTGAAGTCGTTCTCCTGCGCCACTACGGCGACCAGCCCTTCAAGGCCATCGCCAAATGCCAGGGCGTCTCCATCAGCACGGTTCAGGGCCGTTACCGTTACGGCCTCGAAAAACTGCGATCCTCGTTGGCCGGTGACCTATGAACACACAAGAACTCGACCAACTGATCAAGACCCTGCGAACGCCGCCCAGCGACCGCCTGGATCAGCGCATCGACGCTTTGCTGGATGCAACTCCGGCGGCCGCGCCGCTCGGCGTATGGAGACGAATCATGAAAAGCCCGATCACGAAACTGGCGGTTGCCGCCGCACTGACGTTCGGTATCTTCATCCTGGTCCAGCATCTGGCCGGCCGTCAGACAATCTCACCACCGGCGCCCATCGGACGAAGGACGACCGATCCCGGCCAGATGGAATTGGCGCGTGCCAAGGAACTGTTCGACGATAGCAACGTCCGCGGGCTGGTCTCACTCCTGGAAAGCGGACGATACGGCACCAAGATCGAAGTCGCCCGCTATCTCGCCCAGATCGGCGATCCCTCCACCCTGTCCACTCTCGAGCCTTTGGCCACCCATTGGCAGGGCGCCCCCGATCTGAATCCCTTCCAAAAAGCCATCGACGCCATTCAACAACGCCGGCACCCCGACCCCGCCGGGCAGCAATCGGAGCCCCCCGAGCCCAACGCGCCGCCACAGGGGCAACCGGAGTCAACCCCTCCGGAAGCGGCAACGGGTCCGTCTCAGGCGCCGTCGATGGACACAAGTCGGATCAGCTATGCAGGCAAGATCACCGACGATGCAGGCCAACCGGTGGCAGACGTCCGCGTGTGGACCCAGGTGCTGAGCGACACCTTCCGAAACTCCGTCCTCCCGGATGAGACCCTCACGGATGCCGATGGCAGCTTCCACCTGACCACGTCCCGTCCGATGGAGGGCAGAGAGATCCTCCGCGTCCTGCACTTCGATCATCCCGAGTACGGCATGGGCTGGCGGTCCCTGGAGCGAACCGATCCGAACCCTGACGACATGCAGGTCACGCTCCATGCTCCCGCTGCGGTCGCCGGCGTGGTGGTCGACGACCAGGATCAGCCCATCCCGGACGCCCGCATCGAAGCCGATGTCCGTCTCTCGACCGACGGACGCGCGGACCAACTGATGCTGTGGGACCTGACCGACATGGCCCTCTATGCCGACGACCAGGGCACGTTCCTCCTGGATCGTCTGCCCGCACCGGCTACATTGCGTCTGCGCGTCTCCGCCGAAGGGTACGCGCTGCACACCACCGCTCCCGATTCATCGGGCGGACCCTTCCCCATCCAGGCGGGCGACGAAGACCTGCGCATCACCCTGCAGTCAGGAAACGCGATCGCCGGTCGCATCGTATACGAGGACGGAACGCCCTACTACCATCGGGCCGTGGCCATGGTCGAAGGCCCGGGCGCCCATGAGTTAATCTTCGCAACAGAAGAGGATGGCACATTCGCCTCTCCCGGCCTGTCCGCCGGACTCTACCAGATCAACATCTTGAAAAACGAATCCAAACCGCTCTGCGCGCCGACCGAGGTACAGATCGATCTCAGCGAGGCGCCCTCGGAGGTGGTGCTGACCGTACTGCCCCCCGAACAGCCGGTCGCCGTGCAGATCGTCGATGAGATCACGGGCGAACCGCTTCAAGGCGTATGGGTCCGCGCCGAATTCAGCCAAGGGGGCGAGGGCTCCGTCAGCCGGGCCCGGACCGATCAGACAGGCTTCTGCGTCCTGCCCCTGCCGCCGGGACGGTATCGAATCGCCGCCCAGGGATGGAAGAACGGTCAACCCGCCGACTTCGCGGAAGAACTCGTGATCGAACCCGGACAGACCGATGCATCGGTGATCCTCGCCATGACCGCCAGGGCCAGTATCACCGGCCGCCTCATCGACGCCGACGGAAACCCCGTCCAGGGATTCGTACAGATCAACTCGGGCACCAAGGGTCAGACCGATCCGAACGGCAGGTTCGCGCTCGACGAGCCCTTTGGCGATGCCTTCGAATACCAGGTGGGATGGGCCTATGATCCTCCCCAGCAACTCGGCAAGCTGTTCCTCTTTCGCAAGGCAGATTACGACGGGGAACTCGTGCTCGTCCTCGAACCCTGCGCCACCCTCACCGGGCGAATCGTCAGCACATCGGGCGCGGCGCAGTCGGACGCAGGCCCCAGGCTGGGCATCTGCAAGCCCGGCGGCGGCACCATTTACTTCTCACAGGTGCCGTGGAAGATCGCCGTCGATAAGAAAGGAAACTTCGCCATCGAGAAGGTGCCCCTTGGCGTGCCCGTACGCGTCAGTGCCGAGAAAAAGGGCCTCCAGGGCGGAGTCGACATCGACGAACTCCTGCCGCGACAGGTCTACGACACAGGCGACATCGTCCTGCGTGGCGTTGGCGGCATCGACGAGAACACCGATTGGACGGGCACCCTGGAAGGAACCATCACCGACGAGAACGGCAAACCCGTCGCCAGGACACAAGTGCAGGCCTACACCGGCACCGATCGCTTCGAAACCACCACCGACCGGCGCGGACGTTTCAAGCTCACCGGACTGCCCAAGGGCGTGAGACTGAACTTCAGCCTCTATCTCCCCGCCTACGGCCATTGCCACAAATATGTCTACGCCGACACCGACGACGGCAACATGCAGATCTTCCCGCAGGGCTGGGAACTGCTGGGCAAACCCGCCGCGCCGCTGTCGATCGCCAAGTGGTACAACAGGGAACCATTGACCCTGGATGAGCTTCGTGGCAAGGTCGTCCTGCTGCAAATCGGAGTGCTGCTGCCGCTCTATGGGGACCATCTGACGACGATGCAGGAGGTCGCCGGCAAGTACGAGGGTCAGGACCTGGAGATCATCGCCATCCACCAGCCGCTCGATGTCACCTGGGGCGGCAAGGTCACCGACGCCGACCTCCAGCAATTCGTGAATGAAGCCAATGTCCCGTTTGCCTTCGGCCTCGACGACCAGCGGAAGACCTATAGCGCCTACGCACCGAAGGCCACCCCCGCCCTGTACCTGATCGACCGCCAGGGCCGCGTCGTCATCTCCCCCACCAAAGACAACCTCGAAGCCTGCCTCGACCAACTCCTCGACCGTTGACACCCCCATGCCCATCGCTGCGAAAAGTAGGGGCGAGGCACGCCTCGCCCTTCCCTTCTTTCGTTCACCCAAGCTCGTGCGTCATGCGGCTCAACACGGACTGCTGCCCAGGAATCAATCGACGGTAGGTCCATTTTCCACAGATCATGAGGACCGCTGGCGCAAGTTGAGCAGGTGAAAGACCAGAGCGACGACGACCAAGGCCGCGGTGCCGACGGCGCCGATGAGGATCGGATCGAAAGTGGGTTGGATCCAGGCGGGCCAATCGTCCAGCCCGCGAACGAACGTGCCCCAGGTGATCACCGCGACGCTGACGCCGATGGCGATCAGGCCCTGTACGAGGGTGAGCCTCACGCGCAGCAGACCCAGCAGGAACAGTCCCAGAATCCCGCCTCCGAAGATGCCCGAAATCTGCCACCACGTATCCAGCGCGCTGCCGGCGCGAATCATCAGCAGAGCAAACGCCGTCCCCAGCACGCCCCACACCACCGTCGCCGTCCGCAGAAATAGCAGACTGCCCCGTTCACCGAGATCGGGCTTGAAGTACCGCTTCACGAAGTCCAGCAGCAGCACCGTGGACGAGCAGTTCAGCGCCGAGTCCACTGTGCTCATCGCCGCCGCCACGATCGCCGCCAGGATCAGTCCCTTGAGCCCGACGGGCAACTGCGTCGCGATAAAATACGGAAACACCTGGTCGCCCTTGGTCACGCCGTTGGCGATCAATTCCGCCTGCCGCTCCGAATAGAACGCGAACAGCGCCGTCCCGATATACAGAAACACCGCCGTCAGCGGAATGTAGATCAGCATCGCGATCCACACCGATCGCTTCGCCGCCCGCTCGGTCGGCACCGCCGAGTACTTCTGCACGTAATTCTGATCCGCCAGCAGATTGCGCAGGTTCTCTGTCACCCCGTAAAGGAGCATGACCCAGATCGTACGCGACGACAGCGACAGCTTCAGACTGCCCAGGCTGAACTTGTCCGCCTCCAGCGCCGTCTGAATCAAAGGCTCGGTCCCGCTGAAAATGTCACGCGACAGACTGACCGCACAGAACGCCACCCCCACGATCATCACGATCGACTGCATCACGTCCGTCCAGATCACCGCCTCCATCCCGCCCAGCAGCGTATAGACGATCGTCACCGCGCCGATCACCACGATGATGATCGCAATGTTCCATGGCACGAACGTGTGGATCAGCAGGCTCACCAAGTAGAGAATCACCGCCATCCGCCCGACCATGAACAGCAGAAACGAAAACGCCGCATAGATCCGCCCCCACGCCCCCAGCCGGTCCTCCAGAAACTCGTACACCGAGACCAGTTGCATCCTGCGATAGTACGGCACCGCATACCGGCACACCACCCACGCCACCGGGATGATGCACAGCGAGAAGATGAAGACGTGCCAATTCGAGTCGTACGCCTTGCCGGGCGTCGCGATGTACGAGATGCTGCTGGTGTACGCGCTCATGACCGCCAGGCCTGCCGCCCACGCCGGAATCGTCCGATCGGCCACCATGAACTGCTGCGCCGTGCGACACTTCCGCTGATAGTAGAGTCCCATCCCGACGAGCACGCCGCAGTACGCCGCCAGGATCGCAATGTCAAGAACGCCCAGGTTTCCGACCATGAGTCCCCATCATCTTGCGTCAGTCGATTCCATTCGCCGTGATGACCATCTCTTCGATATATCGCTGCACGATCTGGCGCTCGGGCCCCCGGAACCGGTGCAAAGGCTCCGCCAGAAAATCGCTGCAAATCCCCAGGCACGACAACGCGCACTTGAGCCCCTTGAGGAAGCTCGATTCGTACCGCCCGATGCGATAGATCGTCCGCCCGAGTTCCGTTACTTTCCGATGCAGCCTCTCGACCTGGGCCATGTCACGACTTCGCGCCGCCTCGTAGAGATCGACGTACAGCCGAGGCAACAGATTGGCGCCGCCGCAGATGCCGCCGTGTCCGCCCATCAGAACCGTCTCCGCCAGCAGCATCTCCGGCCCCATCAGCAGCGCAAAGTCCCGCCGGTCCGCCATCAGGTACTGAAGGTGCCGGAAGTAGATCATGTTCGTCGAGCTGTCCTTGAGCCCCACAATGCCGGGCATCTCGGATGCCGCCGTCTGCACCGTCTCCGGATCGAACATCGGCCTGGGCCGATTCGGAATGTTGTAGAGAAACACCGGCAGCGGCAATTGCGGCACGAAGTGCCTCAGAAATTCCAGCAGTTCCGGCTGCCCCGCCGGGTAGTAGTGCGGCGCCGGCAAGACCAGTCCGTCCGCCCCCGCCTCCGCCGCCTTCTGCGCCAGACCCAGCGCCTCCACGAACGACGTGTCGATGATGCCCACCAGCACCGGCACCCGACGGTTCACCAGCCGACACACCCGATCCACCAGCGCGTGCCGCAGCCGATGGCTCAAACTCGGCGCCTCGCCCATCGTGCCCAGAATGAAAAGCCCGTGCACCCCGCCCGCCAGAATGTGCTCGACCAGACGCTCCAGCCCGCCCACGTCCAGCGCATCGCGGTCCTCCAGAGGGGTCACCATTGGCGGAATGATCCCTCGCAACGGTCGAGCCAGCGCCTCCACATCCGTTCCCATCGCACATCCGCTCCAACAAAAGTCCCTTGTAGTCGCCTCGAGCAAAGCCCGAGGAGACCGCGCCGCATCATACCACAAAACCCCAGTCGCGACAGTCCCCATCCATGAAATTGCGTTCGTAGTGTCCCATCGCGTCGGGATACCAACCTCGGCAGAACCAACCCGCCTGGGTGGTTCACCATAAACGCAGGTGCGACATCAGGCCCGTTTCGGGCTTGCATTTTGGGACCTTCGTGCTTGTTTGAGATTCCGGGTTTCGACATTCGTGCTTCTGCGGTGTGCGCAGGCGGGCAGCAAGGATACGGTAACACCTCCCGGGATCATACATCTTGGCGCAACGGACCGACCGGGCTATATTCGCCCATATTCACATCGAACGATCGATGCGGCGCAGGTAATGGAAAGGGCGACGAAATGCGTCGAAAACAACCAACGTACGCGACAATCCTCTGGTCCGCCCTGCTGCTGATCCTCGTCGGCACGGCGCCCGCGCCCGCCCAGCCGGACGAATCTCCCGTACGCCAGTACGCCCCCCGACGCCAGGTCGATATCACCCGCGTCGTCATCGACGTGACCCCCGACTTCGACGAGCGGACCATCCAGGGTGTTACGACCATTCACTTTACGCCCATCGACCGCCTGCTCACCGAGCTGAAGCTCGACGCCGTCGACCTGAACGTCGCCTCCGTGACCTCCACCGCGCGGATCGAGGACTTCACCGCCACCGACGAGCACATCACGATCACCTTCCGCCCGCCCCTGCTGGCAGGCGAGCAGTACTCCGTCACCGTCGCCTACGACGCCGAGCCCCAACGAGGACTCTACTTCCGCACGCCCGAGATGGGCTACCCGCCCACCGACACGCACCTGTTCACCCAAGGCGAAACCCACGAGGCCCGCCACTGGTTCCCCAACTTCGACTATCCCAACGACCGCTTCAGCTCCGAGGTCATCTGCCGCGTGCCCCCCGAGATGACCGTCGTCTCCAACGGCCGACTCGTCTCCGAGCAGCTCGATACGCAGACGAACCTCAAAGCCGTCCATTGGATCCAGGAAAAACCCCACGTCAATTATCTGATCGCCCTCGTCGCCGGCTATTTCGAAAAGCTCGAAGACCGGTACCGGGACATCCCGCTGGGCTTCTACACCCCGCCCTCGCAGTTCGCCCAGGCCGCCAACAGCTTCGAAGGCACCGCCGACATGATGGCGTTCTACGAAGAAGAGATCGGCATCCCCTACCCCTGGGTCAAGTACGACCAGGCGGTCGTCGCCGATTTCGTCGCCGGAGGCATGGAGAACACCACCCTGACCATCCTCACCGACGGAACCCTCTTCACCGACGCCTCCGAGAACATCCATTCCAGCCAGGGCCTCGTCGCCCACGAACTCGTCCACCAGTGGTTTGGCGATTACGTCACCTGCAAGGACTGGAGCCACCTCTGGCTCAACGAGGGCTTCGCCACCTACTACGAAGACCTGTACGACAAACACAAGAATGGCCTCGACTCCTTTCTCTATGGACTCTACCGAACCGCCCGGCAGATCGTCTCCCGCGACGCCAAGGCCCTGCCCATCGTGACCCGCCACTACGAGGACGCCGACGACCAGTTCGACTATCGTACCTATGGCAAGGCCGGCTGGGTCCTCCACATGCTCCGCAGCCAACTGGGCGAGGTGCTCTACCACCGCACCGTCCGCACCTACGTCGAGCGCTACGCACTCGGCATCGCCACCACCGAGGACTTCCGCTCCGTCCTCGAGGAAGTCTCAGGCCAACCCTTCGAACGCTTCTTCGATCAATGGCTCTATCATTCGGGCTTTCCCGACCTGAAGATCGCCTATAGCTGGTCGCAAGAGGACAGGCTCGCCAAGGTCACCATCGAACAGACCCAGGAGGCAGGCGAGAACGGCACCCTGGTCTTCTACCTGCCCGCGACGCTCCGCTTCTGGCTGGGCGAGGAACCCACCGACCGCCGGATCACCATCGACAGTCGCAAGCACGAGTTCTACTTCAGCCTGCCCGCTGAGCCCAACATCGTGCGTTTCGACCCCGACCTCACGCTGCTGGCCAAAGTCACGTTCGACAAACCCCGAGAAATGCTCTACGCCCAGCTCGACAACATGGCCGATGTCGTAGGCCGCCTGCGAGCTGCCAATGCACTGGAAGAAGAGAAGGACAAGAAGACCATTGGCAGGTTGAAGGACGCCCTCAACAACGACCCCTTCTACGGCGTGCGAATCCACGCCTCCGCCGCCCTCCAGAGCATACACACCGACGAGGCCTTCGACGCTCTCGCCGACTCGCTCGATCAAGACGACGCCCGCGTCCGCCTCCGCGTCGTCGAAGACCTGGGCCGTTTCTATCGCTCCGAAGTCCCCGAGTTGATGCAAAACGTGCTTGCCGACGAGAAGAACCCCGACATCGTCGCCGCCGCCATCGAGGCCACCGGTCGTTACAGCAGCCCCCAGACGCGAGACGTCGTCGAAACCTACCTGCCATCCGAGTCCTACCGAAACCGCCTCGCCAACGCCGCCATCGCGGCGCTGCGCACCCTGGATGATGCCGAATATATCGGCGATCTGATGGCGGTCCTCCGCGACAACCAGGCGCAATTTCGCTCCTGGGATTTCGTCCGAGCTCTCGACACCCTCGCCTACCTCGCCCGCCACCAGGAGGACCGCTCCGACGTTCGCCGATTCCTCGCCGACTACGTGAACCATCCCAAGCAGTCCATCCAGGGCGGCGCCATCTCCGCGCTGGGCACCCTGGGCGATCCGAAAGCCATCCCCATCGTCGAGACGTTCCGGGGCGACGAGCCACGCGACTACGTCGAGCGCTCCGCCACCCGCGCCCTCGACGACCTCCGCAAAGAGAAACCCCTCGTCCCCGAAGAAATCGTCGAGATGCGCAAACAGCTTGACGAACTCAAGAAGGAAACCGCCAAACTCAGGGAACAGCTCGAAGACCTTCAGAACAAATCAGACGCCCGGACCAACAAGGATGGATGAACCGCGCAACATTCGATAATCAATCTTCAATAATCAATCCTTGCGGTCACACCATGTGCGCGAGCACATCCTCCACCGGCACCGTCGCGAAACCCGTGGCCGCATCGCTGATCCCGTACGGAATCACCAGCAACCCGTTGTGGATGATCCCCCCGCAGGAATAGACCACGTTGGGCACGTACCCCTTGCGTTCCTCCGCCGTCGGCATCAATAAGGGCTCATCGAGCCGCCCCAGCACCTTCGTCGGGTCCTCCAGGTCCAGCAGCATCGCACCAATGCAGTAGCGCCGCATCGGCCCGACCCCGTGCGTCAGCAGCAGCCAGCCCGCCTCTGTCTCAACGGGCGATCCGCAATTGCCCACCTGGATCACCTCCCACGGAAACTGCGGCTCCTGCACCAGCACCGCCTCGTCCCAGACCCGCACATTGTCCGACTTGAGGATATACAGATTCTCCCCGTCGATGCGACCGCTCATCATGTAATACCCGCCCACCTTGCGCGGAAACAGCGCCAGTCCCTTGTTGCGGGCGCAGCGGCCGTGGATCGTCCGCACCCGCGCAAAATTCGGCTCCGTCATCTCCACAATCTGCGGCAGCGTCTGCCGACCGTTGTACGCGGTATACGTGCCATAGTAGCACACCGAGCCGTCATCGTCGGTGAACCGGACGATCCGCATGTCCTCCATCCCCTGCGATTCCGCTTCGCAGATCGGAAACAACACCGCATCCGAGACGCTGCTGTCCGGACCGGTCTCGATGTCGTAGTCACAGCCCGCCAGCCACTCGAAGCCCGCCGATTCGCTGTCGGGACGCAGCAGCCCGTCGATCAGCGCCTGCGGACCGTTGATCGCGTCCCGCAATTCCTCCGCGGTGAACCGCTCGCCCAGCCGCCGCAGGACCGTCTCCATGATCGCGCTGCGCACGCCCAGCTCCGCCAGTTTGACACGGAACTTTGCCTTGCTGAACCGCTCGTACTCGGCCCGCCGCAGCGGCTCGTGGTAGGGTCCCGCCGGTTCCAGCGTGATCTCCCCCGCCGCACTGATCACCCCGTGACGAAATACGATCGAGCTCAGATGCCCCTCCCCGATCACCCGCAGACTCACCACGAAACGAAGCGCACCCGCTTCAAGGCCGCTTTGGTCGATCGCCGCCGCCATCGACGGGTTGAACATCGCCGCCGACGCAAACGCATACTCCATCGTGAAACACGCCCCGATGTACAGCCGACGCGACTCCGAGAGCCCCTGCGGCATGTCCACCCGCTTGGCCACCTGCTCGAAGTGCGCCAGAAAGACGTTCTCCAGTCCGTCGCCCAAATGGGGAAACGTCTCCTTCGTCGACTCCAACAGACGCAAAACCTGCGCGTCGTCCAGAGCCCCCACGCGATCGATCACCTTCCGCGCCCGCTCCAGCCCGGTCCAGAACAGCCGCGTGATCGTCAAACTGGCATCGGCGGTCAGCCGCACCGGCGACCGTCTCACAGCCAAAGGCCGTGTCGTCATGTTCACCCCTTCCAATGTTCGTCTCCTACGCCGATACTCCCCACCCGGTTCACCCCCCGCACTGTACGGAATCTCGGCATGGCTGTTCTCCACCCGACGCGCAACCCTCCGGCAGATCGCCGAGGGGTCGAGCATCTACCCTACAGGTGGACGCTCAGAGGCTCGGACGAGCCCACGCGGACGTCGCGGAACGTCGCGATCCGGCGCTGCGATTCCGTAGTCCCTTCGGGCCAGAGGACATGTACAGTATACCTCGCGTCGGCGTCGAACACGCGCGGACGCAACTGCGTCCCCGTCATCCGCGTCATGCTGACGGTCTGCCCGGAGCCATCGCAGACCTGCACCACAGGCCGGGTCGCATGCCGCCACCCGCGCACCACCACCGCCGGCAGCGTCGGATTCGCCGCACCCGCACAGTCGCCGACATCCACCGTCATCGGCCAACCCGGATACATATCCGATGCACGCCCCCGCGCCGCATCCATGTCGACGGGCCACGCCTCCAGCCTGAACGTGCCCTTGGCCTTGTCCACGCGAACGATCCCGAAACCCGCCGATTTCTGCCGCCCCATCTCCAGCCGAGTCCTAGACGTCCGCTTGGCCGGCGGGTTCGCCGCCGCCCAGACGTCGATCAGATTGCCGAACCCGTCGGCATACGCCCCCGTATGGGCACGTCCCTCGTGCCGTTCGCCCTCCCGCTGCATCTCCGCAATCTCCTCGGGCCGCCACCACCGCTGGTACCCCGTCGCCCCCGCTGGCACGCAGAACGAGAACCCCGCATCGTGATGCCGCTCGATCCCGTGTTGAACGATGGTCGGCAGGTGCTGGTCGCCTCCCAGCATCAGCGCGTACCCACGGCGCAGAATATCGAGTGCCGCGTTCCGCCCGCTCTGGGGCCAGCCGTTCGAGTCCATATCCGCCACGAGAAAATGATCCGCCTCACCATGGTGCGTTGCCGCATTGCACAAAATCGTCTGCGACACCGCCATCTTCATGTCGCTGCCCCGCCAGTCCTCGACCCAGTGCCGCAGGAATTTCAACTGCCGCTCGCCCAGCAGCTTCGCCTCAGGCACGTCCGCCGCCAGCGCCGCGTCGCGATCGGTGATCCAGTCCGGCCGGTGGCTGCGGTGCTGAAACACGCTCATCGGACCCGACTTGAACTTGCGATCCTCCAGAATCGCGAAGCTCACCCGACCGTAATTCAGCGCCGTGTAATAAACCCCAATCCCCTGATCCACCGGCGTCGGATCGTACGGATCGGGCAGGTGCGCCGTCTGCGTGCGCTCCACCGCGATCACGAAATCCGCCGGCTGCACGTACCCGCCCAGGCTGCCGACACAGGCCGCCCCCTGGTAGTCCGTCTTGCTGTTCCACTCCTCCAGCGTGATCCGCCGCCCCCCCGCGCCCCACACGTTGCCGTGATAGACGTCGTGATCGTCGGGCATCCACACCGTCGGACGGTCCTTCGTCACCTCCCGGAAACTCCACCCCACCAGCGCCACCTTCCGCAGATAATTCACCACCATCCGCTTGAGGTCCCCGGTCCGCAGGATGCCGAACCCCCCCACGCCCTCGTAAATCTGGTCCCCCATGAAGAACAGAAGATCCGGATCCGCCTTCCGCGTCTGCTCCGCGATCGCGACATTCGGAAACAGGTAGTCGATGAAGCAGCAGTACCCCGCAACCGTGATTTCCGACTTGTCCTTCGGGTCCTTGCGAATCGTCCCGCGGTACGTGTGTTCCTCGCTCTGCCCGTCGGTATACTTCTGCGTCCAGCACACGCGATACGCTGCGTCCTTCGTATCGTCCCATTCGGGCACGCGGAACGTCGCGGTACACGCCAGCGGATCGATCTTTGCCGTCGCGACCGTCTTCCACTGCCCCCCCGTCTGCGTCTGCAAGCGTACGCTCTGCTCGTCCGCCTCCCCCACAGGCGGCATCTGCGCCGTCAGCTTCATAACCCGACCGCTCAGCGTATACAGCGTCCACAGGATCGGCCCGAAGCGCTGCTGCGGCGCCGCTGTGATCTTCGACCCCGAGATCGCCCACTGCGAAAAAGCGTACAGCCCGCGTGGCTCCACCCCCACCAGGTTCTGCGGCAGGTTGTTCACCAGCGCGATATTGCCGATCAATCGCCCCGCCGGAATGCCACTCTTCTCGACCTTGGCATACTCGCTCTCATCCTTTGGATCGACCGCGCGTAAAGTCAGCGCATAGGTCCCCTTGCCCCCTTCGGGCGCCATCCGACAAACCAGGCGAACCGCTTCTCCGCTCGCTAGAGCCTTCGCCAGCGCCGCAGACGCCTCGCGGTGCTCCCGATCGATCACCAGTTGCCCGTCCCCCGTCAGGCCCACGTTCAGTCCCGAGCCGAACAACAGCCGGCTGCGATAGTCGTCGATCGGATCGTTCACACGGATGCCCAGGGCAAACCCCGCCGAACCGAGCGCCTTCTCGTGCCGCGCCTTCGCCGCACCGGCAACCAGCCCCCGCCCCGTGTCGTCAGCGGTCTTCGACCCACAATATTGCACGGTAACCGAGATCTCCGCCTCCCCTGCACCGTCGCTCAACTGATGCGTCAGGCAGTGCACCGTGCGATTTCCCGACGCCGCCTTCGTGCAGACGAGCATCCCCTCCTGGATCTGCCAATCCTCCCACGGGTTGGCCCACGTGTCGGGTCCTGTCCAGTAGCGGTCGGGCAGCCGATGCCACTGCGAGCGATACGCGTCCACCTGCACCCTCTGCTCCGCATGCACCTCGGTCACGGAACTCGCTCCAGCGGCGCACGCCAAAGCCGAAGCGGTAGCAGTCATCTTCATGAATTCACGGCGGGAAATGTCGTTCATGTGGGGCTCCTTCTCGATCGCGTCGTGCTGTCCAATACCGCCAGGCTTTCCGGCGGATCGAGCCCGCATTCTAACAGACCCACCCCGCCAATGCCAGACGTTACCTCATACGGCCCATACTGCGCGGACCCCGCTCCATTTTGTCATCCCGAGCGGAGCAACGCAGAGTCGAGGGATCTGGCCGCGAAGAAGTCCGTCGCCCGCCCAAGTCCGCGCCTTTTGAACCGTTGACAAATCACTGCCTCGCGGATACCTCCGTAAAACGCTGACCGTAGACCATTCGCTGCCGGATTCCTCCATGGCCCCGTTCGACTTCGCTCAGGGCGAAAGGCTTCGCTCCACCCGACCCCCTTAATACGTAAACAGCTCGCCCAGCGTGTACCGCTCCCCCGTCGCCCGATGCAGCGCCGTCTGGATCTTCACCTGCACGTGTCGACTCAGCCGACGGCCCTTGCACGCCCGAGCGACCATCTTGTGCGTGATCTGCTCCGTCGAAGCCGCCACCAGATCGTGCGCCCGAAGACCGCGCTCCGCCAGCACCCGCCCGATCGGCTGTGGTCCCAGATCTCGCTCGATTTCCCCCGTCATCCGCACCTCCCTTTCACAACGATCAAGAGCCTTCGTCCGCGACGCCGCCCCCCGGTTCGTCGCGCAACCAGGCCAGCGCCGCCGCCGACTCCGCGAACAGCCGCAACGGAAACCCCCGATTCACGAACACCGTCTCGATGAACGCAAACCTTTCCTTCTCCTCCGGATCCTCCGGAACGACGATGGCCACACGATAACGCCGACTGAGACCCTGCTCCACGAACACTTCCGGCATGCGATAAAGCTCCGTAGTCAGAGCCGCCACCGTCATCCGTCGCGCATCGACCAGAATCGCATGGACCCCATTCGTGCGCGCCAAGTCCCGTCCCGCCCGGGCGCTCTCCACAATCTCCGCCACGTTCACCGCTCGGGAAACCTCGATGCAGACCACCCGGTTCTCCGCTGCGTACTTCACCTGCCACGTCATCGGTTGCTTTTCTCCATCGGCCACCGCCGATTCAAAATCGCGTGCGACCCCGTCACCGGGGTCGCGACATCGAATGCCTGCTGAAGCGACATGCACAAACGGCGTCGTTGAGGGTCCCAGTGTAGGTCAGTGCCCCGGAAAAAAGATCACGTCCGGACACAAAAAGATGATACCGAATGTCTACTGCCTACCCCAGACGGCTTGACGACCTGCCACTGCCATACGCAAAAGCTGCATCTTATACGTACGATCGACCCCGAAGGTCAAGCGGAAAAATGGCCGTCATCCCCAAAAAGGCGTCCCTGCAAATTCCAGAGCATGGACATTCCCCCCGTGCCGAAACACCGCACCGGCCGCTACAGGACCGCCGCACCAAGCCCCCAAACCGCCACCGCCGCCACCACCCCCTCGACCAGGCTGCCGACCGTCTGGAGCTGGTACCCCTGCCGGACCGTCATCCCCGTCATCTGCGTGACGATCCAGAAGTAACTGTCGTTGACGTGACTGACCACCATGGACCCGGCGCCGATCGCCACTACCGCCAGCGCCCGTCCCGTTGGACTCGCCAGCCCGAGCGGTTCCAGCATCGGCGCGACGATCCCCGCCGACGTGATGATCGCGACGGTCGAAGAGCCCTGGGCGCTCTTGATCGCCGCCGCCAGCATAAACGGCAGCCACAGCCCCCACGCAGAACCGTCCCCCAGCAACTGCGACACCACGTCCGCGATGTTCGATTCCCGCAGCACCTTGCCGAACGCCCCGCCACAACCGGTGATGATAATAATCGTCGCCGCCCCCAGCACCGCCTCCCCGATCCACCCCGAACCCGACAGCATCTCTCTCGTCAGCCGCTTCGGCAGCAGAAACGCCAGAAACACCCCCATCAGCAGCGCCACGACAGGCTGGCCCACGAAGTTCAGCACCTCCGCCGCCGAACCGCCAACCAGCGGATGCTCTCCCGTCGTGCACACCGATCGCAACAGGATCAGCGCGATCGGCGCCAGGATCGGCGCCAGCGACCGCGCCACTGAAGGCCCCTGTGCAGCAGGCGCCGCCTCTGCTTCGAATGCGATGGCCTCGTCCGGCGCCAGCCGCACGCGCGCCGCGATCTTCACACTGAACAACCACGACGCCAATAGCGACGGAACGCTGACGATCAGGCCGAAGAGAATTACCCGCCCCAAGTCCGCCCCCAGCACGCCCGCCGCCGCCACCGGTCCCGGCGTCGGAGGAACCATCGTGTGCGTCGCATACAATCCCAGGCTCAACGCCATCGCCCCCGCCGCCAGAGGAACCCGCGCCTTCGACGAAAGCGATTTCGCCAGCGGCGCCAACAGGATGAACCCTGAATCGCAGAAAACCGGGATGCTCACCACGTACCCGATGAGCCCCATCGCCGCCGGGACATGCTTCGGGCCGACCACCTCCACCGTCCGCTGGGCCAGCCGCGCGGCGCCGCCCGACTTCTCCAGGAACGTCCCGATGACCGATCCCGCCAGGATCACGATCCCGATCGACCCGATGGTCCCCCCGAACCCGTCGTTGATCGCCGTCACCACCTCCACCAACGACATCTGCCGACTCAGTACCCCATAGCCGAACGCCGCCAGCAGCAGCGCCAGGAAGGGATGCAGTCTGAGCTTACTCGTCGCCAGCACGATGAACACGATCGCCACCACGAGCAGAGCCATCAGCCACATCGTCTCAAAGACCTCCCACAACCGCTGCCGCAGCGCAACTTCGCACAACCTCACGGACCTGCCAGCCCCACGGACTGCGACTTGCTCATTCCGAGCGAAGCCGAGAAACCTGGCCGCGAATAAGATGCACACTCAGTCCCCGACCGGATGCTTCGGCCGCACGATGCTCCAGTCCCCATGACAAAGTCGCGGACTCTGCACGACGAGACCATTGATGTCCATCTACAAACCCGCTCAGCGAGCTGCCACGTCGTAGCAGAGCAACTGGTCCTGGTCGCGTAGATACAGCTTCTTGCCGACCACCACCGGATAAGGCCAGGTCATGGGCTTGCCGAATCCCGGCTGCGTGAATCGCCCCTTCTCCTTGTAACCTTCCGGCGTCGCCTCGATCAGTGCGACCGCCCCGCCCTCTTCGGCGCGCAGATACAAGTGCCCGTCGGCATACACCACCGAGCCTTTACCGACCCGTCGCTTCTCCGTCCACTTCAACTCGCCCGTCGCCATCTCCTGGCACACCCATCCGCGACTGTCACAATACCCGTAGACATAATCGCCGACCCGCACCGCGCCGCCGTGATGGCTGGCGATGCTTCGCTCGGCATAGACCTCCCTGGCCTCATACCGACTGACATTCCGCGTGACCTCGAACAGGTTGCAGCCAACCCCGTACCCGCTGGTGACATACACCTGGTTGCCCTTGACGATCGGCGTCGGAGCCACCGCGGTCTTGCCCCGCCGCGCGGCACGCCACAGCACATGCCCGTCGGGCAGCACGCCGACCACGCTCTGGCCCGTCAGTTGCACGTATTGCTTGTAGCCCCCGATCTCCGCAAAAACCATCGACGAATATTGCGCCGGGTCCTTGAAATCCTTCGTCTGCCACCGCAGTTCGCCCGTCCGCTTGTCGAGCGCCACGATCGCCCCCTTCGACCCGCCGGGCGTGCACACCGCCTGATCCCCGTCGATCAGCACCGACTCGCTGTACCCCCACTCGGGCAATTTCCCCCCGAAGTCCTGGACCATGTGCTTCTCCCAGACTTTGGCCCCGTCGGCCGTCCGGAGGCAGACCAGTTCCCCATACTGCCCCATAACGAACAGCACGTCGCCATCCACCGTGGGCGTCCCGCGTGGCCCCGCAAATCCGCCCCAGCCCGGCGCACCCGCCTTGCCGATCGCCCTGCGCCAGAGCATCTTCCCGTCCGCCCGATTCAGACCGAAAACGTAGCACACCTCGCCCTTCTCGCCCGTCGTGTACATGCGATCGCCCGCAACCGCCACCGTCGAGAACCCCGCCCCCAGCCCCGTCGCCCGCCAGACCAGCGACGGACCGCCAGCGGGCCACTCCCTCAGCAACCCCGTCTCCGACGAGCAGCCGTCCCGATGGGGACCGAGCCACTGCGCCCAGTCTTCCGCCAGACCCACGGAAACAACCATCATCGGAATCAGTACGCTGCAAATCTTCGTTTTCAATCGCATGGAACATTCTCCTGTCGTTCGGTAAAGATCGTTTTTACGTCCGCCCAGTCTACCCCAAACGCCCGCCTTCTGCAACGCCCTGGACCGCGTGAATTCCCTCCGCCGCAGATCCGCCGCCTGCACCTCGTGCTGGGCAAATGGCGCGCCACGATGCAGGAAGGTTCTTATCGCACCACAAACGCCGCGCTGGCGTAGAACCCAAGGTGGACAGACACCGAAATGCAGGAAAGAACGTCCATAGGAGCAACTGTCGGAGGCATACCATGCAGGTTCCACTACAGGTTTCGTTCAAGAACGTCCGACACACCACGAATATCGAAGATCTCATCCAGGAAAAGGCGGACAAGCTCGGGAAGGTGTGCGACTACCTGTCCAGTTGCCGCGTCGCCGTCGAGAAGCCGCAGGCTCACATCAACAGCGGCAATCCCTACCGCGTCCGCATCGACATGACTGTCTCGCCCGGGCATGAACTGGTCGTCAAGAAGGAGGCGGGCCGCGGAAACATGCATGACCCGCTCGACACCGTGATCCGAGACGCGTTCGACACCGCCGCACGACGCCTCCGCAAGCTTGTCACCCAACAGCACGGAAAGGTCAAGACCCACAGTGCCCAGCAGATGGCCGCTGTGGTGCACAAGCTATTCCCCATCGAAGGGTACGGTTTTCTGCGAACCATCGACACGCAGCAGGAGATCTACTTCCACAAGAACAGCGTCTTGCATGGCGAGTTCGATCGACTCACGATCGGCACGGGTGTACGCTACAGCGCCACAGAAGGCCAACAGGGTCTTCAAGCCACCACGGTCCAGATCGTCGAGCCCCAGCGAACGCCGGTGACCTCGCCGCATCGAGGCTGAGATCTTATCGAGTCCTCAGATCGAGAAGAACCACGCCCACCGCGACCGCTCGACGACCCAGAAGAAATCGAAGAGCCGGCTGTCGGCGCGCAGCGAAAAGTAGCGCGTCTCCCCTGACCGGTCGGGTTTGCGAAGCGTTGCCTTCGCCACGAAAACGCGCGACGATGACAACGGAGAGGTGAGAAGAGAGCGTCGGACCTTCAGAGACACGAACTCGAGCCGGTCGAGGCGATCGAAGTCCGCCTTCCAGCGGGAGGCCGTATGCGCATCGGGTACATCCAGGCCCGAAGCTCTCAGCTCCGCCATCTGCGATTGTCCCGTCTGAAAACGGAGGTACTTGCGTATCTCCGATTCGGCGCGCTCGACGGTCAGCTTCGCCGCGAGAAGTTGTGGCACCAGCAGAATGCCCAGCAGCACGATCAGTCCGATCGCGCCCCTGAGCGTAACGGTCTTGCGATTCAACCTCAGATGCACTTGAAACGCCATGACGACTTCCGCCTGCGGTCCCTTCGGTGGAGTCGGTGACAGACGGCACGACCCAGGCGCCTGCTACTCAACGGCAATCTTGAGCACCGCCTTGTGGATCCGTCCCGAACCGACCAGGGGAGCATGGGCGTCGCTGGGAAAAAAGATCGCGAACGAGCCCGCCGGCACCGCCGTCCACGTCTGGGGCGCATCGCCGAAGAATGCGATGTCCTTCTCCGGATCGTAGCTCACGTCGACGATCCGGCACGCCGCCGTCGGCTTCCACCCCATCTCATCCGTCCCCGCCATCACGTACTGGATGTCGATGTACTTGCGGTGCGCCTCCAGCGGCGCCTCGTCCCGACGGCGACCTACTCCGTTGCTGATCAGGCAGAACAACCGATCCCCCTCGATTTCGTGACGCCCCTCCGCCAACTCCGCCAGATCCCCCCGCCGCAGAAAGGCAAACGCCTTCTCGAATCTCGGGTGCATCCCCACATACCGCTCCGCATTCGCCAGTCGATCGACGATGATCCCGTCCTTCTCCATCGATTCCGCCGCCTCCCTGTTCGTCGAACACCCCGCCAAAACCACCGTCGCTGCGCACCCGATCATCGCAACCCACATGCCCCGAACCTTCCATGCCTTGCCCATAACCATTCTCCTTAATGCCCCCGAACCCCGCTATTATGCCCCCCATCCCCTCTCCCCCGCAAGGATTCGTAGTGACGCCGTAAGACGTTCTTTCTCACCTATCCTCTCCCCAAGACCCGGGTGGCAGCCTCAATCCCGATGCAATCGGGATTGGGGATGGCGGGCTTCGCAGGGCAGGCTCCGCCCACGAATTTGCCCCGAGACATAGCCCACGTTCCACGCAACTTGCCCATCCCGCCGCGCACTCAGTCCCGTTTGGAACATTCGAATTTCCGTCCTTTGAATTTGTCTCGGATTTCGTGCTTCGAATTCCAAATTCGCCCTCCACAGCCTCGCCCACCAGCCCTTGATTTCTCTCCACCCTCGCCATGATGCGCGATTGGGGTGGCAGCCTCAAGCGCAGCTTGGGGATGGCGAATAAACCCTGCGGCACGGCACCGCCTGCCAGCCCCTTGATTCCTCCCATCCCCTCGCTACAATGCGCCGGTGTCGAGCGTTCGCGTTTCCTTGCCAACCGCTACGAAGAGGATGCCCTGCCATGAGAAAATCGCTGATCGCCGCCCTGTGCCTGAACGTGGCCGCCGCCGCGACGGGCGCCGTCTCCCCCGTCGTCGAGGTCGAGGAAGACGTCTATCGTTATCAGCCCGCCGACAACGGCGCCGGACCCATGTGGTGCCATGGCTCCACCTGCCTGGTCCGCATCGGCGATCAGATCTTCGCCGGCGGACTCGAAACCCTCGAAAACGCCAAGCCCCTGAACAACTGCCGCTGGATCCTCTTTGCCCGCCACGAACAAGGGTGGACGAAAACCTGCGTCGACGAATCGGGCCGCACGCGCGAGCCCTCTCCGCTCGCCGCCTTCGCCGATGGCCCCTTGTTTCTTTCCGCCAATCCGACCCTGGACCCCAACGCCTACTCCGGCCCCGCCCGACCTGAAATCCTCGCCTTCGATATCGCCTCGCCCGATGCACCTCCTCGCACCCTCTCGCCGACTTGGCAGGGCGAACCGAAGTTCACCGAGCATTCCTATCGCAGCTTCGCCGCCGACGCCGACCATCGCGAGCTGATCCTCTTCCAGAACATCGGCTACACCCACGCCGAATGGTCCTTCCTCGACCGCAATGGCCGATGGAGCGCCCAGGGACAACTGAAGTGGCCCTGGGGCGCCGACTACGACCAGCCGCAGCCGATCCGCGTCTGCTACCCGAACGTCGCCCTGAAGGACCGCGCCGTCCACTTCTGTGGCGTCAGTGACATCGTCGAGCCCAACCTCACCTGGCGGGCCTACAAGAAGGAACTCACCGGTCGCGAGTGGGACTACGACTTCCGAAGGCTCTTCTACACCTGGACGCCCGACGTCACCCGCGAATCCTTCCGCCCCTGGGTCGAGATCGCCAGCCGCGAAGAAACCGGTGGCTGGATCACCCCAGGCGACCTCTGGATCGCCCCCGACCGCGACGTCCACATCCTCTGGACCGAACGGGCCCTCGACGAACGCCTCCGCGAGAAATTCTTCCCCGACACCCGCCAGAGCCACGCCCTGAGCTACGCCGTCGTCCGCGAAGGCCAGGTGCGACTGCGACGCACGCTGCTGATCGCCGCCGAAGGCGTCTCGAACGAACGCCCGGGCCGGGGTCGCTTCCACGTCACCCCCGATCACCGCCTGTTCGTCTTCTTCTACGTCAGCGGAACCGACGCCCAAGGCAACCGCGTCTCGGAAAACCGCCTCCTCGAAATCAGCCCCGACGGCGCCGTCGGACCCGCCGTCCGCGTCCCCCTCGAGAAGCCCTTCACCGAATTCTACACCGCCACCACCCGCGCTGGCTCGCCCCCCTCGCCCGCCCTCGAACTGCTCGGCCCCCGCCAGGGAACCGCCCACACCATCAGCTACGCGCGAATCCGTATCGACTGATCCACACCCCCCGCCAAGGAGTCCCGATGGGCCTGTTCCTCGACATCTTCACCAAGGTCTTCTTCATCCTCTCGCCCTTCTTCTCCGTCTCCATGTTCCTGCTCCTCTCGGGCGAGATGGACCGCCGCACCCGCCACCGCTGCGCCATCCGCACCAGCGCCGCCATCCTGGTCATCTGCTTCGCCGTCTACTTCTTCGGTAACGTCATCTTTCGCATCCTCGGCATCACCGTCCCCGCCTTCCAGGTCGGCGCCGGCACCCTGCTGTTCCTCACCGCCATCAACATGGTCTCCGGCAAACGCTCCGAAATCGGACCCGACAAGGAAGGCGACTTCGCCGTCGTCCCCCTCGCCATCCCCATGATCGTCGGCCCCGGAACCATCGGCACCATCCTCGTGCTCGGCATGGACATCAGCAACGCCCGCGAAAAGCTCGTCGCCGCTACCGCCATCCTCCTGGCCGTCCTGATGATCTCCCTGTTCCTTGTCCTCGCCGTCCCCATCGGACGCCTCCTCGGCCAGAAGGGCCTCCAGATGATGATGAAACTCACCGGACTCATCCTCACCGCCATCGCCGCCCAGATCGTCTTCACCGGAATCCGAACCTTCCTCCACCTCCCCACCCCCGCCCCATAGCCTTTCCCTCCCGTTCGTAGTGGCGTCGTTAGACGCTACCCCACCGCAACGGTGCGCCCCTGCCCACCGGACCCAACGTGCAGCATTCGGACTTCGTGCTTTCGATTTGTTTCGAATTTCATGCTTCGGATTTCGAATTTGCCCGCACCACCCCTCGTTCGTAGTGGCGTCGTAAGACGCTATCCCCCATCGCCTGCCTTGGGCCCGTCAGGCATCTCGAACACCCGCGCCGTCCCTACAATCCTATTCGATCTTCCGTCGAAACCGATCCAGCAGATGGGTCACGAAGCGCGAGCGCGCCGTCTCCCCCGTGCCGCGAAGCGCGATCCGTTCGCTCTCCACCCGACCCGATGGATGCCGAAACGCCACCTCCACCGTCCCGTCGTCCCGCTGTGGCCCGATCGCAATCGCCCACGTGCTGCCCGCCGCGCTGGCCGTCGCCCGCGCCAGTTCCTCCAGCGTGCCGCTGCTTGCCGTCGCCTGCGCCCATGTCCCATCGCTGACGTCGAGTAAACGACCCAGCCGCTCCAGCGTGGCAGCAACATAGGCGCCGAGCACGACCTCGCCCGCCGCATCCGCCCCGCTCAAGGACGCCTCCACCGTCCCCCCGCTGCCCACCTCCGCCAGCGCCAGCGTCGCTCCGCGCGTCCGCAGCCGCTCGATCACCACCTGCTCCAGCGACGTCTCGCCCTCGGCATAGATGGACGCGCCGAAGATACCTATGATCTGCTGCCGGAGCGCATCCAGCCGCTGCTTCTCTCGCACCGTATCTTCAGGAAGCGTGAACGTAAAATCGACGCGCCCGCCCTCGAACTGCGACCCGACCGTGATATCCGGATCGAGCGTCACGTGCTCCTCGATCCGCTGATCGATCTCCGATTGCCCCAGCCCGACGAACCGCAACGTCAGCGACCGCCCGGGCAATCGCGTCCCGAACCGCCGGCTCAGATACGGAATCAACTCCCCCCGAACCATCGGCTGCAACTCCCCTGGTGGCCCCGGCAGCGCCACGACCACCCTCTTGCCCCACTCGAACACCAGCCCCGCCGCCGTCCCGCCACCGTTCACCAGATACGATCCGTCCACCGGTGTCCGCGTCTGCTGCCGCAGGTTCGCCCGCAATTGCCCCGCCGGCCTGCCGAAACGCTTCGCCATCCGCTCCAGCAGAACGGGATGCTCCTTCAACGCAACCCCCGTAAACTCCGAAATCGCCTCGCGCGTAATGTCGTTGTCCGTCGGCCCCAGCCCCCCGGTCACGATCACCAGCGGCGCCCGCCCGCTCGCGAAACCCAGCGCCTCCTTCAGGTCCTCGCGCTTGTCGTCAACGCACATCGACCCGACGCACTGCAAGCCCAAAGGCCGCAGCGTCCGCGTCAGAAAATACGTGTGCCCGTCCGCATACATGCCCGACAACAACTCGCCCCCCGTCACGATCACCACGTACCGCACCGCTTCCTCCGCCCGCGCTATGCGCCCTGCCCCCGCGCACACCGCCAGAATCGCCACCAACAACCACCGCCCCATGCCCTTGCCCGTCATTCGGTACCCCTCACAACCCGAAGGCCTCGCCCTGTGCGTACGACAGCCCTCGGACCACCGCATCCTCCTTGATGACATCGAGCAGCGTCGCAAAGTGCACTGTCGGATCGAACGACCGAGGCATCTCCGCCTTCTCGAACCCCAGCAGCGCCAGAATCCGAGGTCCCTCCCACACCCTGGGCTCGATCTCCACCGTCATCGTGAACCCATAACGGTCCAGACTATTGAGACTTGGGACCGCCAGCGACCACGGCGCCGGAGCCGGACAACCCGCCACCCGCGGCAAAAGGCGAGGCGTCACCAACTCGTCGTCCAATCCCACATCGAAGTTCCGCTCCGAAATCACCGTAGAGAACGGCCGACTCGAATACCACCGCCCCCGCAGCGCCTCGGTCAGTTCCGTCGTCACCTCCGCCGATTGCACCCCCAGCCTCGCCAGCCGCTCGTCCAGCAGCGCCGTCACCGCCTCATCGAACGACCGACTCGAATCCCGCAGCGCCGCCGCCGCAATGTGCGTGCCCAGCAGATTCGAATAGCTGTCTTCCCACGAAAACGCCGACGGAAACTCCGACTGCCACACCTTGAACCGATACCCGAACCACGTGAGAATCTCGTGCCAGGTCAGCCCCGTCCAGGCCAGATACTGCCCGACGTCGCACGCCACCTCCTTGGCGATCCGCTCGCGCTGCGTGACCTCCAACTCGTTCCACCCCGCTGGCGTTCTCAGAACCACCCGATACAGCGAAGGCTCCACCTGCTTGATCTCGAACGCCGTCCGCCCGTGCTCCAGATGACCGAGCACCACCGCCGCGATATACCCCGTCCAGTCGGCCCCTTTGCGCACGTGCGAGATATCGACGTGCCCCGCCCGACACGTGTAAACGATCCCGCTGTGCTCCGACGCGCTGAAACGGTAGCTGTGCCCCCCCAGATCCTCGCGACCCAAAAACCGCACCCCGCACGTCGCGCTCGGATACGACCCAGGACGAAGCCGAGGAGGAAGCCGCGCATCCAGCCCCTCGAACCGCCAGTCCGCCGCCGGTGCCACATAGCGCAGAGGGTGCTGATTCACCGCCGCACCGGCAAACCGAATCGTCTGCCGACACCCCGCCGCACCCGCCAGCAACACCGACAACCCGCCGGCCAGAAATAGACGCAATCTGCCAGACATCCAACCGCCCAATCCATCATCCAAACAGACCTGAATCACGCCCCCTATCCTAGCCCTTCCCTCCGCCCCTGGCAACACCCTCTGCCCCAGGGGCACAAGACCGTTTCCGCGCTCCTACCTCGCCCCACACTCCACAATCCCGAACATCCCATCCGTAGGGGCGAGGCATGCCTCGCCCTCCCCCCACACGACCGCGCCGGGCGCCAACCTCAAATGCCCGATCTGCATCTCATAGACGCTACCCCTGAGCCCGCGCAATCCAGGCGTCCCACATCTGATTCACGCTCTGAATATACTGCCCCGCGTCCGCCTGCATCCCCACCAGAGGCCCCTCCAGTTTCGCGACCGTCGCCTCGGAGAGCGTCCCCTCCGCAACGATCTCCCGCCCCGCCTGGCGCACCAAGCGCTCGTATGCCTCCACCGCCGGACGAAGCTCAGGGATGGACGCCGTCAGCAATCCCCCACCGCCCCGGTAGATCTCCGCCGCCAGTTCGCAGTGAAAATTCCGCGCCATCCGCCGATACAGCAGCCGCAGCACCTGGAAATGGCTCTGCTCGGGATACCCGCAGTTCGAGATCGCCACCATCTTCGCCGGTCTCTCATTCTTGCGACGGTGCCGCGTCTCCCCCGCCTCGTCGGGTTCCATGTGCGGATCGGCCACCGGGATCAGCCGGTCCATGAACATCTTCATCGGCCCCGTGACATTGTCGACATACAGCGGACTCGCGAACACCACCACATCCGAACCCAGAAACTTCGCCAGCAGGTCCGCCATGTCGTCGCTCTGCACGCACCGCCCCGGCGTCGCCGTCCAGCAACGATAGCACGCCCGGCATGCCCCGATCGTGGCATCGCACAAAAACACGTTCTCTACCTCCGCCCCCGCCTCCTGCGCCCCCGCCAGAAACGCCGACACCATCACGTGCGTGTTGCCCCGTTCCTTCCGCACACTCCCGTTGAACGCCGTAATCCGCATACCGCTACACTCCCACAATGCAATGAATGGAAATCTCCGCCCGACGCGCCCGTCACCTCACCGAAAGCCCCCCGCCTCCGCGCCACCTCCCCACAGTATCCCCCCATCCCTCCCCAACGCAACCCAAAAACCCACCCGGATGACTCCGTTCCCCCCGCGCATCCCACCGGTAGGGGCGACGCACGCCTCGCCCTCCCACTGGGCCATCCCCAAACTCTCCGCCGCATCGAAACCTCAAACAAAGCTCGGGATAGCGCCCTTGTCGGGGAAGCCCGCACGACCTACAATAGCCCGCATCGCTCGAACCGCGCCCTCAGCAAAGGAGACAACCATGCGACGCAGACGCTTCCTCACCATCGCGTGTACCATCGCAGCATCCGCTCTGCTGCTTTCACCATCCGCCCACGCGGAATTCCGCGCCGCCGTCGCCACCCGTTGCGTCACCCCCGATCCCCTCCTGCCCGTCTCCGGCGGCGTTGGACCCTCCAGCCCCGCCACGAAAAAACTGGGCGACCTCACCGTCCGCGCCCTGGTGCTCGAACAGGCCGACACCCGCCTCGCCCTTTGCAGCACGGACTTCCTCGGCTTCCCCGGCGTCCTCTGCGACAAGGTCCGCGACCGGACCTCCCATGTCCCCGCCCGGAACATTCTCATCGGCGCCACCCACACCCACAGCGCCCCCGACTGCTATGGCTTCCCCGATCGCACCGGAAAAACCTCCGCCGACCTCGCCTACCTCGACCGCGTCTGCACCGCCCTGGCCGAAGCGATCGACGCCGCAGCGACCCGCCTCCAGCCCGCCGCCGTCAAAATCGCCACCGGCCCCGCCCGTGGCAAAATCGCCTACAACTACTACGCCCCAAAACTGTACGACCCCCGCTGTCACGTCCTCCAGGTCCTCGATCGCGATCGCCAACCCATCGCCACCCTCGTCAACTACGCCTGCCACCCCGAGGTCCTCGGCAACGACCAGGGCATCCTCAGCCCCGACTTCGTCGGCCCGCTCTACGACCGCATCACCGCCAAAGGCGGAGGCACCCCCCTCTTCCTGAACTCCGCACTGGGCGGCATGGTCACCGCCGACTGCCGAGGCCCCGACGGCAACGACCTCCGTACCTGGGACGAGTGCCTCCGCATCGGCCACCTGCTCGCCGACGAAGCCCTTCGCATCGTACAGGACGCCGCCATCCAGAACGATCCGCCCCTGCTCTGCGCCGCCGCTACCCTGCGCCTGCCCGTCGACAACGACATGCTGCGCACCGTCGTGCAACTCTCCCCCCTGGGCTTCAAGCTCGATGCCGATGGCTGCGTCACGACCCAGATCAACATCGTCAACCTGGGCGACGCCCAACTGGCCACCATCCCAGGCGAGGCCCTCCCCAACATCGGCTACTACCTCAAACGCAAAATGCATGGCCGCCATAACTTCCTGCTCGGCCTCACCAACGACGCCTTCGGATACATCCTCACCAAGGAAGACTTCGACAGCTTCGACCGCTACGACTACATCACCCGCACCAGCCTCGGAGAACGAACCGCCGACCTCTTCACCACCGCCCTCCTCGACCTCGCCGCCACCCTCCCCCACCCCGCACCCGCCCCACCCCACTGATCCCCACGCTGCATAAGAACAAGATCATCGATCTCCAAATACTCCGAATACCCACTCCGCTCTCTGTCATCCTGAGCGAAGCGAAGGACCTTCCCGCCGACCGTCTCCAACCCCCCGTCCGTCTCCCTCCCATCACACCGCCCCATGCCCCGCCTGCGACCCCAGCGTCCTCAGCTCCCGCACCGCCTCCTCACTCAACGGCACCACCCGATCCCCACCCTGCACAATCACCCGACACGCCAGCTCGAAAAACTCCGCATTCTGAATCGCCTCATCGAGCCCCTTCGCTGCCGTCACCTGCCCATGATTCGCCATCAGTGCCAGATCGTGCTCCCGCATCACCTCGACCGTCGCCTCCGCCAACGCCTCCGACCCCGGCGTCACATACCCCACGTGCCCGATCGGCCCGATATAAAACGGAATCTCCGGAAGCACGAAGAAGTTCACCGCCCGCGAATCCTGACACGTCAGCACCGTCGCATACGCCGACTGAAAGTGCATCACCACGTCCATCTCAGGTCGAGCCCGAAGAATCCCCGCGTGCAGGTTCACCTCCACCGTCGGCCGCCGCCCCGCCAGGCACGCCCCGTCCTCGATCCGACACACCGCCACGTCGTCCGCCGTCAGCCGCCCCAGCCAGCTCCGCGTCGCCGTCACCAGCATCCGCCCCCCGTCGATCCGCTGCGACAGGTTCCCGCTGCTGCACCGCATCAGCCCGCGAGCCCCCGCCTCCCGAGCCGCCGCCACAAACCGCCCCACCACATCCCCACAAACATCCACCATCATCAACGCTCCAGAGAGACAGCGCCGCCCTCGAAATCGACGCTCAAGAGCCTGCCCGCCAACTCGAAAAACTCCATACCTACAAGAGGATCGCCCGGAATGAACCAGGTTTCCATACTCTCTTCATCGAGAATCACCCGCCCCCCAGAAGACAGCCAACTCGACGCTCTGCCCATCCGCCAGCCGAAACTCCTCGACCGCAGCAAATTCCACCCCCATCTGTCGCAGCATCTCCTCCGGCAGTGCAACCGTTCCGCTGAAGCCCGCGTCAGCCGTGATCTCGCCGCCGTGCCCCGAAGAAAGCTCCAAGGCACCGCCCTCGGTGAGCCTGTACCGAAAATAGGGAACGTTGTTGCGGATCTCTCCCCTCAAAACGGATCTCATAGGCTACGTTCCACTCGCTTCTGCCCTCGTGAATCCCCCTGGTCGTTCCGCTTGCCGAAGTTCCTCCCGCTGACGCCCGTGTGCGTATGGGGTGAACCGAGCCTGACACAGTAGAACACCTTGCCGGGAAAGGCCTTCCTGGCCCGGCGCACGGCCAACGTCAGGTTCTTGTCCACGAAATACCGCCCGCTCTCCGGCTCGATCACCACCACATCCCCCTCATGCCCTTTCAAGGCGCGCACTTCGGCAAGTACAGCCTCCGACGGTTTCGCTACCTTCTTGTGCGTCATACCCATCGCCTCTCAATGCTCCCCGCCGTCCCGACACGAAAAAAACGCGTCATCCGAGCCTACCAGATCCACCGCTCCGAAACAAGCACAAACGCACAACCGCCGCCATCCCTAAGCTTGTCGGGTGTGCCGTGCACACCGCTCTGCTACCGACTCTCCGCACTCGGATTCTCCGTGAAATACAGGATGCGAGCGGCATGCCCGCTGCTGTTCGGATCGCGCTCGCCGCTGACGCGCAGCGCCAGCATGTGCTCGCCCGGTTCCAGATCCGCGTCGAACATCACCGTGCGCGGGTAGTGCAATTGCCTGCTGAACGGATGGAACAAATTGACCTGCTTCGAAGGACCGCCGTCGATGGCAATCTCGACCATCCCCGCATCGGGCCCCGCCAGCACGTACGCCCCGATCGCCGTGCCCTCGAACGCCAGCGTCATCGCCGCCCCAGGCATCTCCGCACACAGCAGTTTTGCATCGACGAACCGCCCGCGACAATGTCCCGCAATCCCCGACCAGTCCGGCACCTCCACGCGCATGCCGCGCGCGATCCTCGCCCGCTCGGGTCGAAGCAGTCGCCCATTCCAGTAGCTCTTCGCATCCAACGGTTCCGGCATCGGATGTGCTGCCGTCCGCGCCTCGTCGCCCAGTGGCTTCCCCCACGCCTTCGACATCAGTCGATCGATCATCGCCGCACACAGCGTGTTGCCCGCCGGCCCTGGGTGCGTCCCTCCATATTCCTCCCATGTAAACGTCTCCGCGCCGATCTGATCCGCCACCTCCTGCGCCAAATTAATCGTCGGGATCGCGTAATGCCGCGCCACCTCGTCGTGCGCCGCTGCCGAAAGCGGCGCCTCCCCCGCCTGCCACGTTTCCAGCATGTCCGGATTCACGAAGTAGACCATCACGATATCGCTCCTCGGATTGTGCCGCCGCACGTGCCGCACGATCCCCTCCATTCCCCGCACGCATTCCCGCCGCCCGTGGCGCGCATCCTGATCGTCGTTGACCGCAAACTCGACAAAGAACAGATCCACCGGCCCCGCGCTCAGCACATCGTCCGCCAGCCGAAACGCCCCCGTCGTCGAGCACGTCGACGAAACCCCCGCATCCGTAAACGTGAACGCCGTCTCGGGAAACCGCCGCTCCAGAATCTCCATCACCCTGGGCCGATACCCCTCCATTTCCGTGATCGAACCCCCCATGAACGCCACGTGCCCCCCCCCCCCCCCCCCCCNNCGAACCGAATCCGCGCGTTCTCGAACGCCCCCCGCCAATGGATGTTCGCATCGCCGACGCTCGCCTCCTCCGTCCCGCCGAAAACCGCCACACCAACCGCCAGCACCACCCACACCGACAAACGTCGCCCGACCGCCATCTCAGCCCTTCCCATATGCGGAACCTGTTCTTCCATCACGTCACAGGCCCCAGCATACCACCCACCCCCCGATCGAACCACCCCCCACGCTCGTAGTGGCGTCGTAAGACGCTACCCCCCCTCATCACACGACAGCCCCTCACGCACCACCCGCCAGCGCCCAGTCAGTGGTCAATCGCAAATCGAAAATCGTAAATCATAAATCGAAAATCCCAAATCCCCTCCCCCCAATCATCAATCATGAATAATCAATAATCAATCATCAATAATCAATTCATCATCCCCCCGCCAGCCGCTAGAATACCCCCATGACGAAACCGAAAAAACCGAACCCTGCACGACGCCCGCGTCGTCTCCAACCAGGCGCCGATTCCCCATGACGAAAAAGCTGCTCTCTCTGATCCTCCCCCTCGCCCTCTCCGCCGCCCTCCTCAGCGTCATCCAGGCCCCCGTCGACTGGTCCTTCTTCGCCTGGGTCGCCCTGGTGCCCTTCGCCCTCGCCTGCCGACCGGATGTCCGCCCCCGCACCTTGTTCCTGCTCGCCTGGCTCCTCGGCACGATCTATTGGCTTGCCAACATCTACTGGATCGCCCCCATCACCATCGCCGGATGGCTCGCCATGGGCATCTACCTCGCCCTCCTCTGGCCCCTCCTGGCCCTCGCCCTCCGCCTCTGCCGCACCAAGAACATCCCCCTGGTCCTCGCCCTGCCCGTCCTCGTCGTCGGCGCCGAACAGCTCCAGGGCTTCCCCATGGGTGGCTTCTTCTGGCGACTCCTCGGCCACAGCCAATACAACCACCTCGCCCTCATCCAGATCGCCGACCTCGTCGGCGTCGCCGGCATCTCCTTCCTCATCGCCGCCGTCAACGGCGCCCTCGCCGACCTCGCCCTCTGGTGTCTTGCCCGTAGGGTGTGCCGTGCATACCAATCCACCGCCCCGAACGCCGGGTGGCAGCGGCAAGCAACGCTTGCCGATGGCGAAAACGACAAGCCCACTCCTCACCACAGCACCGCAGGACCAGACAGAGTCCCTCCTGCGCGAATCATCATCGGCGCCCTCGCCGCCCTCCTGGCCGTCGCCGCTGCCCTCGGTTACGGCCGCTGGCGACTTGCCCAGGCCGACGAACTCGTCACCGAAGGCCCCCTCGTCGCCGCCCTCCAGTCCAACGTCCCCCAGTCGGTCAAAATCAGCCACATGGCCAGCGACCGCCTCTTCGCCGAGCTGCTCGCCCAGAGCGAGCACGCCGCCGCAGCCGGCGCCCAACTGATCGCCTGGCCCGAGACCATGGTCCAGGGCTTCCTCCAGCCCCAGCTCTGGCCCTACCTCGAACCCGAACCCGCCGAGGACAAGGCCTTCCATGAGGCGCTGCTCGCCCACGCCCGAGGCACCGCCTACCTCCTCGTCGGCGCCTATGGTGGCGAAATCATGAAAGACCCCCAGGGCAAGGTGTACCTGGGCCAGTACAACTCCGCCTACTTTTATCGGCCCGACGGGACCCGCGACCCGAACCGCTACGACAAAATCCACCTCGTCCTCTTTGGCGAGTACATCCCCTTCCGACGCAGCTTCAACTGGCTCTACCAGCAGCTCAAACGCTTCGCCCCCGAGGAGTACCAGACCGACTACTCCCTCGAACATGGCAAGAACTACACCATCTACGAAATGACCACCCCGATCCGCCCCGCCGAACCGAACGAGCCCGACACGCCCCCGCCATCGGCCGCATCTACCTATCGCTTTGGCACCATCATCTGTTATGAGGACGCAATTCCCTACGTCGCCAGGAATTTTGCCCTCGACGAGAGGGGCCGCAAGCAGGTCGATTGGCTGGTCAACATCAGCAACGATGGCTGGTTCGTCGCCTTCCACGACGACCCGCCGCACGTGGTCCCCAGCACCGAATTGGCCCAGCACGCCGCCATATGCGTCTTCCGTGCGGTCGAAAACCGCCTTCCCGTCCTGCGAAGCGTCAATACCGGGATCAGTTGCCTGATCGATTCCTCAGGCCGCATCCGCAACCAGCCCATCGCCTCCAGCGAAGATTTCCCCACCCAGGCCATGCAGAGGACCGGGATCTCCGGATGGTTCCTCGACAAAATGCCGATAGACCCGAGGGTGACGTTCTACAGCCGCCATGGCCAATGGCTGGACAAGGCCTGTGCGCTCATGTTCGTCGCCGTCCTGCTCGCTCCGGCTCTGCTCCGCCTGGCGCGACGCAGGACCGAGAAGTCGGCCCAGAGGTCGGCCTGACCGTTTGACGAACCGTCCAGGCTTGCAGGATTCCCGATATGCAACGTTCACGCGCATCGTGGCGAATCGTCCCGATCGGCTGCTGCCTCCTGATCGTCTGCGGATGTCAGCCGGCAGCCCAGGGCCCGCCCCCGACCCCCGCAGCGTCCGATATCGCCTCGCCCCCCTTTCAGCCCATCCCAGGCGACCCGCCCACCGTCGCTGCTAGAATCGTCTTCGACGCCCTCTCCCATCCCGACCCGCGCCTCCGCTCCAATGCCGTCGAGGTCGTCGCCACCACCGCTGCCGTCCGCATGATGCCCCAGGTCCAGCGACTGCTCCGCGACCCCGCCGTTCCCGTCCGCTTCCTGGCCGCCGTGGCCGTCGGTGATCTCCAGTACCGTCTCGCCACCGAGGAAGTCGGCGTCCTGCTCAACGACGTCGACCAGAATGTCCGCCTCGCCGCCGCCTATGCCCTGATGAAACTGGGCCAGCCCGCCTATTTCCAGGTCATCCGCGACGCCGTCGCCAGCCCCGACCAGACCGTCCGCGCCAACGCCGCCCTCCTGCTCGGCAAGAGCGCCAACCCCGACGCCCTCCGCTACCTCTACTGGGTCATGCAGCAGCCCGATTCCGCCGACAAGGTCCTCCTCCAGGCCGTCGAATCGATCGCCATGCTCCACGATGCCCGCATCTACCAGAAGCTCTGGACCCAGTTGATCAGCGCCTACGCCGACGACCGCATCGTCGGTATCCGCGCCATGGGCGCCCTCGGCACCGAAGACGCCCAAAACGCCATCGCGACCCTCCTCGACGACCCCGTCCTCGAGGTCCGCCTCGCCGCCGCCGCCGAACTCGGCCAGCTCGGCTCCACCGTCGGCGAACCCCAGGTCCACGCCGTCTTCAATCAGAACCTCCTGGCCAACATGGACCCCACCAGCGCCGAACGCGTCCGCGTCTGGACCGCCCTCGCCATCGGCAACATCGGAACCACCGATCTGCTCCGCCGACTCCCCGACATGCTCCAGGACCCCGCCAACAGCGTCCGACTCGCCGCCGCCAAAGGCGTCCTCCACGTCGAACGCCGCCGCCAACCCGCCCAGCAACCCCAGTCCCAGCCCCTGCCCCTGCAACCGCAGACGCAGCCCCAGTTCCAACTCCAGCAACCCCCAACCCCCAACCCCTATCC